>Ga0209756_1002385_pt1 | contig 16330 bp, 21 predicted proteins | sample ETNvirenome_6_85_FD_184071 | JGI IMG/M metagenome (GOLD analysis project Ga0209756, IMG submission 184071) | Marine viral communities from the Pacific Ocean - ETNP_6_85 (SPAdes) (version 3) | ecosystem: Environmental > Aquatic > Marine > Oceanic | place: Pacific Ocean | collected 2013-06-19
CTTTACTGCAGCTTCTTTGACAACAGGCGCCTTGACGGGGGCTGCTGGTTTTGCGGCCGCGGCCCTTCTTCTTCTTTTAATCCATGGTGCAACCATTTTAGTTACTCTCCTTTTTAATTCTCTCGACAATTCTGCGAGTGATTTCTTTTGCTTCTTGGGTTGAGATTTTGCGGGCTTCGGTCGTGATGGGCTTCGAAGATGCCATAGCTTTTTGTAACTCCGCCTGTAAACGCGTTAGGACAGTTTTAAGGGTTCCCCTTACCTGGGTGCCCCCCTCCTTAACGTATTCTATTAGATTTAACGCTAAGTTCCTCGCCTCCTCATCTACCTTGCTCTGCCCGGTCCTACGCGCTTCTCGTTCTTGCTCAGCCTTCGTCTTGGCTTTCGGGCCTTCCTCTTCTTCGACTTCTCCTGCCGCGGCCCCGGCATCCCCATTTATCTCATTGACACTTTCATCACCATCATCATCGCGATAAACAGATCCCTCATCCATGTGCTCTTCGTCGTGTCTTATATCGCCTCGGATCCCTTCAAGATGATGCTCAATAGCATCAAGGTGGCCTTCTAGACTATCTTCCTCGCGCTCATCGGCGCCCACATCGGAGCAACCACACTCGGGGCCATGCTCGTGGCCTTCTTCAAGGTCTTCCGACTCCTGATGTAGTTCGACACATTTACCATCCTGCCATTCTTCTGTTTCTTTGCATCCGGGTTTCTCGTCTTCCTTAAGAAGCCCCCACTTCTTCATCAACTTCGTGTTGATTTCATTATTTTTCCACTCTTTTAGTGACATCTTTGGTTCTCCTGAGTCCGAGAAATCGATCTCGATCGTAATTTTTCCTGTCTTAATTAGGTCTTCGAAGTCCCTAAAGATCAAATTACCTTTAGTATAGGCCTCTCGCTCCATTTTTCGCATATGGGGGTCTCGCTGGGCATAGCCCGGTCCCGTATCCTGGACACATGCCTGATTCCACCCTGGTTTATCACAGCCCCCCTGAAGATCCCCTCGACAATTTTGAGCATGATGTACCAATTCGTGTGATAGCGATCGCATAACATCTTTCGGGTGCCGATTATCAACATAAAGCATGACCTCTGAACTTTCAGGATCATAATGTGCTGTTTTTCCTAGCATTTTAGAAGCATTTTCTTCATCGCTTTGAAAAACAATTGTAACTGGTTGATCAAACCCCAGTTGTTCCCGAGAATATGGAAAAAATTTATCCACCCATTGCTCAAGGTGATACACATTTGCTTCAGAATTATTTATACATTTATGCATTAGTATTAATTAGTTGAGACCAGAAGAAAGAGCAATCCCCACAGATGATATACAAAAACAGAGATGTAAATAAGATTTAAAGCCAATAGTGCGTTAAAAATAATCTTCGTGAATCTTACTCTAAAAAAATAAAGGATCCAAATTCCAACACCGCTTAATCCGAGTTTAGCAATGACAAATAAAAGAGGGGAAAGCTCCAAAAAGAAGTTCATTATTGGGTTGGCTTCGTGGCCTAAATCGTTAGCAATCCAATAAATTGTAGCAGTTAAATCAATGAGAATGAGGAGAGTGAGTATATAGACTAGGCGCACTATCTGTCTCATCTACATTGCGATCCTCTCTACAGCTTCCCTTTCCCCGGGCCCTTATCATACATGATAGCCTTGAAGGCTTTTTCAAGATAATCAGCTGCAAGTGAGATCTTTTCTTGAACCCATGGTTCTAGGCTTTCATCATCCATGATGATATCGTGGAGCTGTTGAGACTGTTGTGTCATATGATAAAGTGATCGTTTTGCCATCTCACCCTCATATTCAGCAGGATCTTTGGTATAATCGCCGGTCTGCTCTTGTCCAACAATTGGAGGTTGTGGCATCTCAAACAAAACTGACTGATTTTCAGCCATGGCCTCTTGGATGAGCCGTGTGAGTTGTTCGCGTGATAATTTCATGGCTGGTTTCCCCCTTTTATTTCTGGCCAATCCTCCTTGGCAATGAGCCAAGAAATAATCATCTTTCTGTCAGTTTCATCCTTAACATCAGCTAACGATTGCAGCGCTGTGGCAGCAATGGGGCTCTCGAGATCGGGCAGCGCGTCCTCATCTTCCTGGAGTGCGCTCAGCGGGGATGCCCCTAAGCTATAAACACCAGCACTTCTCCCGGCGTCGTACTTTTGCTGATTGACCGGAGGAGCAACAACGCGTTGATAGGACATCGGATGCGCGCCGGCATCCTCAATGCTGTTGAGAGCCCTTCTCATACATGCTGATGCCTTAAAAGCATGTTCATAGGCCCCATCAAATACGGGGCTATCCAAAGCTTCTACAAGTTTCTCCACAGCTTCTCTGGCAGCAAGGGCAAGGTCATACATCTCGTTAGCCGCTGGCTCTCCCATATCTTGTTCGTGATCAGGAGGCTCCGCGGCCGGCATTCTATGGGGGATACCTTCGGGCGCCGACGGCTCATTAATGCCGCCACCTGTGAACATGGCCTCTTTGACGAGGGACTTAAGTTGTTTATAATCAATGCTCATGGTTTAGCCTTTCCCTGGCTTAGCTGATGCTTTGGTTAGTTCTATGCTTGGATATTTGGACTTGACTTTTGAGCGCACACGCGATACCAAACTCTTTAGGGTGCCGGCGTACCAGGCGGGCTTCTTAGAATATTGACTAGCGCGCGCGAGGGCATTTCTGGCGCGCCCTAATGTATTAATAGGAAAATGATCTTTATCATCTTTCACTTTGGAGCTGCTGTCATCAAAAACCGGATCGGGACGATTTCTACTCTTAGCTTTGGGATCTTTGCCATCTTCTTTTCGAGCGCTCTTCGTGACGAACTGCTCGGCAAGATAAAGATCGTCAGCCGAGACCGTCATCATTTCATCCAGCAACTTGGACATGTCGAGATCAAAGAACTCCTGCGCCTCGGCGTCAGTCAAGATAACCTCGACCTCTTCTCTAATAATCTGCATAATTTCTGACTTCTTCATATCACAATACTCCGGCGTATAATTAATTAGTTTCTTCTTCGCTCTTTGCCATCAGATTGAACCATTTATCTCGCAAACGACCAGTAATTCCTTCCTCCGTGGGGTCGACAAACGTTGCCCCGATCCCTGCCGCCTCTGCAGCAGCCACCTCTTCCTCATCGTCGTCCCAGTGGTGGGTAACTCCAAGATCTGCGAGCATTTTAGCTTTATGTTCCCCGGAGGTATACCAGATTTCATCAATAGGCAGACCCCGGGTGGCTATCAGTTCATCGGGAGAGGGAGCTTTGTCCTCAGGGTGTTTTACAGGGTAGCCAGTTTCCAGATCCCGCTCTTTAGGTTCAAACCGAGAAGTTACAATAATAACTTTGTTGCCGTCAGCAGCCAAATCCTTGACCAACTGAATATTCTCCTCGTGGTCTCCGGTATACTCGACATCTCCGTCTTCTAGGGTGTGATAACGGATGAGGGTGTTGTCAAAATCGAAGGAATAGACGTTTTGCTCCAAATTATCGGTTTCTTTTAGGTATTTTCGCCAATTTTCGAGTAAAAGCTTCATTTAGCGCTCCTATGATACCCTTGTCGCTTTTTTCGAAGACCCCAAGCCGTTCTCCCTTGATATTTCGAAATATCGACATCGGAAGCCTCCTGAAGGGCCATAAATATCACTTTTGTCATCGCCATCATCATTTTAACGTCCGCTAAGGCATTATGCCACTCATCAGTGCTGATTTCATAGGCTTTTGACACCGGACCCATCGAAGAGGTCACATAATCACCAAATTTACCCGTCATGGTGAGTGCTTGCAAAATAGTCTGGGCCCTTTCATCTCCTTCATCGGCTAATGTCTTAATTAGTGAGTTGTGCCATAGCTTTATTAACATCATTGTATCAAAGATGGGATAACTTCTTAAGTGGGCGCCCAAGTCGTAAAAGTCGGCCCTTGTTTGGACGAAATTGATGTCAAATTCAGCATTTTGGGCCACTAAGACCGGATTTGGCTGATTTTCGACGTATGAGAGGAACTCTTTGATGACATCGACCTCGTCGGGCATCCCTTCAGGGTATTTTTCGCGATATTCGTCACTTGGCATCCCATATCGAGTCAATTCAAGCGGATATTTGGCTTTTGGGTCATCAGAAGCCTCAAAACCAGCTAAAGTCTCCGGATTTAGCTTAATTTTGTCGTAAAAGAGCCCTTTTTCGGCCTCGACCTCTTCAAATTGCCAATTATTGGGGTATGCAGCTACGGCAGCGATTTCTGTGAGCTGCGCGGTCTCTGGTTTGAAGCCTGTGGTCTCCGTATCGAAGAAAATCCAAGTATTATCGCCAAAATCCTTGAGTTTCTCGAATAATTGCTCGATTGAGGCCTCAAAGAAGTCATCATCTAAGATATAGGCCTCTTTGAGGAGATATTTGCGCCAATTTTCAAGTACGAGCTTCATTCGACATCCTCTGGAGTTAAAAATACGGGAAGTTCCTTAACCCCCAACAATTTAGCTGCCTCTAGACGATGATGCCCATTTAATACATGATAAAAGGGTTCTTCAACTTCGGATTTGGGCGCCTTCCCAACATCAAGGCTCTGGATTCGATATGGCCTGATAGGCTTCTTATTGCTAACTTCCAGGGGTTCTATATTACCTGATTTAATATCGTTCATTTTACTTTGAATTGCCGCTTCACACTCAGCACTTGGGCAGTCATGATCTTTCCCGTGTCCTTGTTCTTGTGTAGGAAGCAACAGGGATACATCAACATAAAAAACAGTTTTATCTTCTGTTAAATACTTCCGCCAGTTTTCAAGTAGGAGTTTCATTTTTTCGCTACCCACTCACCATCAACTAAATATTCATCCGGCGGATCCCAATCAGGATCAAACACCGAGGAATCGATAATCTTGAAGTTGTAGTCTTTGTCGTGTCCGATGTTCCCTCGACCAATCTCATATTTATCAATAGCAAACTCGTGCATTGCTTTGCTTAGCTCATGATACGTCGGCCCGGCAACGGGAACAATTAAATCTTGTAGTTCTTGGGCTGTTCGTGTCTCTGGCGCAGGAACCGGCGCCCCGGGGTCCGGAGCCTCTTTCCTAGCAAACCTGAAGGATGCCATAATCATCTTCATAATGTGAAAGGGGTCGGCAGGATTCCACTGGTCCCACCAGCCGTACAACGCGAAACCAGCCTGATGGTATTCCTCCAGCGCTTTTCTAAGTGCCTCCTGCTCCGCAGGAAAGGATTTATCTAGAACTTTTTGCATATCCTCAGGATAAATAAGGGGCGGCGTCTTTTCCATCACAATCCAAGAAAAATCATCAGCATGTGTATATGCTTTGGGAAAAATGAACGGATACCGTCTTGCTGTATCAAAATCATCCTCATTCATTCGCGTTTTATAATAATCCGGGTCGTGAATAACCTTGATAACATGTTCAGGGTCTCCAACAGGCTCATATACCTTGCGAAAAGATCCTCCCCCGATCTTCTTGAAACGATCGGATTCTACAATTGCTTGGATTTCCTCTAAATCATCAGTTGCTTGGATTTCTTTGAGCCATGGGAAATGCTGTGCTTCGCCTTCTGTGAGATACTTCCGCCAGTTTTCAAGTAGGAGCTTCATTAATCATCATCCCATGGATAATGCCTTTGAGGCTTTTCTTCAGGCTCATCGTCGAAAAAAGGCAAATGGCGTTTTTTGGACCCTTCTTTTGTTCGAGAGAAAATATCGATATCAAGAAGGTCCTCTACCGAAACTCCATCCTCGTGTTGATCGCGACGAATGAGATCAAGAAGCCATCCCGCCTCGCTGGGTTGAAGAATAGACATATATCTCATTATAGTCGTGAGCCTTGCATCGGTCATGTGATATTTTTCGGGATCATCCGCAGCTAACTCGATTAACTTTTCGAAAAATTCAAATGTAACGTCATCTCGTTGATGTCGCTGTTCATGTCGGGAAACTTCATTCAAGTACTTCCGCCAGTTTTCAAGTAGGAGTTTCATTTCTGCGGATCCGAGAAGGTTTCTCTAATATATTTCAACACGCCTACTATTTCCTCTTCGGTTAATCGATTCTTCCACTCCGGCATATAGCCGATCTTACCAGTGAAGCCATTTCGGATACTATTGAGCAGTTCTTCGTCTGATTTGGACATTCTTTCCTTATCATTGACGAAGTCGGCCGCAAAGCCGTTTCCTTTGCCGTTCAAGCCATGGCAGGCGGCGCAATGCTTGTTGTAGACGCCCATTCCAAGAGATGTGTCTGCATTCGGCGCATCAATAACGATTTCGGGGGTTTTGGGCTCAAATTCCGGATCGGCCGGACTAGAACACGATATAACGCACAGAAATAGTGTTCCTGTGATAATCTGTACCATCAACGTCCAATTCTTGAGTAATAATGCCATTTACTATAAATAGTCTGTTTCTAATCCTTATCTACAACAATTCGGAGTCCGTCGCAATGGACCCATTCATATCCTCCGTGCTCATCAACGTAAATAATTCTAATCCATGCAATAAATTGAAAATATTTTTCCATCGACAGCTCTGCTATAATAGCCAAACAGCCACTGCGAGGCTCGCAAACTTTCTGTACTAAGTCTCCGACTTTTAATTCATCAGCCGAACCTATAGGATCCACATTATAGCGTTAATAGCCACTCAATTGAATAGATAACCTCGGTACTGCTATATCCCCTATCTACATCTCGAATTACCATTTCTCGGTCGATGTAGAAAAAAGTTGGCCAACCACTTAGCTCCCAAGATCCTCCTGAACTTGCTAGCATACTTCTGTTGCCTGGAATGACAGGAGATGTTGTGTTGCCATAATCAGTCGCCCAGTCATAAATATCCGCTTCGGAGGGGGGTACCCCGTGGTGATTTTCAATTAATACTGTAACATAGATAAGGTCGTCCGCAGCATATAGGTCTTGAACTTCTTGTGCATGCGCACCGGCATTATTGCAGGGACCACACCACATAGCAGATAAATCAACAACAACTAATGAACCATAGTTTGCGTAAAGATCAAATTCATCTCCATTATGGTCAATGGTAATAATATTGCATGGATGGTCGCCTTCGGCTGATCCACAATCTTTCCAATCAATAGCTGGATCATAAATTGGCGTGATGTCCTCCACTTCTTCCACAACATCATCATCATCCATTTCAATCGGTATGTCCCTGGGCGAACACGCCGCGAGAAACACAAGAAAAAATGCAAGTGTTAGGTTTTTCATAGGAAACGCCTCCTATATTATATAGCCGTCTTTTAAGTGAAATCCTGCGGATCTCTATGCTTTTGCCGCACTTTTTCGGAAAGAGGAATTGCTTCTCCGTCTCCGTCGATGCGAACAAAGGTCATTTTGGTCGAGACTACAACGCGTTGAGTACCATTATATACAGAGTGTCGCCTAGCCTCGATATTCAATCGTAAAGAGGTTTTTCCCACTCTATCTACTTCTCCGTATATTTTAATAATCTGTCCTTCTCGGCACGGTCGCTGGAAGGTTAAGCTTGCAATATGTTTTGTTACCATCCTGGGAGTGTCAGCAGCCTGGGCAGCAAACGCTGCAGCCGCCTCATCTAGCCAAGCTAACATTACTCCCCCGAATAAATTACCATGATAGCCGATTTCATTCTTCTTTACAAAGTGCGTCGATATTAGTTCCACTGTCGTCTTCTTTCTTGGGTATTAAATCTTTGTGGGCTTTCTTAATAAGTTCACAATTTCCTGTGCTCCTGCAAAGTTGATCTACTTTTGCTTGGAGGCTTACAATTTTTAAACTGAGGTTTTCTACAACACTAGAAATCTCAGTGATTATTTTATTTTTAGAGTCCATCTTTTTCAATCTCCTGAATCATCGCATAGTGGGCTTGGGCTATTTTTTGTCTCATACAACAAGTCATTAGGGCTTCCGCGTCAGCTAAATTTGTCATAAATCCGTTTTCGGATAAAACCGCGGGCATCCAGGTCTTGCGCAGAACATAAAAGTTGGCCCATCTGTCGTTTGCCAAAACGCCTCTATTTTTAAAACCTGTCAAATCAGCTAAATGCGGTTGTAGAGCATGCGCAAGTTTCTTGCCATTTGTAGAGCGGTAATGGTGAAATGTACAAATCCCCCCGGCAGAATTAAAATCTCTACCGTTTCCGAACGCATTAGCGTGGATTGAAACATAAATACAATTTTTTTTCTCTCTGTGAAGCTGATTGGCACGAGAGACACGATGCCGCAACGAGATATCCTCATCAGAGTCCACGATATCTATCCCATCTATCCCATCTTTAGAACAAAAATTTAAAATATATTTAACTACTTCACGGTTAAAGACGCCTTCATACAAAACAGAACCGTCCTCAAATTTAGGCGATCTTTTCCCGGCAGTTTGATAAACACCATCTATAATTCCCCCGTGCCCAGGATCTAATAGCCACGTATATCGAGACATTATATACCACTCCTTATCTATAAGTAGGACGCAACCCTGCAAGTGTATACTAGTAGAAACCAAAAAACTAAAATGTTTTATGACCTTAGGCAAGTAATTAGTATATGAGTGACTTCCGTAAACATAAATCTATCGTCGACAGATCCGCGTCTGATAGGGCGCGCCACAAAAAGAAGATTGACAAAGCTATTAAAGAGTCCATTAAGGATGTAGTAGCGGAAGAATCCATAATTGGGCAGAACGGCAAGAAAAAGATTCGAATCCCAGTCCGAGGTATCAAAGAATATCGATTTATTTACGGAAATAACGAAAATAACAAGTCTGTAGGCTCCGGAAGTGGACATGATGTTAAAAGAGGGCAAAAAATTGGTCAAAAGCGCGCTCAGCAGGCACAAGGACAAGGCACCGGCAAAGCTAGCGATCAGAAGGGCGAAGAATATTATGATGTAGAGGTTTCGCTCGAAGAATTAGCTGAATACCTCTTCAATGACCTTGAATTACCGGATTTAGAGAAGAAACAGTTCCGTTTTGTTTCGCAAGAATCAATTAAGCGCCAAGGATACCGCTTTAAGGGTATTAGACCTCGACTTTCCAAGAAAGAGACTCTAAAAAGGAAGATTAGGCGTCAAAAGAAAGCTGAAAAGGTGGGTGCCCATGACCCCGAGAGCGACGAGCGCTTCCCATTTCATAAAGACGATCTAAAATACCATCATATCAAGCCCAAAACCAAAGAAAATAGTGCGGCAGTCATTTTTTTCCTTATGGATGTCTCCGGGTCAATGTCAATAGATCGAAAGTTCCTCGCCAGGAGCTTCTTTTTCCTTCTTTATCAATTTCTCAATCATAAATACGAAAAAGTAGATGTAGTTTTCATTTCTCACTCTACCGAGGCGAGCAGGGTAACTGAAGATGACTTCTTTGCAGTTGGGACCTATGGTGGTACCCTTATTTCTAGTTGTTTAAACCTAGAATTGGATATTATTGAGAAGGAGTATCATCCAAATAGCTGGAATATTTACTCTTTCTACTGTGGAGACGGTGAAAATTGGTCCTCCGACAACGAAAAGTGCTTAGATTTGTTCAAACAGATCAAAGATATCAGCCAACTGACGGCGTATTGCGAAATAAATGAGCACTATGGCAACTTTGCGGAAAACGAAGAAACTATGTCTCCCACAGGATACCCATGGCCGAGCTTTTCTGCATGGAAGAATGAAGAATTAGATAACTTATGGTGTAAATTAACCCCAATCTGCAACGCTAAGTTTAAAAAGGTTATAATTGGACAAACTGACCACATTTGGCTTGCATTTAATAATCTTTTTGGGGGAGGTACCTAGAATGAGCGACTGGACAGAAGCAGAATTATTGCATTGGGATGAAAAAATCTGTCGCATTGCGCAAGATTTAGGCTTAGATTGGCACCCAATCGATTATGAAATCATTGATTATCAAGAAATGCTAAGCGCCATGGCATATGTAGGTCTTCCAACACACTATCGACACTGGTCCTATGGCAAAGAGTACGAGCGCACCCACACACTTTATAATATGGGGCAGACCGGTCTCCCCTATGAGATGATCATCAATTCAAACCCCAGCATAGCATACCTGATGAGAGAAAATGCTCTCTATGTTCATATCCTGACGATGGCTCACTGCGTAGGGCACTCTGATTTCTTTAAACAGAACCGAATGTTTCGGGATACCAATCCCAACCACATTATCGATAAATTTAAGTCTGCTGCTAAATATGTGCGGCGCCTCATCGAAGATCCGTCTATTGGTGTTGATAAAGTAGAAAATATCTTGGACGCAGCACACGCCATTAAATATCAGGTACCTCGCACTCCTGGCATTAAATTTAAGTCTCGATCTGAAGTTATTGAAGCGGAAAAAGCCAAAATGCGCACGTATCCAAAGTATAAACCAAAGCTCACCAAAGTTCCTCTGCGCCCTGAGTACAACCTTCTTCATTTTATTGCCGAGCAGGGCAAGCATTTGGAAGAATGGGAAAAGAATCTTATTCTTATTGTGGAAGAAAGTTCGAAGTATTTTATTCCTCAGGCGCTTACAAAAGTTATGAACGAGGGCTGGGCATGTACTATCCATTACAAGATTATTAATGAGTTAAACCTACCCGATAATTTATACCTTCCTTTTATTAAATTACACAATCAGGTAGTGCGCCCACATCCAGGGCAGCTTAATCCTTATCATCTGGGATTTAAATTATTTGAAAAAATTATTGATGAGAGCGGATTTGAGGAAGCTCAGATGGCACGAGAAGTTCATAACGATATATCATTCTTAAGGTTTTACCTCGATGAAGAGTTTATGAGAGAGCAAAATTACTTTAGTTATTCCTTTAAAAAGAAGCACAAAGCAGTTACAATAGATGATATATCAGACGAACGGGGCTGGCAGGAAGTACGCGATCAAATGATCCAAAATATTGGTCTTAATAGGATACCTATTGTCTATGCGGATGAGATAGGGAAGAATAATACATTATGTTTAATACATGAACATGACGGGCGCGATCTAGATTTGACATATGCTACAAAAGTATTTGAGCATATTAAAGCCCTATGGGGTGACGAGGTTAAATTGATATCAAAAGTGGAAAATGAAATATGGGAGTTTTAGAGTATGACCACAACTAATAAATTTTTGAAGAGCGTAAAAGCTCATAGAGCCGGTAAACAGACTGAGAAGTTTAGTGGAACCTTAGAGAAATACCTTCAGGTGTTGGAGCACGATCCTGATATTGCAGTGCTAGCACACAAGCGCTTATATAAACAACTTCTCAGCGCCGGTGTAACCATTATCGATGAAACTAACGAAAGGTGTAAAAAACTTTTTAACGCGGAGCCTGTCAAGATATATGATTATTTTTCCGGTCAGTTCTTCGGTATGGAGCGCCCATTAGAAAAAGTAATGAGGTTCCTCCACTCAGCCGCTATGAAAGGCGAGGAGAGCCGTCAGGTTCTTCTTTTATTGGGTCCCGTAGGTGCGGGTAAGTCCGCGCTCATCGAGCACATCAAAGGCGCCCTAGAAGCCTGTGACCCTATCTATGTTTTGGAGGGGTGTCCGATTCGCGAAGAGCCTCTGCATCTCATCCCACGATCTCTGCGAAACGAGTTTTTAGAGGAGTACGGAATTAAGATTGAGGGCGATCTATGTCCTATTTGCCGCCATCGACTTTTGAATAAATATGATGGAGACTTCACTGTCTTCCCCATTACACAAACCTCCTTTTCTGTCCGAGGGCGCCATGGCGTAGGAGTTGTCCCCCCAATGGATCCGAATACTCAAGATACAAGTCTCCTCATCGGGTCCGAGGATATTTCTAAACTTGATCTCTATCCCGAAGATGATCCCCGCGTCCTTAGTCTCAATGGCGCCTTCAATGTAGGCAATCGCGGCATTGTGGAGTTTGTCGAAGTCTTCAAGAACGAGATTGAATTTCTTCATACAATGATTACAGCCACTCAAGAGAAAAATGTACCCTCCCCAGGAAAACAGGCAATGATCTACTTTGATGGTGTAATTATCGCGCATTGCAACGAGGCAGAGTGGAATAAATTCAAGGCGGAGCATACTAACGAGGCTATCCTCGATCGTATTGTCCGTGTCAATATTCCTTACACTTTAGAGTTCGAACAAGAGGTTAAGATCTATAAGAAGCTCATCGGTCGATCTGATTATGAGTGTCACATTGCACCACACACATTAGAAGTTGCAGCTATGTTCGCTGTCCTTTCTCGCCTGAAGCCTTCTAATAAGGTTGACCCCCTCACTAAAATGAAGATTTATAACGGGGAAGAAATTATAGAGAAGGGTCTTATTAAAAAGGTTGACATCAGAGACCTCCGCGACGAGGTAGAAGACGAAGGAATGACGGGTATTTCCACTCGTTTTATCATGAAGGCGATCGACGCAGCACTAGCAGACTCCACCAAGAATATGATCACACCAATCTCTATCCGTGATGCTCTCATTAAACAGGTTAAGGAGCAGATTGTAAATGCCGAAGATCGTAAACACTGCTTGCAATTTCTCCAGAAGTCCCTGCATGAAGAATATCTCTCTCTTTTGGAGAAGGAAATTACAAAAGCATTCGTTACTGCTTATGACGAACAGGCAGAATCTCTTTTTAACAATTACCTTGATCACGCTGAAGCCTATGTTAATAACACCAAAGTAAAGGATAGAGTAACCAGCGAAGACATGGAGCCAGACGAAAAGTTCCTTCAGTCTATTGAAGAACAAATTGGTATTAAAGGATCTGCCAAGAATAATTTCCGTGCTGACATCACTGCCTATATGTTTGCTAAGCTTCGCAGAGGGGACGTTATTGATTGGCGATCTTACGGTCCTCTCCGAGAGGCCATAGAAAGTAAGTTAGTTGCTTCTGTGAGAGATATTTCACGCATTGTTACAAAGTCTAAGAGTCGTGATACAAAGCAACAAAAGAAATTTAATGCTATGGTACAGACTCTGATCGAGGATTATGGTTACAACGAAGACTCAGCAGAAGAAGTTCTTAAGTTTGCTTCGAATAATCTCTGGCGCGACTCATAAGCTCCCACTTCCACTGAGAGCGCCGGATAGAGGGGGGTCAATACGACCTCCCTCTTCTTTTTGTACAACCGTTAAAGATTCTTTTTTGCACCATTGATATGCCTGTATGGGATGGGTAAAGTGCACACGCACCCATGGATTCCCAGGATCTAAATCGCTAAATATTTCTACCACCACGCCAATGCAGTTTAGCCGGTTAGATTTAACGAGATCTCCATGCTTTATAGAGTCATCAATTTTAATGGAAGGTGGTATCGTCCGAGTTTCCTAAATTAATTAAAGTCACCGGATCGGTCGTGAGATCTTTTTTAGCTAATTTATGATCAAGAGATAATACTAGATTTTGCGATCGAGTGTCGACATAGACCGAAATATAATCTTTATTAGTAACGAGGTTAAAATCGTCGACGCAAAGAATGATCTCTCCATATTTTGCAACAATGACAGTTAGCACAGAGGATAATAGTGCAGGATCCTCAATTAAATCTTTGGACGCCCCATCCGCGGCGCCTTTAGTCGCTACGAGACCCTTTGCGGATGCGATTAATTTTTTGTTTTTCTCAATTTCAATGCGAGCGCTGCGCAGTAATTCTTCAAGACCCGCAGAGACGACCGTATTTACCTTTTTTTGATGTCGGACATCTCGAAAGTAATATAAAGTAATACCTAATGTCAGTAAAAGGGAAATAAATAGGACGAGATTAAATATAATCATAGCAAGGAGGCTCCTATTATAAGTAGTCTAAATTTCCGCAAATTTTTTTATTTGCTTAAGGGGATTAGAACAACTTTTTATACTGTAACCCAATGCACAACTCCCAAGTCAGTAAACTGGCGCAGATACGAATGCTCCAGACGTTCCACTGATTTGTTCCGGTCTGCAAGGAGCACCCAAGAAGAAAGCCGTATGTCCGATTAAGAGAGATAAAGGGGAGAAGCATTAAAGATGTACCAAAACCCACGCCAAAGATCCCACAATCGACGACATGCACACCCAAAAAATGGCATGAGTCAGTTCATCGTTGTTTTGCAAGAGTTTGCGCATAGTAAAGATAAGTAGACGATATCCTAGCAGATAGCCTAAAGAAGTTGTTGTGAACATATGCACCTTTTGTGTTTTGGCACAAAAGTCTGGAAAATTATTTTTGGGAATTTCTATGCCGGAGGGTTTTTACGCGGTCTAACTGATTTTTGCGACTGAGCGCGCGAAGGGACTTTTTGGGGTACTTGCGAAAGAAAGCCGATCGTGCTTCATCTGGTGTTGGTAATTTGACGCTATCGTGCTTGATCTTGCCAGTGTGACACTTATAGGCTTTCCAGGCAAAGTAAATCAGTAAACCGCCGGGTATAAGCACGGCTGCCCCAAATACTATAGCATGTATCACCGGATTGGTCATCGCGTCGCATAGAACCTCTATCTTTTAAGCTTTTTGATGAATGCCAGAACGTGTTCTCCGACTGTATCCCACGCCGTATGCAACATCATTACCACTATAAACACCCACATTGCTGCTAAAGATCCTAATCCTGCTATGATTATGATGTTTAGAAAGGTGTCCACATATTAATTATGCGCCTAAATGCTTAAAAAGTTTAGTTTTTTATTTTTATCGGACAGGGAGCCCGAACCATGTAGGCTGTACATGGGGAAGTCGCTTATATCTGGCAGTCGCTAGAATCGATTCCACTCGTTTTGGGGGGTAGTTCAACTTGGCTAGCATTTTGATAAGACCCACGTGGTTGTTAGGGTTGCGCTGTTGGCGTTTGAATGCCTTCTGTTTCTGTCATTCTGCCTGTTCGCTTCTGTCGACTCCTAATCTCCGCTGCGCTTACGTCGTCTAGAATTGCAGCTGCCACGTAGTCCATGGAGACATCAAGCTGTTCGAGCTTATCGCTGAGGGTGTAAATGACTCGATCCACCATGCGCTCGATGAATTCTGGGGTGATCTGCTTGCTCTCTTTTTCGTCTGCCATGTTATAAATAGTTTGCTCGGCGGCATAAGGGCAAAAGTCTCAGAAAATTACCTACGCGTCGAAAACGTACTTAGGCAGCCTCCGCATCCCGGGGTTTGCAGTAGCACATACATCGGGCGCCGGTAGGGGGGGAGGGGGGCCCCCGGCATGCAATGCTAAGAAATTGTTATGTGATTAATTGTGAGTTGTTGTGAGTATCTGTGAGTTACTTAGTACTTGCAAGCACTCACAGTAGATACAAAAAAGCCCGGGGTGACCCGGGCTGAATTGTTCGCGGCTTGCAATTAGCTCGCCTTGTACCCGCGCTTGTGGAGGGTCATACGCTCGATGGTAAGCACCACCGCGTCGTCGTCAGAATCGACGAGCGACTGCGCCTCGATAAGGGACGCGCGGAGATTGCCCACGGTCGCGACGTTCGCCGGGTCCACGCCGACGAGCACGCATGCCTGCAATGCGCCGTCCAGCTTACTCTGGGCGGCTGCAACGCGCGAAGCCGCGTCGGCTCCGGCAGCGGTGAAGGACAGCACGCGGTCATAGCTCGCCTTGACAGCCTTATTGGTTGCCGGGACCTGCCCTTTCCGGGTCGCGAGCATAAGCGCGGACCCTTCCGCGTTCAAGTCGCCGTGCGAGTCCTGGATGAAAGTGAAAGCGGAGCCGATGTTGGAGAATGCGAGGGTCATATCGGCGGCGGTAGCAAGGAAAATGTCGGTCATGTTGTGTGTCCTTTCGAGACGGGCGGGGCTTTAGTGCCCCTCAACTGTTTATATAATACCAAAGAAATCGGTTTTTGTATCGGGCATTATCGTGCCCGATTGACGCGGCGAGGACGCGCGCGGACCGGCGACCATTCGCGCGGTGTCGGTGCTGTTGTCTCTCGTCATCGTCATACAAGTATTGTACCTGAAAAATACCCTTTTGTATCGGGCATTCCTGTGCCCGATTGCCCGTCAGGGCGGATGCTTGCGTGTGCTAAGCAACTCACGGTGTGATTGTTGCGTGTTACAAGCACTCACAGATTCGTTATTTGCATGCCGCATGGAACTCACAAACACATGCTTGCATGCCGCATATAACTCACGGATTGCGGGGGTACTATATCGCCCCATTCGCATACTGACGAATTCGCAAAGTAAAACAACCAAAACAACTTCAACTAACACTATTGCAGCTTCTCCACTTCCACCTAAGCTACTTCGACCCATTCGACCTTGCGGGACAACACCTTGAACCTATAGGCAGGCAAAGCGTCAGCGGCATAGGTGTTCCTAACAGGCAGCATCCATTCCTTGACATCCGCAGTGTTGGCAGTCCATGAGGTTGTGA
>Ga0209756_1002386_pt1 | contig 16310 bp, 12 predicted proteins | sample ETNvirenome_6_85_FD_184071 | JGI IMG/M metagenome (GOLD analysis project Ga0209756, IMG submission 184071) | Marine viral communities from the Pacific Ocean - ETNP_6_85 (SPAdes) (version 3) | ecosystem: Environmental > Aquatic > Marine > Oceanic | place: Pacific Ocean | collected 2013-06-19
GTAGTCTCATCTAAAGGCTCAAATAGATATTTTTTAAGACTCAGACCATAGTCTGGCAACATAACTCTTTCCCCTCTTTCAGTACGAAGTAGTTGGTTTAAATTATTCTTGATTAAACTGAGACCTGTAGCTTTGCCGAAATAAGTAGCGTGAGGAACAGAACTTTTTCTCAGATCGGATGTAACCACTACTGTTCGATTTTGGGTAAGAGGATAGGCAAGACCAGGGCGATTCCTGTATTCAGATTTAACACCTTTCTTTATTGAAAGGGCTACAGGAACTCCATAATTAGTAGTGGTTGTTGTTGTTGCCATTATATTTGAATATTCTCGAAAAATCCTCGTTGAGCTTCATAATTTTGATTAGCTTCTGAAGCTTTTATTGCTCTGTTATATAGTTTCATACTCCCTAAAAATCCATAAAGACCACTCTTCTTTCCTCCCCACTTTCCTCCCATAAAGTTCATCCCCTCATTAGTGCTAGGGATCTCATTGATGAGATCTACTGTAGTCATCCCATCAGTATACCCTCCTCCAATTGTAAAAGGAGTCAGTCCACCTAAAGGAATAGGACCACCCCAATACCAAAAGTCGGTTTGAGCAATTCCACCAGGAGGAAACTTGGGGGGTACGGCAGGCAATTTGTACTGATACGTATTATCATAGAAAAAACTAGAACTATCCACTTGACTCGGAATATTAGGAGGACCAACATTTCCAAAAGTTTGCAAAATACTTTGAGTTTTCATCAAATCTCCATTGAGATATAAGTTAACACTGTTACTAGCATAATCTACCGTAATAGTAAGTAACATAAATCCCGAAGAAACGTCCCCAATTTTACCTAATTTAGTGCCTCCAGGGGCGCTACAATCCATTATAAGACCGTAATGACCGCTTCCTGCCGCGTCCCCCGATTCACAATCTAGAGTATTGCCGGATACACTCATAAAAGTGACTCCGCTGGTGTTAATAGATTGAGTAGGAGCCATATAAAATACCAAATTGGAAGCTAAAGTATTGTCAGAAGGATGATTACTCGGTGCGAAACCTTTAGTGAGCCTTCTATCCCTACTAAAACCAATCAACAACCCCCGTATACTATTGGTATACTGAGGACCTACCGTCCATTCTTCATTGGTAGAGGAATAACTTCCTCCCCTATTCTCACATCCCAAGATAACTCGATGAAGAGCCGACACTTGGGAATCCTTATTCCATCCTAAACTATCTTCATCATCAAGATCGGGCACACAGCACCAAGTTTCAAAAGTACACCCTGAATTTTTATAGAACAAACTGTCTACATCTTGATACCCGCCTTCTATAATTCCATAGCCATAAGGACGGTAGGGAGTAAATAAAAATCCTGGATGAGTCGGCCACGAAGAACTCTTTAAATTACCATCTAATCCACTAAAGAGATTACATACTCCTCTAAAATAAGGGATACCGACTCCAGAAGGAAACATACTATCTACAGAAGAAGCCACTAATTGCGCGGCCTTGTCAGATGAACTAGAGGTCGCACAATTTATAGATAAATACTTCTCTGAATCTGGAGTAACAATATCTGCGTCTAAGAAATTATAAATTGAGACTAATCCTTTAGTGGAGACACGATCTACTAGAGATAGGACGGTACCGCTGGTTACGGATACTCCCGATGCAGAGGTAATGATGCTACCTACTCCTACAGGAGATACCATCAACTCTTCTATCATAAAGCTATCTTGAGCTACCTCACTTTTAATAAAGGTAGGACATAAGGGTAACACTATACCAGAAACTTCATTAGTACTAAAAATTAATTGCTCTTGCAATCCCCTTTGAATTACTATTTTACTATTATCTAAATCCCCGAAATTATTAATAGGAATCTTTCCTGGTAACGGCACAGCAGAATCTAATACTACATGGACTTCAATTTGTTTCTTTCTCTTTTTAATCTTTAAATCATGATTAGCAATAGTAGAGTATAAAATTTGTTGTTGATTAACTACCCTAGAAGAATCTTCAGTGTACCCCTCATGTATTAAATCAGTAATGTAACCTGATAGATCAAATATTTCTCTATTTCTTTGATCAATTAAAACTTGTAGAAAATGATCTTCATCATAATACCTACTCAAAGCAGGACTCTCATTCAAGGTGTCTAAATCAAATATAGTTTCTGCCCATCCATTAAAATCTTTTAAGCTTAGACAGCTTCCCTTTCCTCCAAGATTAGGATTATAATCTAACATCCACTTCATTGAATTCTCGGGTACTCCAATTCCAGGATAAGGATCTCCCTGCTCATTGAAATAAACCGCACTGACGATATTAGTAATACATCCGTCAGGAAGATCTATGCCGCCCCCGTATGAATCATAATAAATTCCCGTCTTAGAGAATAAAAATTGACCTCCCCTCGATAAGGGGGGTAATAATCCCGTGGCAGTAAGGACACTTGTATAAGGATCAAACCCACTTAATGTAGGCAAGATAGGCTTACCATCAGGATCAGCCTTGATTCCTTGCATTACACAAAAATCTGTTCCCGAAAGTTGGCTTACAAGAGTCTCTCCTTCTGCATTTTTCAAATCTCCCCAAAAGCAAGGCTCTGGACATAGATGAGGAGTCTCTATTCGACACTTAGTAATTTCTTGTATGACATTCATCTGCTGTTGACACTTGTTAGCAAAACTAACAGCACTCTCGAACTGGGCTTTATTTTGCTCATAACTTAAACTGGCCGCTTCAGCCGCTGGGAGGGGGGCTTCAAAGGTCACAGGCTTACCTGTGGTAGGATCAGTAATCGAAAATCCTACTAACTTATCCGCATAAGCAGAAGGCCCCTTAGTTAACGCATTATAGGAAGTAACTTTATCTACACAATCCTTAAGAGACCGTATTTGTTGAGAAACATTTTGTCCTATTAACCATGCCTGAGCCCCATACCCTAAAATTTTCCCTAATCCAAATAAATTATTCATACTTTGGAGCATATTCTGCTCCACACCCTTATTAGAAGAAGATGAGACAAAAACAAATCTTCCTAAAGTCGTATCGTACTCTATAATTCCTGTGTCCAGATGGAGTCTTCGCCTTATCTCCTTGATTATTTCATCAGCCTTAGACTTTCCAAATTGAATCCCCTCAAAAAAACTATTAAGAACGGAAGAAGGAAAAGCTGTCAAAGCTTCTTTAGCTATATCTAATAAACAAGTCGGTAATCCATACTGTACTCCTAAGGCATCTAAGATAGGAGTCTTAGATGTAGTAATAATGGCCGCAGCCTTGGACATATCAAATGTTGCCATATTTTATTTACCTTTTCTTACTAATTAAGATCAATTCTTTGAGAATCCATATCAATATTATCTTCAGCATCGATATCAACTATTTTACCCGCATTAAGCTGGATATCGTTAGCAGCATGTTCCTCTATTCTGTCAGACGCATTAACATCTACTAATGGGGCATTGACTTCTACTTCCGTACTCCCATTTAATTGTACCATTGGTGCATTCAATTCAACCTCTGTATCGCTTGTTAAAGTAATTTTCTTTTCAGCTACTATATCTACTGTTCCTCCAGTTTTAACAATAACTTTAGTATTTTCTCCTGGGGCATGAATATGAATAACTGAATTATCCTCTAAGGCACTAACTGATACATTATTATGATGGGACCATAATTTAACACATCCATAATCCTCATTGCCATAATCATCAACTCTAGTAGGGGGAGATCCTTCTTCCTCAGTAGTGGTCCTCTCAGCGTTTCTATCTCCCGAAGGGGATAAGACTCCAGTAGCTCTATTCTCTACTTCTATATTTCTTCCTTCTTCCACCCAGGCATGGATATTAGATTCTAGATTACATATATTGATAGGACCATGGGTTCTCATATGTAACTCCCCCTCGGCAAAAGGACTCATTTCACTATTTCCTGTACTCAAGATAATATAATCCTTGCCGAGATGTTCATTAGCTATCACTATCCCATCTACAATAGGACTATCCACACATCTCACCGTTTTTCCTGAGCCACTCCTAATTTCAGTAAGATGATCTTGGAAGGGGCCTTCAGAACTATCAGCGCGATAACGATTATGGATCAACATAGAATCAGCCCTATTACCTGTAAGACCCATCATTTCGGGTGTCATCCCCTTAGCATCATATAATCCTTTAAAGACATCAGGAAATGGGCTCCTAGCATTTTCGTCTAGTTCGGCAAACTCTAATTGGCGACTAGAAGGACCATACACTCCAGGCTCAGACTGTTGAGTGCTCGTATAAGCTCCTCCTACTTGTGCTCCTTGCGTGTTGAGAGGCATCTCTCCTGTAGTCTCATCGTATACTTGATCGGCTCCAGGCTCTACCAGACGGCCCACAGTGGGGTTAACACCCATCACAGATCCCATATAGAAATACCCCTTCATAGTATCCCCCCCTCCGAGAGGGGTGTCGGAATACCCGCATAAAACGGTGCTCCCAGGTTGGGGTAAAGCAATAAATGCTGCTTTATCGCTCCCAAAAGGACTTACATATCTCACCCACTCTTCTTGAGCATTTTCTTCATCTTGAATATTAAAAGCTACTTTCAATATCCCAGTTCTGGTAATATCTGCATTAGAAGTAACTGTTCCTATTTTAAATTGCATTACTCTTTTCCTCCCCCTAGTGACATCGCTCTCCCTGGTGCTTTGTAGAATTTAAAGTTAGAATTAGCAGAATTTCCACTTATTGTATGTCTAAATCCAACAAGTGTATACATCCCACTAAACCACGTATGAGCATATTTAATATCGCTAGGGGCTACTCCCTCTTCATTTTTAATATCACTAAGTCCCATAATACGTGGCTCCACAGCATATAATAGAGCATCCCTAGACATGACCCTTAAGCTATTAGCCAGATGAAACATTGGTAATGTTTTCATCTCTCCTGTAAATCCATGAGAGGCCATTCCATCTGCAACCATATTAGAGTGAATTAGAGCACTACGAGTCACATCTTTTCCTGCTAACTCAATTGTAATTCGTGGAAATTTTTGTATAAGAGCCTTAAAGCGTTCCCAAAAATATGCTATCACTTTGTTCTGATCCACCCAGTCCCACGCCCAGGATTCTGACCGCCCCGAATTTGGATCAAACGCCTTTAGTGAAGGTGTCGTTACTCGTTCCCTGGCACTAGTCCCCGTTATTCCCATTGCCGCAAATATAGCTGACCAAGTGCTTATTTGTCCTCCCCCTGGCTCTTTTGTTAGCGTCTCCCCCTCAGGACTAACCCCTGTTACTACGATCCATGGCTCTATTAGCTCTCTAAATCCAATAGGCACTCCATCAGGACCCACTTTTTTAAGGTTTAAATTTTTAATACTAGCCAGAAGACCTGTACATGCTTTTACTTTCCCTGCGGGAACGACAGCACTTATATATTGAGAGGCTGTTAAAGTTTGATAGGTAAATTTATTAATCAAACTGAGATATTGATTATCTATCTTAAAATTAATCTCAAGTATATTTGTATTTTTAGTCCCTAAAGTAAAAATAGGAAGTTTAAAACTTTTTGCAGGGTCTGCTTTCTTTAATTTTTCAAAATTATTAATAATAATATTGGTATCCTCTGTTAAAGAATAATCATCTACACCTTCCTGATCCCCCGTAGGTCCAAAAGGAGTTGTAAAAGGCACAGGACGAGCTATGTCTTCAATAGCTTGTGTATATGCTGTATTAAATCCCCTTATTTGATCTAGAACATTAGGTTCTCCAAAATATTCTGGTTTAAGTTTCCGTCCCTTTTCTCCTGTAGGAGTTACCTCACTTTGAATATGAGCATATATCCACTTATTTATGAAATAAGGATCTCCAAAAATGAGTACAGGCTTTGAAGGGTCATCAATCATCCCTGCATTAGCCATCGCATGAAGAATATCATAATCATGTTCAGTGATAAACATTTTATTATTAGGGAATTGACCTCCTTCCAAAATTTTATGGGCAATCTTATCCGTTGAACGATATAAAGGAGTTCTAAACTTATCTTTTGCTAATATATCACTATACCCGTCCGACACTAATGCCACTCTGAATGTTCTACTAAGAAGATAACGACCAATATCCTGAGGTTTAGAAATTTCTTCTAGTCTTAAATTATCGGCACCTACTGGAGTTTGTGTGCCCTCATTAAGAGATTCTACTAATTTAAGTCCAAAGGTTTCCACTAAATCTTTAAATGCTAACATTCTAGCTACTAATATTCCTAAACTTACTTGTTTGGATCCCACAGTTATTGTAGGATACGCCCTAGAATTTATAGCTTTGAGAGCCCTATTAAAAGCCTCCGATTGTGCATTCTTCAATAGCTCATCCAAATTAGGAAAAGCCACTATAACATTATCCCAACCCGTTCCATTCCTAATATAATCTGTATATGTTTCGATAATAGTCTTATGAACACTAGGTATAAAAGCATCCCCAAATATCCTATCCAATTCTCCTCCCGCTCGGACACTGATATCTGCTCGATCTACCATACTATCCCATGTTTTTTTCTCTCTCTCCATCACTTCCTGGCTAAAAATAGGATTAGACTGTCCCTTAATCACCGCCCCAATACCTAAGGCTTTAAGAGGCGACAACCCTAAAGACGTTAAATTAGTAGAAATGCCTACCCCATCATACACAATTTTTAATTTTCTAACCCCTGCTCCTGTAAAATTATATGACATTTCTATAGCGTGATCAAAAGTAACTACAGGACTCCAATTTCTAAAATCATTTCCCGCTCCATATGTTATCCATACAGGGCGCTGCATTAAGCTTCGTTGGGCAGCTTGTTGTTCCAATAATCTAAGCTTGTTTAGATTCTTGATGCCTCCGACAGCATCCGTCACACTATGAAACTTAGCTAATTCATCAAATGCTTCGCTGGTAGCTTTCGAACTTATTTGGAGTTCTTCTTCCAACCTTTCTCCATACGCTTGACTGGGCTTCGCGTTACCCCCTGGATTATCAAATGCGTGTTTCTTTGCTTTTAAACTGGCTTGTTTTGTTTTTCTCGTCTCATAATTTTTTTGAAGTTGATCTAATTCTTTAGAAGCTAAACTAGCTTCGATTGGCATATTGCGCTCTAGGTCGGCAGATAGGAGATTGGATTCAAACTTAGATTCTGGATCTATAAATTCAAGCTCTAAACGCACCGATGAGCCTCCGTCTCCACCGCCCCACCCATATTCATGATTTAATGACAGAAAATGGGATGCAGGGCCATTCCCAAAAACAACTACATTCAAGTTGTCTTGAGTTTTTTCAACGAAGGTTTCAAAATTTTGACTAGACTTAAGAATATCTATAGCCTGAGAATCAAAAGCCATCACAATATTCAGAGCAGGAATATACATTTTTATACAGGTATATAAATTCTATCTTGTAAATTTAATTGTTCAAAAACATCAAAGATATTATTTCTTTCACAAATTAACCACCATAATCCAGGAGTATTCATCCAAACATTGGAAATTAGATCTGGTCTATTATTATAGCCTGCGGGAATATTCCCTATTCGATTAGGAAAGCTATCCCTACTTTGAAGTCCACAAAAAATATTTTCATAAGCTTTACTGCCTACTGTAGTTGGAATAGTTCTTCCTTTGTGAGTAATCAATATTACACCATATGAATCTCTTTGGTTAGCCATTACACTAATTGTCCTGGGTCTGTAGTGAGGGGGTCATTAGTTACAGCTTCCCACCCTGCTAAATTATCTCTAGTAGTTATCTGAGCAGGATTAAACTCCCCAAAATCCCCTACTCGCACTTCGCTTAAATCTAAACTTATCTTTATTTGACGAGGAGTTAGGGTCTCTAAATCATATCCCGCCTCCTCTACATATTCTATACTATAATTTTTGCACACACAAGGTATACTTTGATACATGGTACCATGAGTGAGGCGCACAAGTGGTGGCCCAAACAAAGGATTTTTAGCATCATTATCAACACTCGTCCTAAAAATATTCATAAAGAATAATAAAGTATCCATGGCCTTGTGTCTCTCAGTAGGGGTTAATCCAATAAGAAAATTATCGGTATCGAAACCAACATTCGCAAATAAGGCGGCGAAGGTCGATTGCGGTATGTCCTCGGCAGTCTCCCCTAAAACTTTTTCAAATCCTTCCTGATCTTTGCGAGCAGTCCAATATCTTTTTTCGGCATCCATGGATAGGGAAGTTCCCAACGGTTCAGGTTTATACTCAGAGAACTGGGTAAATAACTTCCGCGCAGATTCATGGGAATCCCCACTTACAAGCCTTCTAAATTTCTCTACTCCCATATTAAAATTCATCAGATGGGGTAATGTGTAAGGTACCGAAACTTTTATTCTCCGTGCCTTAGCTCCTGTATATGCAAACAGGGAACTAGATCTTCCCAAAGGATTGTATTCCACAAGATTAGCAGTTTTACTTTCCGTAATACTAGGATTCTGATAAAATGGAACAAAGATAATAAGACCTTTTTTAGGATAATGAAATTCTAATCGTGATCTTTGTTCAAGTAGTCTAGTATCAGGTGTATTATTAATTTTCATTATTTAAACTAAGCTCCTCGAATTTCGTGCGACTCTGTCCGGTTGGGCTTCTGCAATTCCTCCACCATCTGCTGCTGGTCTGATGCTTGTTTCTCCTGTAATTCTAAAGCATACGCTCTCCGTAAGCTCTCTACATCCATGGCTTTATTAATTCTTTCTAATAACTCATTAGTGGTCTCCGTTTTTGCTCGCTCCGCATCCTCACGGGCTTGTTTGTCTAATGCCGCCTTATGGGCCTTACTAGCTATCGCCTCCGCTGCCCGTGCATCTGCTGCATCTTGCCGCTCCATCATCTTGAATCGGTGTTCATCTTTCGCTGCCGCTTCCAGAGTACGAATCGCTTGTAACTGGTATTTGGCAGTCTTCCTCGCCTCTTTGGATACTGCCCACTCCTCCCGCAATATCCACCACAGTTTTTGGAGCTTTAGCCCTATAAATTTTGCAATCATCATAGGCAGTCCAGCCATGTATTCACCAAGTTTATATATTCCCTCCCAGAAACCTTTTTCAAAAGCTGCTTGGACTTGATGGTACCCCTCCACAAAATAACGATAAATAGGTTGAAAGAAATCTATAATAGGTTTCATAAACGCTCCAATCTCTTTACTATATTTCTTAACTAGCATCACAATACTAGAAATAGCCATTAGTATTAAACCAAATACGGGAACCATTATTAAAGCCTTAAAGAAGAACGCACCTACTAATTTAAGGGCTCCAAAAAATATTCCCTTAAAACCGCTCAATAGTCCCATCCAAGCTCCCTTTATAGCTCCAAGAACAAGTGCTATAGGGTTACCTCCGCCTTTCTTGCCACCTTTTTTTGCTCCTATACCTATTCCCTTCATCATACCTGTCAAAGGAGAAAGAAGAAGGGCAGCAGTATTCGCAGCAAGTTGTATACCCATTTTCCCAAGACCTAGAGCTATTCCTTTAATGGGACCTAAGAAAGGACTGATAAGGCTCAAAGCTCCTAGGGCTACTACTAATTTTCCAACTGTTTTTACTATCGAATCAAAACGTGGATCCTTGGCAAATTCAAGTAGCTTCTCCATCCACCCTGTAATCATTTTCTGAAGAGGACCTAATATTTTAGCTTTGACATTTTCCCAGGTACTAGTAAAATTATCACTTATTTCTTTTTGTACCTGAAGCATTTTAAGTTTCTCAACCAGTTCGGCATCAGTTCGCCCAGCGAGGCCCTTTTCAAACTCTTTCCAAGCCCTTAGATGTTTAGTCATGTTGATACCAAAGATATTACTCATTGCTTTTACCATAAGCATTCGATCTTTTTGATCTTTAGTAAATTGCCCTGTCTTATTTTCTATAGCTTTTCCTACAGCCGAAAATAATGATACTGCATTCTGAAGAACATCCCCCTCCCCACTTAGGAATTTTTGACGCTCCTTACCAACACCCAGGGCAGACATCTGCCCAAGCTTATCCCCCGCCGTAACAGCAGCGAGCAGATCTGCTGCCATTTTTTCGCCACCTTTACCGATGACCGATCCAAGTAACATTGCCGCTTCGCTTGCTTCCTCTCCAATGCCTAAGGCACCAAAATCAGCCAACCGATCTCCTAAAGCTGAAATAGCAGATTGGAGTTCTCTAGTAGTTAACCCATATGTTTGTCGCAGCATTAAAGTAGTATCTGCTAAATTCCCCATTTGCTCGTCGGAGAACCCCAGACCTATAGTATTTTCTCGTATAGACTTGGCTAACTGTTTGGACTGTTTTTCTGTTAATTTATTAGATAAAAGTAACCTGCCCATAGCTTGATTATTACTATCTAAGCCTGCATCAAAAGCATCTGCGGCTACTTGCAGTGACGTTCCGTAACCTGTCATTCCATCTGAAAGATTCTCAATATTATCGGCAGACCTCTCCAGAAAACCTCCAAGCTCAGTACCCCTAGTTAGGGCGAGTTCGTGGATAGTCAGAGCATCTGACATAGCCTTCCTTGCTCCCTCGCTAACACTTATAAGTCTAGTGAGTTGCCTTTCAGCCTTCCTCCAACCTTTTCGAGCTTCCTTAAATCCCCCTTGGGTACTTTTGTCGATGCCTCGAAAAGTTTTCGATAGTTTTTCTAATAGTCCAGCCTGTTTAGCCATTATCTATCATCTCCTAAGAAAACTTTAAAAATTGCTTTCATCTTATTTAATTTATATGTTCTAAAATCTCCAGTAGACCCCGTCAACTTGGCTATACTATCCTTAACCTTAGCTAGATACTCTATAACTTTATCCCTAGATGCCACTTTCCTCTTGTTATATAGGTTTGTCACAAGAACGTCCACTACGACCTCACTTAGTATCTCCAATTTAATACAGCTTACCAGCGTCCCCTCTCTCCCTGGAAAAGATCCTGGCCCCCTACCACAGCTTACTATTAGCACTACTTTCTGAGCCCTACTCCCCTCCCCTGTCCCCAGGTAATATCTAAAAACTAAAATATCTCCTGGTACCATACGAGACGCACTCGCTGGGCACGGACGTAATACTTTTTTAATATCGGAATCACTGTCAGGTTTGATCCCCTCTCCTATTAAAAAATTTTTAGTTTTCTTTGAAAGTTGTGGCATATTAATATATCATATACTATAGTTATTTATTTAAGATATGAATACAGATATTGATTTTATTGATTTTATGGATTTGATTAATTTCACTCTCCATAAAAATTTTGTAGAGAAGTGGAGGCATAAATATTCTGAAAAGTTTATTAAGCACTTTCAGCTAAAACTTCTTGAATCCTTAAATAAACAAAAAGTGCTCAAGAGAAGTAGTTTAGTAAATTACTTAACTAAGAAGTGTAGGTACTCCCCAGAACAGGTAGATAATTTTATATCTACAATAGATATCTCTTTATACTACCCTCTTATTATAGAGGACAAACCTAAATCTCGTTAGGACTTACGACTGCGAGCCGCCTTCAGAGTAGCGATTCTTTCTTCGCATATTCTCCCTGAATTGAATTCTGGGCACAGAGACTTGTACCCGCACCAATTACAGAATTGATTCTGCATTGCTTTGAATTCTTCCTTCTTCATCTTACGAATTTTCCATACTGCTTCAACTTTTTCTTTCAAGTAAGCCTTGATCTGAGCAGGAGAGTATCTCACGTTAATGAAGTTATTAGTAAGAGGGTAGTAATGGGCGACTACTATATCCTTAAGGGGGACATCCATGAGCTTGTGGACAGCATAAGCATAGCCCTGCATTTGGGTGTTCTGATAAAGGTCAAGTTCCGATAGCTCTCTCTTGGAAGTTTTATAGTCAATTACTAAATATCCTCCATCCTTACCTTTAATAACACGATCAATAATACCATTTAACTTAATATCATACTTCTGGTCGTATACTATCTCGTAAACTAATTCAGTAGCCACAGTCTTCTGAAGAGAGGCATTGAATCTTAAAAAATTCTCGATACATTTTATTGTCTTAGGATTATAAGATTCTGAAAAAGAGTAGTCTTTTTTGATATTTTCAGCTATAGTAGTAAGGGTAGCAACGTCCGTTGCCTCAAAGCCGTCTTCAAAGATCTTATGAATGAAGGAACCAAAATGCAAAGCATCTTTATTTTTTGCTTCTTCCTTGAAGCGATCAACATATTTGTATCGGTACTTCAACTGACATTCTTTAAAGGTCTTAGATTTTGATTCTGAAATTGTATTTATAAACATTATGGCACCTCAATTCATTAGAGACTACTTGCTCGAAAAGTTCAAGGATAATTATAAGTTATCCTCTAATAACGTAGAACTAATCGTTCCCACCTTATTTGTTAAGAACGATTGGAAAAGACACTTAAGTATTAATACTGAGACAGGTCTATGGCAATGCTTCAAGACTGGTAATAAGGGAAATTTTACTCAACTTTATGCGTTCTTAGAAGGGATTTCCTATAATGAAGCAGAAGCGGATATTCTTTTTAAAGAATTTAACGAAGAATTTGAACCCTTTTCTCCCCCACCAAAAAAGCCAACTCTTGAATATTCCCAGGTTGAAGACCTCCAACTTTTCTCCGTCACACTAGACGATTACGACACAGACGATAGACTTATTCAAAAGGGATGGACCTTTATTTACGAACGCAAATTATTTGATCTAAAAAAGGGAGGTCGCAAATACTATATTTCCGATAATCCAAAGTATAGAGGAAGAATAATTATACCCTTTGAAGAAAATAATAATATTTTTTATTTTCAAGCACGTAGTTTAAATGATCAAACCCCTAAATATCTTAACCCCTCAGATGGCTGGGCAAAGCCTTCCCACATCCTATACCCATTTGACGAAGAAGCAGAGGAGCTAGTTGTTTGTGAGGGGCCACTAGATGCTATCTCTCTTCAAATCCAAGGGGTCAATGCAACTTGTACTATGGGATGCTCAATCTCTGAACATCAAGTTGAGATCTTAAAAGAATTTAGCGGCAAGATTATTGTCGGATATGATAATGATGATGCTGGAAAACGGGGAGTTAGCAAGTTTGATTACCTCCGAAAATTAAAAAGGATGGCAGATCTCTACATCTGCCATCCTCCTTCGAAAGCCAAAGATTGGAACGAAGCTCATATACAAGGTTCCGATTTAAAACGATTTGTCGGTATGCGTACTAGAAAGTACGACTACGACTATCTCATTGACCACCTCCTTACGACACTGTGAGATAATACAGTGGACTCTTAATAGTCTGGTTCAGGACCGTATAATCAACCTGGACACTATACGTGCCCGTTGGACTTCCGAAAGTTGTACTACCACTACCAATGGTGCTGGTAGTATCCCAATTATAAATTAAAGTGTTATCGCTTGTAATTTCCATAGTTCCTCCGTCTACAACTATAAATGGTCCATCAAAAGTAGGGTCTTGATTAACTTTTTTAATCGTTACCGTCCCCTCTGTAATAACTGAGTCTTTAAATATATTCTGAAGTGATTTGTCTACATCTTTATTCTGAAGAGTAACCTCTGTTCCTACCTTCAAGTCTATTATTTCTCCATACCGTACATGCTTATTATATAATTTATTGCTCGTTGTAAGAATAAGCGGCTGTGTAAATGCAAAAAATGTATCCTCATAGAGACTAAAATTATTAGTAATAACTTGATACTGGGATCCTTCACTCAGCTTAACAGTCCACAAATCCACATAGTCATTCACCGCAGACAGAGAGGACGCTGCCACCGCAGCACTAGTAGTATAGTTCCATCCAGATAAGTTTAAAATCTGATCGAGTACCACTACGTATTCCCCTACTCCTAATCGGTAAATTCCACTAGCAGTGTTAGCGGGAAAATAATTCTCCTCACTAAAAGCTCCTATACAGGGGGCATATGCAGTACCGATAGGCTTAACACAATGGATAGCGGGTTGACCAGGAGGGGTAGCTGATGCAGCAAATACCATAAGAGGAGTCGCACTCACTAGGCCGTCCGCAGAGGCCACTACAGTCTTAGGTGAGAGAGTAGCGGACTTAGTAAAAAGCTGTACTGAGCTAATCTCATAAGGATCGACGTAAGCCCCATCATTAATAAAAAATGTTCTGAGTCCTACTCTCTGGCTTATGTTGGGACGATTGTGCCTATCTATGACCTCGGTTTGATTTACTAGCATTTTCTAATTCCACCAACTCTTTTTTATAAAATTTCAAAAACGTGCGCCTCTCCGTGGCAGACATTTCCTGTACATCTGTATAAGAGAATTTACACTGTTTTACTAATATATAGGCTTCTAAGAGAAGATTTTCTAAATTAAAACCTTCACTTAGTTCCCTGTAAAAAAATCAGAAGTTATAGGCAACTCCGTAACTTCATGGTGAGAACAGTAAGAACATGCAAATCTTACATTAGGATCTATACCATATTTTTCTGAATTTAAAGTTTTTAAAATAGCGTGTATATCCTGAATAGGTAATTTCTGTAGAACTCCTGAAATGATAGTCTTTTTAGTGTGACCATCAATTTCCTCAATAAATCTCCACATATTGCTGGAAGATATTTCTGCGTTCTGGAGATACTGTTCATCAGATACTCTGGGAAGAATAACCTTGACCGTCTTCTTTAGCACGGGTAACTTCACAGCCACAGGCACCGTGAAATCGTCCTCTACATATTTAACATTTAGATGAGTTAGGTCAAAAGTAATTTTATTTTCTTTTCGACACTGAGGACAATTAATGGCAACCGTATACTCACTGCCGTAAGAGACTTCCCTCAATTTCATAATAAGATAGAGCTTGTCCATTAACAATAATTTACCGATATTAATATTGGATACACATCTCTCTAAGAGAAGATTAAGAGAATCCACCTGGACATTTTTGTTGGACACTAGAGCTTTCTCATCTTGAAAGGTCATTGGCCTTAAGGTCACAGGCAGTGAGTCATTCACCAATCCATAAAACTTATTTTTAGAGGGGAGTTCAACGGGTACAGCATCCTGCTTAGGAAGGTTCTTAATAAGATTAGCAATGATATATTCATCGGTTTGAGGTTGGGCAACGTTCTCGCCCTGCGTTTTCACATTTTCAGTCATAAAATACTCCTAAGTAATTACACGTATCTAATCTATAATAGTCTGATGAAAATTCAAGTAAACACAGTAAATTCTCGAATTGTCACCGACAACCCTAAAATTATAGATGCTTTATATAGACTCTATACAGAAAAGCTTCCTGGGTACCAGTATTCTACAGCCTATAAGAACAAGCATTGGGATGGCTCAATTCATTTTATTTCTAAGGTAGGAGTATTTAAAACAGGACTTTTATCTAGAGTTTTAGAAGACCTAAATAAAGTAGGAGCTAATCCTGAACTAGAGTATACTCCTCCTCTTCCCTCAATTATTCCCCATAATTGGGAATTAGAGAAGTTTAAGTATTACGATTATCAAAGAGACTTTATTCTCAAAGCCTTAAAAGAACGCAGAGGAATTATTAAATCTCCAACTGGTTCAGGAAAAACTTTAATTATGGCTGGCCTAGTAAAAGCTCTTGCTGGTCGAAAAATGGTTCTCTTATTTAATGCTAAACAACTTCTCACCCAAACCTACGAATTTCTTACTAAGAGTTGTGACCTGGATAATATTGGGCTCTGTTGTGGTGAGGGTTATATTTACGGGGATACTATGCTCTGCACCGTTCAAAGTATCGAAAAAATATTGGACACCCACCTCAAAGAGGCAGAAGTTTTAATGGTGGATGAGTGTCATGAGTTCGCTAATGGGAAGACCACTCTAGCTGCCATCAGAGCCTTCCACAAGGCTCAGTATCGCATCGGATTCACAGCCACCCCGCCTACTTATCATATCCCTAAATACAACCTAGAGGGGGCTCTTGGCCCTGTATGGGAAGTTGTAAGTACCGCTGATCTCATCGACACAGGAAAACTAACAAAGCCTATCATACAACTAATTAATAGATCCTATACTGCAAGTGGGGGGGATGAGAGTCTGTCTTACCCAGAGGTATATGACACGTATATAGTTAATAATAAAGACAGAAATAATATTATTAAGGATGTAGTAAATGATATCAAACAAAAAAATAAAAGAGCACGGATACTTATTCTTACCAAATCACTTGATCACGGAAGAACCCTGGAGAACTTACTTGGAAGCGGGAACGTTCAATTTCTTGAAGGAGCAAACTCTCTCGGAGAACGGTATCAAAGTATTGCTAGATTTAGAGGATATTCAGATTCTAGCGTCCTCATTGGAACAAAAAT
>Ga0209756_1002387_pt1 | contig 16303 bp, 20 predicted proteins | sample ETNvirenome_6_85_FD_184071 | JGI IMG/M metagenome (GOLD analysis project Ga0209756, IMG submission 184071) | Marine viral communities from the Pacific Ocean - ETNP_6_85 (SPAdes) (version 3) | ecosystem: Environmental > Aquatic > Marine > Oceanic | place: Pacific Ocean | collected 2013-06-19
GTTCTCCTCTGGTGGGAAGCCTGTCGTTAGTCCATTGGGGTGGATCTCCGTTAGATGCGGGAAGTTCTCCAGTTCTACGATATCCAGGCTTTGGTAATATTCATTCTTGATAATTTCTTGGTTATTGGATCCTTTGAGGCCCTTCGCTGCCTTCCAGCCCTGGTCGTAGCGGCCGGTGGCTGCAGCGTCCAGCCACTCCATACACGCCAGCTTAGTAGGATCCTCACTTATCTCTTCCAGGGTGTACCCGGTGAACACGATGACGTTCTTGAAGGTCATCTGGGCTTTGGCCAGGAGGATGAAAAGTGATGCCGCCTGGTCCATGGGCTCCGCACCGGAGATCGTTATCCCCACCTCCGCAGCTTCCTCTATAGAGAGCCCGGTTTCCGCGAGGATAAGGTCCACCAGGTCGGAGGGGTCAATGTATCGGCCCCCGCCGGTCCGGTCCCATAGGTCTTCGTTTACGCACCCAGGACACTTCAAGGAACACCCACGCACAGCTACCAGCACCCGCCTTCCCGGCCCGTTGACTACCGTTGGGTACACGTACCCCTCGATATGGAGTAGGGGGGCGTTATGCCGCATCTTCATCACTTGCCCCCGTTCTTGGTGCCGTAACGCAAGGAGCTCACCTTGGTACGCGTTTCCTTGAAGAAGTCGGGCTTGCGCCGTACCTCCGCCTTCATCCCCGTGGTAACTCCGCGGAGAGCATCAACGCAGCCTTTGCCTTCGTAGCCGAAAGCCTCGCCCTCCACTGTACCGTCGGGCATAATCGTTACCTCTATTTTCTTTTTCGCCACAGTAACCTCCAAAGGTCATCAAATTGCGCTGGGTTGTCACGCAGATACTGGGCACCAGCTACGTATCCATTAGGTAAGCTGATACCGGTAACGTCAGAAAGCTTTGAGCGCCACTTGCTGCCCCAACGCTCCCGAGCCTCCTGCAGCAACTCCATCTCTGGGCAAATACCCAGCTCCGGATGCATATACATTACACCAGCACCCCCGGGAGGCCAGCTGGTGTGCTTCGTGTTGTGTACGTTTAGGGTTGTCCACTGCTTCTCACCGAACTTCGTCTCTCGCCGGACGGTCTTCACGCTGAGGGCGGCGGTTAAAGCTGATACCATCCCCCCAGCACTCGAGGTGACCGCGTTCACTTTAGGCGTGTACCGCATCTGCGAGAGCAGTAGTACGGAGACGCCATTCTGGACTAGTGGACCACTCCGCTCCCCTAAGGCCACCAGAGCCGGGTAGACTCCCTGAACGCCGGCAGTCAATCTTCGACCGGCGCCTATGGGTAAAGTATCCATGGAGTCTATGACCACTAACGAATTTTCCGGTACAGCGGAGAGCATAGCGTGCACATCTGTAAGGGTGCGCACTCCTTCGGCGATCAGCAAGTCGGGCAAGGAGACCCGCATAGATAGAATGTAATCCTTTTCTGGAAGTGGCTCGTAGGGAAGCCAGTATGTGGGTCGCACACCCTGAGCAATCCCTACAAGCCACAACGCTAACGACGTTTTGCCCGCAGCTTCTTGACCATAGATGTTGGTGTATCCGCTGGGGGCCCTTGGCCCAAGCGCTTGCGTAAGTCCAGGACTTTCGCTAAGTCCAACTCCTCTGAAGAGGCTGGAACTGCGCGGTGCTCCGCCCATTTCCGCATCCATTTCACTTCCTCCTCTTTGAGAACACAGTAGGGTTTAGTCTTAGTAGCGGCAGCGATCAGGTCCTTCGACTCCAATCTTCGCGATTCGTTGAAGGCGAAGTACATGGCGTCGATGACGGTCTGCTCGATCTCTGCACCAGTCATCCCCAGCATGAGAGAGATGACCTTCTCTCGGTCGGCAAAGTCAGCCAGGGGAGCTTGCTTTCGCTTCCGCAGGTGGATCTCCAGGATAGCCTTTACAGCCTTTGGCCCCGGAAGGTCCACGAAGATGATCTCGTCAAAGCGACCTTTACGCAACATTGCGGCTGGCATACTTTGAACGTCGTTGCAGGTGGCAACCACGACAACTCCATGGTCGTTCTCCTGCATCTTGGTTAGTAGGTCCCCGAGTATTCGGTTCCCTGTGCCGTTATCGCCGTCGCCCCCGAGTCCTCCGGTTGCTTTATCGATTTCATCCATGATCAAGATACACGGGGCGCACGCTACCGCGGTGTCCCAGGCGTTCCGGATCTCAGCTTCAGATTCTCCCTGCCACTTAGAGAACGCGGCACCCATGTTGAAGCGGAGGAGAGGAAACTTGTACGAACCGCCAACAGCTTTAGCAATTAACGATTTTCCAGTGTTGTGATTCCAGACCCCGCATGCTTCGTAGTTCTCGTAGTGCGGTACGTGAAAATCGTAGTAATGGTCTACCCCAGCAGGCTCTACCTTGACAACCTCCACGAACTGGGTACACTTGTCGGTGGTCACCCGGAGGCCGGACGATGGGGAAATACAAGCGCTGGACGAAAGAACGGAAGGAAGAAGCTCGAGCTTTGTACCTGGCTGGGCATTCGATAGCTGAAGTTGCCCAGCGGGTGGAGTCTTCCAACCGACATGTAGCAAAGGCTTTACGCGAGTTGGGGGTGCCGAAGCATCCCCGCTCTGCGTACCGAGACAAGTACATTGCGGCTGCCCGCACTCGCTCTCGGCCGAAGAGGAAGGTATGGACCCCGGAACGAGACGCTGTGGTCGCAAAGATGCACTCCCAAGGGATGTTACAGCGGGAGATCGCGGAGCACTTTGGGTCAACTGCTCACCAAGTAGGGTTTTCCCTCCGTCGCTCAGGGATCGAAACGAATATCCGAACAGGTCGCCGGAACCCGGCGTGGAAAGGTGGTCGGAACAAAGACGCTGATGGGTACATCCACCTGCTCCAGCCTGACCACCCGGGAGCAAACCACAGGGGGTACGTCCTCGAGCACCGTTTGGTGGTAGAAGAGACCCTCGGCCGCTTTCTGGCCCCGGGCGAAGTAGTGCATCACCGGAACGGGGTACGGGACGATAATCACCCTGACAACCTGCAGCTTTTTCCCTCAAATGGGGAGCACCTGCGCCAGGAGTTGTCCGGGAAAGTCCCGAGCTGGTCAGCCGAGGGGAAGGCTCTCCTTGCTGAAGGAGTTCGTCGATCTGCAGAGCGGAGATCCAAGAAGTCCCGGTCCAAAACCGGTGCCCCGGAGCAACAGTAATTTCTTCCCCAGAGCTTAGAGTAACCCTCAGTAATTCAGTCTTCGGGTACTGGTAGGGGGCGTCGGCGTTGGTGACAACCGGGCCCCCATTTGAGTTTGCAGTTACATGGAAGGGGGTACCTTCCCGAAAGCGGTCTTCGACACGCTTAGTTGATCCGTCGACCGGGTCGTGGATTAGAGTATCGGCATGGAGGCAGCCAGGGTGCCCAACCAGCAGCAGGCCCTTGGGTGCGGGAATACCAAACTCAACAGCTTCTTGGGTGAAGGCTTTCCGCCGGAGTTCCAACCACTCGATGACGTTTTCGAGGCCCCCGACATCCTTGTGCATCTCCAGGGGGGTCTCAATGTACTCGAGGGACTTAGCTCCGCGAAGAATCTCTTTCTTCTCCTGAATAACTCGGCCGGCTTCCAGTAAGGTATGCTCAGCCAGGCAGTTCGCCAGGACGTTCTCTACCTCCAACATGGTCAGCCCCCGGCAACCATCGATGACCCCGGGTAGGTCCTCTGCACCCGGGAAGTACTCTTTGGGGACGTCAACCTCCTGCTCGAGGAGGAAATCCTTTATCTCATCTCGTGTAGGTAGTGGGAAGTCGACGGTTGCTACTTGTCGTCGGAGTTCCACTGGTAGCTCGATGAAGGGTGAGCAGAGCAGCACAATCTTTGTGCCGTCTAAGTGCCGCAGGTGCAGTAAGTTGCGGACCAGGCGTACTGCGGCGGCATCGTGGAACAGGCGGTGGATGTCAGGCAGCACCAGCACACCGTTAACGTCTGCGTTTACGAAGTTCTCCAGCACTGCGATGTTCACATCGAGCTCCGGGCTGATAACAGTGTACTCGTCATCAACGTACTTCCGGAACCCCGCGGAAATGTCCCACGAGTAAAGGTCCAGCTCTGCTTTTTCTGTAATACGGGCCAACTCCTGAAAAAGACGCTCTTCCTCAGGAGTGGCCACGTAGATTACAGGGTACGCTGCTTCTATGAGAGTCTCAAGCTTTGTCATTCTCTGGCTTCCCCTGGAATTGAGCTTTGGTGTTCTTCTTCTGGGCGCGTACCGTGCGCTTCAGCTTCTTGGGTTCAGTCAGGTAGTCATCCGGAATGGTGTGGGGCGGTGCGTACAGGTGTTCTGGCTCCGCCATACCGAGGCAGTACCGAAGACCCATAGCGACGCCGGCCCGGTAATCTTTGTCTGTGTCGGACTTGTCCTGCGCAACCTTGACGACGGTCTCCCGGATGGTCTTGAGCCCGGGGCGCAGAGTACCGCTGACCTTCTTCTCCAGGACCTTCTTGAAGGCTGCAGCTTGTGCTGGGTCGGCGTCCAACAGCTTTTCGAGCGCAGGTTCCTGCTCCTCGATCGGAAGCTTCGAAAGCTTCTTGGTGATGTTGTAGGTGATGAAGCCCTTGCGGAGAGCTACCAATACGGCATCTGCGCAGCCCAGGGCAATACCCAGCATGGCGGAAATATCTGATTGTGATTTTCCGATGGCGTGGGCAATGGCTACCTCAGTCATCTTCGTGGGTGCGTCCTCGTGGAGGTAATGCACTCGCTTGATGAGGTCGGCGCGGTTGATGGCCTTGCGCTTCAGGTTCTCGGCCAGGTTCCGGGTGAGCGCTTCCATGAGACTTCCGCCGAATACCTTGCACTGAATCTTTCCGAGGTCGGCGTATGCTTCCGGGTCGTTGGTCTTCAACCACGAGAGTGCGGCGTGTCGGCGGTACCCGTAGTTGAGTACGTAGTGCTCTTTGCCCGGTGGTTGCCAGAGCCCGAGGTCATTAAGGAGACCCTTACTCTTGATGTCGGCGGCCAGTTCCTCGATACCTTCCAGGGCTTCGCGGCAGTTGCTCATTCCGTCACTGTTCAGCTTGATGTCTTCCAGGGTCACGTACACAGTCTTAGATAGATTCATTACTGCACCTCCAGCTGTCCGGTTACTTTAAAGGGGCGAGGGTCACCTTTAGTGGCCCAGATGGTTACCCCAACCTCGTCGAGCTGGAGCCGTACTACGTTCAAGCGTTCCCCCTTGTACTTGCCCGAGTCTACGGCAACGAATACACGGGTGAAGGTGGTGGAGTAATCTTCGCGTACAGCGGAGAGCACTCTGGCCACTTCGTTCAAGGAGTTCAAGGCATGCGCCGCAGCTGCTGTTTTCTCCGCGGCGTACTGCTGAATCTGGGGTAAGAGCTCTTGCATCGGGGGTACCTCTATAGTTAAGGTTAGCGTCTGGTGCCTGAGAGGTTGATGTTCCACCAGGCAGCATAATTTCGCAACAGTTTTTTCTCAATGACGAAACTGGAAAAGAAAAGGTTTTTTCAAGCCTTCTCTTAAAACATCTCTCAATCGTTCTTTTTTTCTCTTGGTCTTTCTACTTAGAGTAAACAGATAGAGAAGAAAAGAGGATGCATATTGTAGAGACACTAAGCATCGTCCGACTTTTTCTTTATTTTCTGCAGCCGCGATTTCTTCTTCGAACCGGCGATGTTGGATGTGCCAGCCTCTGTCGTGAGGGTAATTCCATCAGGGCGCAGGATGACGTTGCCCTTGGGAAACGACAGGCGCACGCCCCCAGGGATCAAGGAAAGTGCAGACCCATAGTCGCACAGGTCACTGAACATATCGTACAGCACGTTTGCTATCTCGTGGTCCGTCGTGGCCGGGACATCCTTCCCCAGGGCTTTGCGTAGTTTTTCCGCGGTCACCTTCAGCAGTCGCTTTCTGGCTGTTCCCTCGGCTAGCTCCGGGTCATGGACATTCCGTAATATCGCATTTAGATAATTCAGGTCCTGCTCCATGACCGTCTTATTCGGGTACGTGCTGGTGAGCTCGTTGTCAGCCCGCTCGAGTACATCATACGTCTTGTCCGTGAAGCGGATGTGGTTCAGCTCCCATCCATCGAGCGTAGCGATATGCTTGAGCGCGTCCACCCCACCTAATGGGATGAGTACCCTATCGGTACGGAAGTCTCCGGGACCATAGGGTTTTCCGCCTGGCGGAGTCTTCATTGGTCTCGCGTCTGCAGCATACAGCGCAGGCCAACTCTCCGCATCCCAGGCCCGGTAGTTGTTGGTGAGGACCAGGTACTCAGGGTCGACGCCGTGGACCAGCTCGTACTGGTGGCCGCGCCCGAGTACTCCGAGGCTCTCCTCGTCGTACTCTACGCCTGTGTCCGCGTCGAAGTACTGGTTCTCGTGCGGTTCCCATCGTGACTTGGAGAGGTGAAGCAGGATGCGGATGTTCACACCCTGGAAGGTCAGGTTCGGCATTGACTACCTCCTGTACTTGCCTTTCTTGCCTCGCTTCTGTTGCCGTAGCGCTATCCCGTGGTGTTCCAGCAGTTCTACGAGTCCTCCCGGGATGTTGTGCGTTGTAGCCAGCACCCAGGATTCCTCGTCAAAGGGCCGGTCCGTCGCGGTAGTAATGCTACGCGGTAACATCGTTTGTAACACATCTTTCACGTCGATCCAACCGACCTGTAGTTCCAGGTACTGCAGTACTTCGATGATCCAGGCTGCCACCCCAAAAGGTTGAAGCATTCCGGGCGGTTCCCCGTTCTCGTAAACTAATCCTGCGTCAAAAGGTAGGAGGGCTTCGACTACTGACGCTCGGTCAACCTCCCCTTCCTTTTTCGCCATCGCCGTTGCTTTCATCAGCTGGCGGAGAATCTCTGCATGGATGTTTTCGTATTTAACGCCTAGTAACGTAGCTGCATACCGCTTGGCGAGTCCGCCGCGAACCAATGGACTCGGTGGGTTAAGCACCAACATTGGTGCATAGCTGAGAGCTTTCTTGCTCTCGGGTACTGCGACGAAGGCGTTCTTCCTAATCTTAGCGAAGAGTAGTCGGTTGCTTCCCATGTCGACACAACTTGCTCGCAGTTCCCAGTTGATTGCAACAGTTGCCAGAGTGCCCATTAGGCGTACCTCACTTCAATGTGCGTCTTGGTGGTTAATAGAAGGTGTTGGGTGGCGCGCGGGTAGAGTCCCGTGCACCACCCTTATACCCTGCATGCGTTACTTTCCGACGGCCGGTGGTAGTTCGTTGTCCAGGAATGTGCGGTTGGGTACATAAGGCGGGACCCGGCAGTCCCCTATGTGGCTGATCGCCGTAGCGAGCCCTGGGATCATCCCGAAAGGGATATCCACCGCAAACTGCTCGCGTAGGGCTGGGCGCATGTTCTGCTCCCAGACGGTCTTGGACGCGAGTAGGTACCTATACGTGAACTCCGGAAGGAAGCCGATGAGGTGTTTATCGCTCTCCCCCATCTCCCCACAAACAGGTTCGCCTTTCTTGATGTGCATCGTCGCGCATATGATAGGGCGGAGCTCGTAGATACTGCACTTTCCGTTTTGCAGGAAGGCACAGGGTCTGCGGTGGATCTTAAAGTACCCTTCCATGCTGGTGTGGAAAGGTTTCTCCGCTTCGGCCTGCTCGGTGAGCTCTGGGATGAGCTTGGTGATCAATTCCGGGTACGCCCTAGTTAGCAAGTAAGTCTCCCAAGGGCTTACCTCGAACATCTGCTCACAGCAGATGGGTTGCGTGCATATCTTGCAGGTAGTTTCTTCGAGGTCATACGTAACATGGTTAGCTGCTGTCCTCAGGGTCTTTTCGTGCTCCAGGACTTCCTCCCAGGGCATTGTCTTTTTGTTCACGTTTTCTCCGTAGTCTATCCGAAATGGATCTCCAGGATTTTCTTGGTAGGAAGTTGCCGTCCGCGTCGTACCAGGATAAGCAATTCCCGCACTTCCCGTTCTTTCCTAAGGCGTACCCACAGTGGGGGCAGCGGCCGTAAGTGGTTGGGTCGGTTTTGTCTGACGTCTTATCGACGCTTAGTTGCAGGCGCAGGTACACTTCCTCAGGTTTCGTAGGTAGCGGCTCCACCCTTCGTTTGGCTATGGTTCTACGCAAGTTCGCGCGGGACTTGGGATTGTCAAAGCCCCTGTGTTTAACTGCAAACGGCAGCATCCGGCCGGCTGACGGGAGGGTAAACTTCTCCCTCGCGTAATCCCGGGTGGTCGGGAGCTCCCCGCGCTCTAACTTCAGGCAATCACTCTTAAACTCGCAGAACTTGCACCCCGGGCCCCCGATTACTTTCTTCGGTGTCATCATCCCCGTCATCAGGTCATCCTGTATGAAGTGGCGGAATCCCATGATCGTGGCGGGCCGCGACAAGTCACCGGTAAGTACGCCAAAGATATACTCTGACGCCTCCTGGAACTTGAGAGATAGATCGGCAAAGGCCTGTTGGTCCCGTGGGGGCGCGGATACGATATCGTCGAAGGTTCCCTTGTAGTTGTAAATTCCGACTGAGGCGGGGTCGTGGCCGTACTGCTGTACGTACCAGAGGTTGTACATTGTGAGTTGCATATCGAGCAGCATCCCGAAGTCGTCGAGGACGTATGGCTTGTAGTCCCAAATGTGGTGCCGTAAGACGCCGTGCTCGTCGGGTCCGTGGGCAACCGGTTGAATACGGTCAATGATGCCGCGGACCTTTTTACCTTCGAGGTCCAGCGTAAAATTCTTCTCCACCTCGGGCGTAGGCTGCGGGCCATCTCTGTACTCCAGGTTGTCGTTGTAGAACGTAGTTAGGATCTTCTTCAGCATTCCCAGGAACATCATCGGCTGTTTCACCTTCGAAAAGTCGATGTCCACCGGTTTGCTGATATCGGGACTAAAAGAATTGGGTCCGTGCGAGCCCTCAACGACTCCCATCCAAAAGCCCATGCCAGCCTTACCGAATGATTCCGCGGACTGGTAGTTCACCTTGAAGAACTTCTCGAGCAAGGTGTGGACTGCAGAGCCGAATACCTTGTAAGGATTCTCCGGGGCCTCCGCTCGCCTGATGTAGACGAGGTCGAAGGCCCGCGGACAATCCATTACTCGGATGAGCTTTGACACACTCCAGGTCTTCCACAGATAGGAGGGCTTTCTCATCGTTACTCCTAGAGCTTGAGCTCTTTCATAGTAGCCCGGATGAAGCTGAGGACTCGGGCGTCGGAGAAGCCGCTGTTCAGCAGCTGCCGGGCTGTGTCGATAAAGTCCTGGGCATCAGTTATGAATTCGTCCGCAGGGAGAGGCGTGCCCGAGGTTGGTTCCGGGGTAGCCACGCCGCCGAGTTTCGCTTCGGCAGCCTTCATCCGCATCTCGAACTCTCGGCACTCCTTAGCCGCCTCTTCCTTTAGCGCATCGGCCTTCTTCACGGTTGCGTTAAGGACCTTGTTGGCCTCGAGCAGCTGCTCGTTCTTATGGGTGAGGTTCGTGATGTCATTGTGGGCATCCTGCAGCCCTGCCGCCAGGAGCTTCGGGTCGAGCGGCTTCGCCGCCACCTTCTTGTTCGCCTCTTCCAGCAGTTCCTGGAGGGTCTTAATGTCCGCGCGCTTTGCAGCCAGTTGCGTACGCAGTTCGATGAGCGCTTCTGAGTGCGCCGACGCTCTGTTCGAGGTGCGAAGCTTGTACTCCCGGTATTCATCGGTGAGGAGTACCAGTCGTTCCTGCGCGGTTTCGGCCGAAGCGAGGGCAGTGTCCCGCTCTTCTTCAGCTATTGCTACCAGCCCTTCCCACTCCGCGTTGTCCGTCGTTACTTCCAGCGGTCCGTCGGTGGGCTCTGCGTCGAGCACGTGTGCCTTGGTTACCACGGTTTTCGTACCAACCCTCACGGGGGTGGCCGCGGCGGCCTTCTTGACCTGCTTACGGACCTTGATGAGCCGTTTTCCGGTACCGTCAAGCTTCCCTGTGTCGTTCAACGTGGAGAAGATGCGAAGTACATACCGAAAGGTGTGCACTGCGTTCCGCTCTCGCTCGTCGATACCTTTCGTCTGCAGGCGCTTATCCGCTACGAGCAGTAGGTCCCCCACCGTAGCGGTGTCCTTCAGGCTGAGGAAGGTGCACACTCGCCTGGCTCTGGTTGAGAGTGGTTGAATCTGCTTACGGGCGCGTTCGTGCTCCTTGTTCCTGCTGGTGTTGAGCTCATTGGATACTTCGCGAACTCTGGTATGCAGCTGGGCTACGGTGAGCGCTTTCGTGGCTTTGCTTACGACCCTGGTCTCTTTCATTTACATGTCTCCTGGTTTCGCTGGGGGCGGGGCTGTTACACCCCACCCCTGCGGGCACTACTGCGCGAGCACCTTCATGTTTCTGAAGTCGATAATGATATCCTTATCCTCACGCTTATTGATGTAGTTTGAGACTCTGGCGGCAATGTACGCCGCGAGTCCGCTAGCACAGTACATCGTGCTGCGGGCAGTGCAGGCTCCCGGAGTCGCCTCGGTTGAAGGGAAGAGGTGTTGCTCTTCGTAGGTGTCGGCGGAGTCAAGGTCACGTGGGTTAACCATTCGCAGCTCCCCAACTTCGGCGCCCATACGAGCGTCAAGGTATCGGTCGGGGTACTGCATCTTCAGGTTCTGCCAGATATCCACCCGGGCATCCATGGAGTCGACCCCACTGATGACGAACCCTTTCACTTTCTGGTCCGTGAACTTCTGGGCAATGGCCGTAATCTTGACGCCAGTGAACTGCTCGATGGTCTCCTGCAAGGCGACCACCTTCAATTTCCCAACGTCGGTCATCCGGAACCATTGGTTGGGGAGGTTGTGCTGCTCGAGTTTGTCGTCATCGTACACAGTGATGTCCGTCACTCCCATCTTGGCGAGTTGCAGCACTGCGGAGGAGCCGATCGCGCCGGCCCCGATGACGGTCACCTTGAGTTTCGCGGCGGCAACCGGATCAAGGATATCCAACTGCCGGTGGAACATTGTGTTTCGCTCATTGTCATTCATCGCCTAACCCCAATGCGTTGAGTTCCTCGATAGCTGCTTTATGTTCCTCGGCGGTGATCTCCCTCCGCTTGAGCATCATATCGATCATGTGCGGGTTGTAGTTAGCTTCGCTGAGGATAAGCCACGGCGTGTTAAGTTCGACCTCGGCGTCGCTGCCGTCGTCTAGCTCCAGCTCTAGTTTTTTGTTGCCGACGCCCAGTTGCTTTGGGGAGTTGCCCTGCGGCTTACTGCTGAACTCGTAGGGTTCCCACGGGCCGAAGCCATCGAAGTGGTTGCCGCCGTGGTACCCGCCGTAGCCGCGACCAGACCACTGGGAGGTGCGGCCTTGCCCTTTGCCCTTCACGAAGGTGGTTGTCTCGGTAACCTTGGCGTCGAACTCCTCCTGGCACTTCTTCTCCAGGTCTTCGTCGGCCATGTAGGCTACGCTCCACTCGAGATTGTCGAGGTCGAGCAGTAGAGGTTTTCGCATCCCGATCCGGAACAGCTTCTCCCGGCGCTTGTTAGTGACAAGGGAGACCATGAAGCCGTCGTTGGCTAGCAGGTCGATGGTCTTGTCGTCTGTTCCACTCCAGAAAGTACTTCCTGTCCCATGCGAGTGCCACCAGAGACGTAGCTTGGAACCTGGGATTTCCTTCTCCCGGAGTTCTTGCATGAGTTCCCCGACGGCTGCCTGGTCTAGCTCAGTGTGCGCGGTAGAGGATTCCTGCGTGAGAAGGAAAGCATCCGTGATGAAAATATCACCATCGTCGTCTACTTCGACGAGCCCTAGCCCGGAGACTTCGCCTTTTGCGATCTTACACCAGGTGTCGATCTTGGCGCTGGCCTCCGGGTAAAGGAAGATAGTGGGGTACTTGTTCTTGGCCTGGGTCTTAGTTTTGCTCATGCTACCTCTTTCGTTTTACGTTTAGTTGCGGCCTTGGATTTTCCCGCATGCTTGCAGGTAGTTATGGGACAGTTGTGGCAACTCTTGCGTTTGCCTGCGTGAGTCTCGCGGCAGGCTTTAAGCGCTCTAGCTTTGCCGTACGTGCACGCACCGCAAGCAACGCAGCGTCGCAGTTGGGTACCAGACTTGCTACGCTTCTCGAAGCACTGTCGGGGACCGTAGGCCTGGTACGGACACTCCGGTGCCCAGCAACCGGCACATTCATAAGGGTCTTTGACTTTGGCGTAGCATTCCTCCCAGCGTTTCCCTATCTGGGTCTTGATTTTCGCAGTATCCTTTGGCCGGAAGTGGTTCCAGTTCTCGATCTTGCTGTACTGGTGGTCGTGGTGGTAGGTGCGGAGGAACTCGAGGAGTACCGGGATGCACTCTGCGTGTCGACCTTTGCTCCTTAGTTGGGCCAGGATTGTCTCGGCGGTCCCCCAGCAGATGGCTCCGCACCCGCTTACGTGGGGGTGGGTGTAGCCGTTGACATTGTATGTCTCGGTTTCTGCTGAGATGGTTATCCCGTACCCGGGATCCAGCGGAATTGAGATGTGGAACCTACCGAAGGGAATCCCCTCGGAGAAGATCGGGGCGGTGAGGAAGGTTATGTGGATCCTCGTGAATTTGAGGTCGTGAATCCCATGGCCCCAGAGCGAGTTGATAACGGTAAAGGAGGATTCCGCTTTTCGTTGCGCCTCTTTCGCCATAATCCGGGTGCCTTCATTGATCGTTTGCAGCCGCTCAATTTCCGCGGTTTGCTGTTCGATCTTATTGATGTACGCAGTGATGGTCCGGCGTGCACTTCTGATTCGCCCCTCAGCGTCCCGACCCTCCTTTTCCTTGCGCTTAGAGAACTGCTTCGCGTATGCGAGCTTCTCTTCCGCGTAGTTGTACTCTTCGGTGTACTCCACAGCTCTCTTCAGCGCCGGCAAAATATGTTCATTGAATATTTTGGCGGTGGGAGAACCGCTGACCTTCTTCGTATTCCCGCGTGCGGTTCGTTCGCCGTACTTGTCGACGAGCCTGAAGATGTTGAAGGCCAAGTAGACGGAGTCCTTATGGACCGTGCCGAGGAACAGTGGAGGGTGGTCCTTGCCGTTATTCGCAAAGAGCTGGACACCCGGCAGTCGGTTGGGCGCCATGTAGGAGAAGGTCCCCTTGAGAACGATGTCCTCTCCTTTGACTCGGATCCGAGGGTCAGTGATGTTGTGTGTTCCCTCTGCGGTATGGATGCGCAAGTGCGGGATCGGCGTGGTCACTCTCGCGGTTAGTTGGTTAGGGTACATGTCGTGCTGGTGTACGAGCACTGGTTTGCCGAGTATCTTCTCGGCACGGAGTAGAGCAGCATCTAGCTGCTTAAGACCAGTTCCATGGTGTGGCAAAGCGCTCTCCTAAAAAGAAAGTGTTTAGCTGTGGCTTGGGAGGAAGAGGTTAACGGGGGTGTCGTGCGGACCACCCCCGACTTCTGTGTGCTGGTTGTGCTTGTCTGGTGGGGAAACTACCTACCACCCTCGACGCGGGGTACCAGCGTAAGAACGCTGTTCGCCTCGATGGTCTCTTGCGCCGTAACCGTCTTACCGTTGACCTGGTAAACGCAGCCTCGGGTATCCAAACCCGATTGTCCGGCGATCTTGCATACTTCGGAGCCTTCAGGAACCTCGACGATGATGTCGTCGGCACCCAGCTTTGCAACGGTAACTTTGATCTGCTTAGCCATGCTACTCACCTCGTATAGCGTGTAAACTCTGAGCGGAAATGCCCAGTCTAAGTGCTACTCTTATGCCAGTTTACCTGTGGTATTTACAGGACGGTGTTTGCTTTAGCCCAGAGTTTGCGGGCCGCGCGGACATGCTTGCCGTACGAGCCACACCAATTCCAGTACGCTATCCATTGGTACTCTGCGACGTACTCGGGGCGTGTACACTTCCGGGGGTTCTTCCCTCTCGCCCGTCTCTTCAGGTAAAGGATGATGTGGATCATAGCTTCACGGCTACACTCTCGCTCTACCGCGCAATCGCGTGAGGCTTCCGGGTTGTGGTTCTTTCGGTACCAACGTACCCAGGACCAGGTAGGGGCGTCGCGTAGTTGCCATAGCCCAACATCCAATCGGTTCTTCCAGACCTCTCTTTTCTTTCGGCACTTAGTGTAGCAGGAACGCTCTTTCAGGCATTTGGCGTCCTTCCCCTTGCTGATGCCGTCTCGCCACTCTACACAGTACCGGGTAGCCTGGCGCTTCCCATCGCTTTCCCGGTTCACAATTGAGGCCAGGATCATCGGGTCTGCACCGGAAATCTCGGATACGTACAGGATGTCCTCTATGATTGTGTCGTCAAACTCGAAGGACTTCTCGAGGACGTACCGAACCAGCGAGGTATCATTGGCGTAAGCGTTAGTGGACATTAAGACGAACAAGGGAACCAAGAGTCGTTGCAACATACAGCACCTCCATCAGCACTCCCGCGTACCCGTCCGTATGAGCTCGAGCAGTTTCCGGAAACTCGGGAACTTACCCAGGGTAGCTTTGTGCACCACAGCAATTTGCACTGCCAGGCAGGCAGTTTTGATCTTATCGGTATATCGCATCTCTGTGTTCCTCCGATTGTCCGCGCTGCGGTGCAAATGCTTCGCGGGATTGGTTTAGTATTCCGTAGTATACAATGCGCTAGCGACTACTGTCACTTAGCGGGTTTGCGCGCCGCTTGACCCCGTTTAGATGCAGCTACCGCGTGGCGCTTCCGGTACTTTCGGTTGCGCGCCGCTCGCTCTAGCAGGTCTACTTTACCGGTGCGGCCAATGTACTTCCTCTCGGCGGAGGTTATGGCGCATAGGTTCACTAGCAGCTCGCCCTCCACTTCACCGAGGTAACGCACTGTCTTGCCCGCTAATGATCCGCGGAACAGGTGTCGGTTGCTTCCGCGGGTGGTTACTACTTTGTGCGTCAGGAATTCTACTGGTATGTTCCTCTGGAGCAGAAGTGCTTTAGCCTGCTCCGCCATGCTCGTCATCCGGGGGTCTCCTCTTCGTCGAGGGGAATTTTGATGATGTCCACTAGCGGTTCCAGCGCCCAACACCACATCTCCCTTTCCCCTTGGTTCTCTTTGGCCCAGTCCAGTACGCTCGCCACCAGGGCATTGATGGCCTTTATGAGGTGGTCGCACTCAGGTCCTTTAAGGTTATAGCCGCCTATGGCAAGGAACAGATTGCGCAGTGCATCCGCGGCCAGAACGGAGGTTACGTCGTTGGGTACCACGGCGTTGACCACCGTTATCCTATCCGATGCTCTGATGAACTCGTCACGCATGTAATATCCTTGGGTTAGGGGCCCGGGTGTTGTCCCGGACCCCTATGGGTTATCCTTCCAATTCCTTCTTGGTCTGCTTGAGTGCAACGATCTCCGCCAGGAGTTTGTCACGAGTCTCCTCGTGCTCTTTGCATTTACTGGCGTAGTAGGCCGCGTCTCGCTTATCCTCGATGGCCGCTTCCATGCGGTTCCCCATGACCTGTACTTCTTCGATCAGTCCGGGGAGGTAGGAGAAGTTTCTGGTTTCCATGCATTTACGCATCTCGTCGAGTACGTTGCACATGTAGCGATTCATAGGTACACCTCCATAGCTATTTAAAGAACTAGCATGGCGCACCTCCTATTTTGTTGGTTGCGTGTATTACTCGGGTGTATCTTTCTCTTCCTTCTTGCTGATCTCCGCGGTCTTGACGGCCACGAAGCGGTCAACGAACTTCATAATGTAGTGCATAATCATCGGGGAGGCTCCTGACCCCACGGCACCGGCTAACCCGCCCAACCACGCATCCCAAACTCGCCAACCCGCTATCGCACCGAAGCCGGTGCATATGAGTACAAGCGTGAAGCGAGCAAGGAGTTCGTAGAGCTTCTCGTGCTTCAAGCCTTTGAGGGAGAAACGAACAACCCTCCCGAGGCCGAAGGTGAGAACGGCGGCGGAGCCCGTGATGCAGAGCGCGAGGACCCACCAGTCAATGTCGTTAGCTACCGGCGTTAGATGCTGCGCTGCCGGTTTACCAGGTGCTAGTTGTGCCAGGAGAGTAAACATGGGTGCCCCCTATCTCCAGATGATTGCTCCAATCCCAGCCCCAAGGGCTGCTCCTCCAACTACGCCTATGGTACCCCAAAAAGCTGGGTGTGTGTACCACGTTGGGGGTTTAGGTTTGATCAGGCCAGAGACATTTAGCAGTCTCTCGCTGTAGGCGTCGGTTAGGTCGGTAACCAGGGTATCGCTTTGCTCCATAAGGATGCGCATCTGCCGGTTGTAACTGTCCTTCATCATTACGATTTGCGCAGAGCAGTGGTCGGTAGTCAACTTCAGCTTCAATTCGGCACCGCTGGAGAACGCTTCTGTGCGCCGAGCAAACTCTTCGTCCTTTAGGGTTAGCGCGGTCTTAGCGTACTCCAGCGCATAGCCCG
>Ga0209756_1002389_pt1 | contig 16296 bp, 29 predicted proteins | sample ETNvirenome_6_85_FD_184071 | JGI IMG/M metagenome (GOLD analysis project Ga0209756, IMG submission 184071) | Marine viral communities from the Pacific Ocean - ETNP_6_85 (SPAdes) (version 3) | ecosystem: Environmental > Aquatic > Marine > Oceanic | place: Pacific Ocean | collected 2013-06-19
GTAATAGATGAAGATAAGCCCTTAGATGTTTGTCTCTTAGTTGATGAGTCTGGAAGTATGGGTTACCATAAAATGAAACATGCACGTGACACAGCTATAGCACTGCGTGAAGCACTGAAAGATAATCAAGCTCTCAGTTTGTGGGTCTTTGGACACACTGCTGACGGCTATGAATGGGATGGTAAAGGAACTACTAATATGTCTGTTTACTGGTCACCTACCTATAAATCTCAGTTAGATGCTATGGGTTCAATGAGAGCACGTTCAGAGAATAGAGATGGAATGGCTATACTCGCTTCAGCTGATAGAGTGAAGCAGGAGTCACCATCCTCCTCAAATAATAAATTGATGATTGTTATCTCAGATGGAGAACCCTCCGCTGATGGTTACCGAGCTGATACAGCACAAAACCACACTAAGAAAGTAGTTAAACACTTAGAAGGACAGGGTTGGAATATAATTCAGATAGGTATCTCAGGTGCCCGTGAGTGGGCTATGGATAAAATGTTTACTAACTGGATTTATGTAGATGATTCATCTCAGTTACCTAACAAGGTAAGCAGAGTCATAAGGAAGGTGATTAAAGTATGAACATACGAGCACCACCCCACATGGAGGAAGCTCAGTGGTATATACTACTGGCTTTCTTCGTGATGGTGTGGATGTGGATATTCATATTCTTTGATTGAAGGGTGACAGGGAGTAAGTTGACAACCTTTTTTACTTAGTCGGTTTTGCTCATAACTTAGTTGGCTTATTCCCCACCAAACGCACAAAGGCTTTGATTTTGAAACTCAGTCTGTAAAGATACTCACGATACGAAGAGCATTAGCGAAAGTAGTATCGGTATTGACCTGTCTATATTTGTAGCAGAACTTAAATTTGCAGTTAAACTGAACATATAGACGTAGAGGGCAGAGAATCTTTATACACTCAGTCAGGATGCAATTTGCTTCGGAGTTAGAATATCTAACGTCTGTGGAGACTATGAACTTGCCTATTGAAAAACATAGGTGGATAGCATAGAACGCAACAGCAAGTTAGACCCTACGGGGTAACTCTACGCACTAAATTTCCCTCAACTGAGAACAGATGGAGCTTGAGACCAACAGAAGTTAAATGTAAAACGTAGTTAGCCTAATCATGATGGCGCTATGTGTTTTATAAGCGACTGGTCGGCTAAGTCATCGAGTGATAACAAAAGGCCACGCCTCGTGTAGTGCTGACGCACGAAGAGGTAGTAGGACTTAAACACTTAACTGAGAAGTCGTCATCCCTTTGTGCAAACCTTTATATAGATATTTGAAATATAATGAAATAGGTTGAAATATGTTAAGACAACTTTTAGTATGGATAGACACTAAATTTGGATTTAGTGCAAGGAAGTTAACACTTAGACCCAGAAAATATGGAGTGAAAAAAAATGAATAAAAAAGAACTAATAGCAGAAGTCAGTAGACTTAGTGAAATAGTGGTAGGTTCTCAGATTGCTGAGGAAGCCGAGAAAGAAGGCCGAATCGTAGCTGAGGATTATATCAAAGAGATAGCAGAACTGATATTTTATGAACAACCATTGAAATATCAGGACCGATGGTTAGAGGTGATGATGGAATTAGGTTATTATACACCCGAACCCGAAGCACCCGACGCACCAAGTGAGGGAAGTGAGTAATGACTACTACTCAAGTAGAAGCTACTCAGTTCTTTAAAATATTATTAGACTGGTGTAGTCCTCAGGTCGCACGGAGTATGTTGGATGATATGGATTTTTATATCGCTGACACTACGGACAATGAATCGATTCGTGATTCAATAAAGATGGTCCGAAGAACTTTATACGAAATGGCTGAGGAAAATCTTATGGTGGATGAGGAAACTGAAGCGTGGAAACAAGCGGAAGCTAAGGCTATCATCGCCGAACAAAGAAGATTAGGTAAAGACGAATGAGGTGTGTTCAGTGTGGTGGGGACTACATTGGGATGAAACAAGTCAATAAGTTTGATTGTCCTCACTGTGGTGAACTGAGAAATGCATCTGGATAGATATTGTAACCGTTGTGGTAAGCGCATTTCCTTAGCTGAGTCAGATTTATATGGAGGACATTGTAGCACATGCTCAGTAAAGATGATATAAAAGAGAAAGCCTTTGACTATTTTATGTGGGTAGCTGTAATATGGACTATAATAGTAGTATCTATATTAACCTACTAAGCTCTATACAGCAAACTTTATATAGCTCTAAGGGGAGATATAATATAGCAAGGTAAGTCTCTACTTACCCTATAATTGCTTAATGGTGCTATAATGGCGAGGAAAGATACAGGAAAGAACTTTGAAAACGAAATCAGACGAAGCCTTAAATCCAGCAGACACATCTGGTGGTTTCGCATACAGGACACTAATGACATTAATAGATTTGTTAAAGTTGCAGTTGCAGAAAAACAACCAGCCGACTTCTTCACTGTCTACAGAAGTAGACCAATTATGTTGGAGGCTAAAACTTCTCGCAACCTTAGTAGCTTTCCTTTACATTATGGTGCTACTCGTGCTATTGCTTCTCATCAGATAAAATATGGTGAACAGTTAGTGAGAGCAGGTGGGCTGAGCTTCATTTTAATACGAAGAGAGGAGTTTAGAAATAAGAAATGTTACGCTATAACCCCTGCACAGGCGAAGTTTTTATATAGTAAGGCGTATGATAAGAAATCAGTTAAGTGGAAATGGTTTGAGGAACATGCCCATCAAGTTGAGAGACTCAAGGCACCCCTCAGATGGAATCTCCACAAACTTTACGAAGAGGTAATATAATGGCATTAGCAACAAAAACAAAACCAACAGCCTACAGACAAAATCGAAAGTTGGATGAGATAAAGGAACTACTACAAAGAATAGTAGATATATTAGAACATGAGAAAGAGAGCAAGTAAAATCCCTTACGAAGGATATACACTACCCCCATCAGCTGAGAAGGGTGGTCAGTTTGTAGACTTCAATAGGATTATAGAAAGAAAACCCGTGAAAAAAGTTAGAATAAAGAAATGAAACGAGCTAAGGTAAGTGACTGTATATACTGTGGAAGAGTTAGTATAGTCTCAGTTCATTTCAGAACATATGTTTGTGATGATTGTTATGAAAAAAATCAGGATACCAAAAATGAGTTGGATTGAGTTTTGTTACGGATGGCTTCAGTTGTTTATCGTGCTGAGTATTTGGGGGATAGATGGAACCAATTAAAGTAAAGGCTTTATGGCATAACTGTAATAAATGTAGAATACACTATATGTCTGAGGAACCACACATTAGAGCACATCTATGTGATGAATGTTGGAATAGTATGCCTCATTATCAAGTGAAGAATGTTCAAGCAGTTCAAAGGAAAGTAATGAAAGGTCCAACACACAATCGAAAGGACTTTACAATAGGAGACATACTGTTATATACAGTTGGCAACCTATTATGTTTAATGGTCATAGGTTATTACTTATGGTTTAGGTAGGGAATATGTCAATAAGTATATGTGAAAGATGTGGGGGTAAAGCCATTATTCATGGTTACGATGGTTCATGGAGATGTGTAGTATGCACCCCTAAAGAATTTAAATGGAATAATAAAACGATGAAATATGAGTGATATTATACCCTTAGAAATACCTCTGAGGTCTCAGTTTAGAGTCCTCTTTATACAATTAATAGTGAACATCTCAGTTCACCTACCGAAAGCTTTATAAACTCGGTAGTTATGCATTAGATTAACAAGGTGATTGACATGGAAAAGACAACACAAATCAATCGTTTGATGGATGCTGTAAAGCATTACCAAAGAACAGGAAAGCACAAGCAGGTGAGTATTTCTTACAACCCTGCCAACAGAACAGAGTTTGACTTTGCTTCATGGAAGCATAGCTCAGACAGTGATTCTGTAAGGAATATATTACCGGAAGATATTAGAATGTCTTCTGAGGGTAAATTTTATGTCGTGGGTGTGGATAATAGATACAACTTAAAACAGTATGCATCTCAGTTCTCACAAAGACCACGTTCATATAGATTAGACAGATTGGTGGTAAAATGAAACAAGTAAGTAGTGTAAAAAGAATTAGCCAGTATAAGACAATTTATATCCCAGATTCAATATTAGAGGATATGAAGCTCGACGAAGGAGACAACATTGTTTGGTTCCACGACGAAGAGAGTGGCCAATACTTTATCAAAAAAGTAGAAGTTCAGGTCTTAGATTAGATGGGTGACCTATTAGAACGCTTTCTTAAGATAGCTGAGAACGAGACTGAAGCGCTCTCAGTTGAAGCTTTACTAACTAAAGAAGAAAGAGTAGAGTGGGAAATCTTAGTGAAAGCTTTTGACTCCATCGACATAATGAATGTGGGTGAGTGTCTAAAGAAAGTTACCAAAATATATCAATTGGAAAGGTGGCAGGAAATGGCTATTTTGGCTTATGTAAAAATCTTAGAACTTATGATTAAACGAGCTAAAGAAGTAGGTGCTCTCGACTTAATGAAGTCACAGCTACCACCACCCACCAGTGGAGATAAACAAATAGAATATGATGGGAGTATGTTCGGATGAACATAGTCGATTGTAATACATGTAGGTGTAAACTCGCATTAAATTATGTAAGATATAAAGACACTAACGGTAGCCCATACTGTCATGTATGTTATCAGAGGTTACTATGAATAATCAAACAGCCGATATGCTCTCAGGGTTCTTATTCGGATTAGGATTCGGAATAATAATAGGACACTATTTAATATGAATGAAAAGGTATTAGAGAAGGCTCGTGAGTTGTGTTTAACCAGTAGTTATTTATTTGATATAGCTATAGAGATGGCTGAAGAAGAATTAGGGACAGGTTTATACGATGAATGAGAGATGGAACGCCTTTGATAGAATTTGGGCTAAAGGAAAACAAAATAAGATGGTTCAACGGTTACAAGAAAAGGTAAAGATACGTGGAATGAAACCAACTGAGGAAAACTGTCGTGACTATTGGATGGGTTACATCCGATACTATGTTGACGGCTGGAGTGGTGAAGGACATCACGTTAACCCTCGTAAGAACAAAGTCTTAATGAAAAAGTTAAAGAGAAACAAAGGAGGAAGAAATAATGACAAAGGCAGACGATATCAAAGCGGAAACAAACCACCACACAAGGTGGGCAGAAGAAATCCGCAAAAGAAACGCCCTATACAGCGAAGAAAGTAACTGGTTCCCCTTCGTTCAGAACATTGAGGATGTCTTATCTCGTATAGATGAGATGTCCCAACGCTTTGATGATTTGGAGAATAAAATAGGAGAAACACAAGGGATGATAAAAAATCTAAGAAAAATATTAATAAAACTGGAGGTTATAGATGACAGATTCATCTTCTAACCCCGAGATGGCAGACATGGCCGCTGAACTGATGATGGCCAAAATGGATGCAAGTAAGTTAACACACTTACTACGCATCGGGACTTTTCAAATGGAGATAGCACCAACCGAGAACATCGACGTTAGAGCTTTCTTCAGTGAAACAATAGATAAGCTGATTGAAAAGTATGGAGAAAAACTACTTGAAATCGATATCAAAACCGCAACCATGCAAGGCGGTAACATGCATGGATAATAAAAGGAGATAAAAATGACTGGAAAAAGTGGATTAGAACTACAAGCGGGATTGTTCCGCAACACAGATAAGAACGGAAACATCTACTACTCAGGTAAGTCTGAGGGAGGAGATGAATTCGTCATGTTCCGAAATACCTACTGGAAAGAAGGAAGCAACAAACCCTACTTCAGATTAATGAAGCGCACAGGCGACGGACCTTCCCCAACAAGTAGCACGGAGGACTAATGTTCGGAAGAGACGCAGAACGCATGATGCAGATGTGGGTGGACCTACTCAATGAAATTGAAGGGTCACCACTACGCAATCCTATGTGGGAGAGAGTCCCAGATAGTATGAAACGTCAACGTGTAGGAAGTGTAGAAGATAGAGATACTGAGATAGTTCTCAGTGCAGACCTTCCCGGTGTTGAGAAGAAAGATATAGAACTCAAGGTTGATAATCATAGTATAGCTTTCTCAGCTAAGACTGAAGAAAGAGATTATGATTTTGGACAGAGTTTTGATTTTGAACTCAACCCAGAAGAAGTCAAAGCTACATTTAATAATGGAGTGCTTGACGTAGTTGTAATGAAAGCAGAAGGAACTCAAGGAAAAACTATCGAGATAGAATGAGTTTAGACGATTGGAGACAATCGCCCAGAAGCCAAAGAGTCTGGCTCGAAGATTCGATGAAGGCTCTGGGTCAGTTCGCTTTCATAGCACCTATACACCGAGTTAAACATTGGAACCCTACAACTAAAAGGCGCAACAAATGTTGGGCTAAAGAAGGAGAGTGTGTCTTTTGTAAGAACAACACACCAAAGATTAATGAATTTACATATGGGATATATATTGGTGAGGTGAAGGAGATTAAATATCTAACACTAACAGTAGCTTCACACACCTTATGTCAACGTCTATTTTCAACATTAATAGAGAATGGAACCAACCCTACAGATTTAGTTTTTGAATTTCAAAAAGGTAAAGTCAAGACATCTTTTGGTAGACCAACCAATGGTTATATGTTAGAACCAACTGAGACAGCACCCTTCGTGGCTGAGAAGTTTAGACCAAGTTTAACTGATAGTGAAGAACAATCATATACATGGACAGTGCCAGAAGAAATTGTAGAATATCTAAAGGATAAAGATGGTGAACCTATGACAATGATAGACCTTTATTTATTAATGAAGGAACAGTTCCCTGCTATCGAGGAAAAAGAATTGAAAAAATATGCTCTGAAGTTATGTGAACATAATGTTCTTAACTTAGTTAATGCGAGGCAGAAATGGATTTAATGGAATGGTTATTACTGTTCGCTATAGTAGACGGACCAGTAGTAGGATTACTCTATCTACTATGGAGAAGATATAACAATGAAGCTGAGTAAATTTTTACATAATAAAATGTGCACTAAAGGAAAATATTACCTCGAAAAACGAACTGAAGAAGACATAGAAGAATGGATAGTAGAGTGGTATAGAAGTGAGTTTAGTGAAGTAGGTTGTGATGGTCCGGTTACCAAAGCACGTATGCCACCAAGTTGGTTGGCTATATGGAAAAGAGAAGATAAGAGTGAAGAATGAAAAAGTTTGAATTATATGATTTACTGAGATATTTTCACAATGCAAAGAAAAAGGATGGCACCCTTTTCCCCATACTGGGAGAAGATGCCTTAGCTCTCACTGCCAGTATATCCTATCTATTAGAAGATACTAATTTCTGTATCAAAGCTTATAGTGGGACAGGTAAAACGGTATTGATGGATGCTATTGCTCAGCTATTACCTGAAGATTATATATATGTAGCTGAACATATGTCGGAGACTGCTATTTGGTATGACGAAGAGACTATTAATAAGGCTCGATTTGTAGCGATACCTGAAGCACAGAAGATACCTGAAGGTGTAATGGAAGTTATCAAAACATGGGCAGATGGAAGAACAGCCAAAAGAAAAAGGACAGATGTTACCATAGGTGCACCTGTGCGTCAGTGGCTTGAACCCAAGTATGTTTTAATGGCGGTCGCTGTTGAGAATGATAAAGGGTCAGCCATGTTTGATGCTGAATTAGAACGTCGGTGTATGATTATGCATACAAACCCCACAGTAAAACAAACTGAAACAGTGGTTAGACATAAACTAATGCACTCAGCACTACCAAAAACAACTTTATCTTCTATGAGTGATAAAGAAATAGAAGGACTAAAGAAACATTTAGTAAGCGCTATTAGAGAAAGAGATGAGGATGACGCTACGGTAATAAAAAATCCCTGCGCTCCCTTTCTTTTTGAAGCTATACCCTCAGCGTTTCCTGTATCACGCTCAAAGGTGCAATACTTGTTAAGACTTATTAACGCTATTGCACGATTTTACCCTGATGAAATCATACGAACTGAGCAGGATGGTATCGAATATGGGTTAGTCTCTCCTAAACACAATTGGTTGGGACTAAGAATATATCTCAATTCCTTTGTTGAGGAGTGTTTACACATGCCAAGTCATGGAACAGACATACTTAAACTATTCCCTGAGACCAGATTAGATAAGTTTGGTTTCGCTGATAGTGAAACAGTAAAGATGTCTGAAGGTGAACTAAAGAAGGCTGCCAAAGCTGCGGGTCTGCCTTTTACTAAACTGAGACCTGTTCTCTCAGGTCTATTAATGACAGGGTTTTTAGAAATGGATGATGAAGCAGGAAAAGCTAAGCTCTATTATAAAAGTCCTCTTATTAATGAACCCGTAGCTAAAATCAACTGGAGTGATTTAATTGAAGAAACAAAAAAGTTTGTATCAGAAAACTGGTCTGAAGTGGCTGGTGAATACAATGGGCGCTGTTGTAGCAGTGTCAAGATTGTTGACCCGTTTAACGGCAACAACATTGAATTGGGTGAGAGAGCAAAGACAGCGATAGAGGTCAGTGACGCTGATTACCCAAAGGTTTTTAAATCAGCTAAAGATGCTGAATGTAGAAACTATGCGCATTTTTTAACAAATGCCGAAGGAGATTATAATGAAAAAGAATACCAAGCAGTCAGAAAGTTTTACGAAGAAAGTTAGACTACCGTATAAGAACCAACAGTTCGCTGTAGTAACTGAGATGTCTGGTGGTTCGAGAATGAAAGCTTTGTGTGAAGATGGTAAAATACGCATGGTAAGAATAGGTGGTAAATTCAAAAAGAGAATGTGGGTTCGAGAAAAGGATTTAATATTAGTTCAACCATGGCCTATACAAAGTGATAGCAAAGCCGATTTAGTTTATAGATACCTACCAACTGAGAGAAAGTGGGTATTGAATAGAGATATAATACCAGAGGAGATGAACATATGGTAAGTGGAATAGAAGCAACGTATATGGATTTCTGCAAACACAGTGGAAGATACCCTATACACAAAGAAAAAGAATACCTAATGATAGGTTTAATGAACGAAGCCGGAGAAGTCGGTGGTGCATTTAAGAAAGAGATAAGAGATGGAGTCGATAATAAAGAACTTATTATAGATGAAATGGGAGATGTTTTATGGTATCTCACTAATTTATGCAGAGTATATGATATATCAGTTTCAGAACTAATGTATAAAAATATAAATAAACTCGTATCTCGAATGACCCCCGAACAGGCTAAAGAATATAGAGAGAGTATGGGGCTGGAATGATTAAGGAGCTTCCCCCTCTCACTGTATCAACAGATGAACAACGTGAGCAGTGGATTAAAATGATTGAGAAGTGTGCTGATTACCATTATGATATGGCAGGACAATTCACTCCTGATATAATAGGAGATGACTCAATGGAAGAAGTAGCTACTATTCACAGAGCATGGGGAAGAGCTTTACAAGAAGCCGCCGAACTCATATCTTATTGGGAATTACAAGACGAAGTAGAAGTCTTAGTTCCCGAGGCTAAGCGAGTAAAGAATATAACAGAGGAGATAGAGGGGGCAGAATGAAAATACCACTAATAGCCAGTATAAATAAACGCACGATTAATTTAAAGACTAAGAAAATGATGGTCAAGATGTATAGAAATGGGGAGGTAGATGCTGTCGAATCTCCCTACATACCCTACTTCTATACTGAGGACAAAGAGGGGGAAACAAAGAAGTTGATAGCATCAAGCGAAACTATTCAACTGAAAAAACACCTCTATATACCGGGAAAAGACCATATTCCTAAAACAGCACTCTTTGATGGTGGAAGGGAAGCGTTACTCGAAAGGTTACTCATCGAACAACCAAAGTTCTTTGCAGACTATCCTAACGACAAAGACGTAAAATGCCTTGTGTTTGATATAGAAACACATTCCCCCGACGGAACCTTTCCCTTTGGTGAAAGATATCCGATAGTTGCCATTGGTATTGTAACTTCCACCGGAGAGCGCAAAGTGTTCCTATGGGACAATGAGAAAGAAGATGATAGCAAATTACTATGGGACTTCGCTAATTATATACAGGACTATGACCCTGACATTATTACGGGGTGGAATCTTGTGGGGTATGATATTCCACAGATTCTCCACAGAGTCAGGTATAACCATATAAACGAATCTCAATATAAAAAACATCTCAACCGAGATGGGTCTGCATGGGGGTATGAACCTCCTAAAGACAACCGAGAACTTAAGATGAACGCCGGTGGGCGCATAGTTTTAGACCTGCTGAGGTGGGCTCGACTGGATTATTCTTTGTCGGGACTGCCACGTGGACTCAAACAGGTATCTCAAGCCTTTGGCCTGAAACCTATTGAGCTCGACTTTGCAGAGAAAAACTTACTCGACTACCCCCTACACGAGATTGAGGACTATGTATTGTCTGATGTAGATTGTACGATGTTTATGTATAACCACTACTTTCCACAAATACAATATGTAGCCGAAGTTCTATGTGTCCCATTGGCCACCTATGTTAACGCCCCCAGTAGCTATATTACGAAAATATTGCAGGGGAGGAGCTTATTCAAGCAGGGCATAGTAGCGCTTAATCGAAACAAAGAAAGACACCCTGATATATTTAGATTTGATAAGGGTAACTACCAAGCAGCGCACATTAAATTATATAAACCCGGCTTTGAACCGAGAAACTATAAGGTAGACTTCAGTTCATTCTATCCCTCTATAGCAATGGCCCTCAACTTAGGGCCTGATACAACACGTATTGTAGGATATGATGAGTATACTCCCGATATAGAATTTAAAGATGGAATATTATATGTTCCTGATAATAAAGTGGGTAAACGATTAATGATAGAAATAGACACTGATAGTAAAAGTTGCCTATATGAGATGTGCAGTGTATTTAAAGAAATGCGAAAGCCTTATAAACTTGGGACAACGAAAGAAGATAAGAGCAAGTCCGATGCTCTTAAAATAATGGTGAATACGTTCTATGGTGCAAACTCTAATCCTTACATTAGTTACGGTGATATGGGTGTTGGTCTTACTATCACAGCGGTCGCGCGGTGGCTCCTACTATCGGGGGTGGATATTATCCGTAGCCGATATGGAGAGGGTTCTGTGGTATATGTTCACACTGATGGGATTAATACTAACGTGGATGTGGATGAACAATGGTTAACCGCAAGGTTACAAAAACTACTCAAGTATCACATCCCATTCTCTGAAGCTAATAATATTTCTATGGATAAGGATGTATTCAAAGAGGGTGTATGGATACAAGTTGGTAATTATATATTGCGTAACTTGGATGGTAGTGTTACAAAACATGGTAGCACCTTCAAATCAAAGAGCCGCTCTAGATTCTACAATAAGGTATTAGATAGACTATCTGACGCTCGATTAAATAATACCGTTACAAAATCATTTGTCGATAAACTTTATGATTTAGATGAATATATATTAGAAGATTTTATTATGCGTAGGTCAACCAATAAAGGTTATGATGATTATAAAACTGAGACTGACTTAACTGTACAGTTGATGAATCTTGGTAAACAAATAGGAATGGAACCAGCTGAGGGAACAACCTATTTCTATGCTAAGACTAAGGAAGGATATAGATTAAAGGAGCAAATTAAATCAGTAGAAGAAATAGACATTACCTACTATTGGGATACTATTAGTAACCTACTAACTAAATTTAACCTAAAACCCTACGTTAAAAAGAAGCCTCCCTTAACTCTATTAGATAAAAAACAACAATCTTTGGCGGAGTGGATATAATGCCAGATATCTATATGAATATTAATGGTGATTTAGTCGATAGAGAAGCACGTCGCCGACGAGAGAAAGCGTCGAAACATAAAAATAAACTAAAGGCAATGGAATATCTCGGAGGAGAATGTAAGGATTGTGGTGTTACTTTAGAAGAATTGCCTATGTGTTGTTTCGATATAGACCACGTCATAAGTGAGAATAAAAAATATAATTTTGCGAGTATTATGAAAAGTTGGAAGAAAGTTAAAGCTGAAATAGATAATTGTGAGTGTGAGTTAGTGTGTAAAAACTGTCATGCTATTAGAACACGAGACCAAGCACAGGACCCTGAGATAAAAAGGGAAAGGCAGAAGGCACTCATTCAAAACTATAGAAATCAACACAACCGAGAAGAGGTAAAGAAAATGTATAAGGATAAAAGACATTACGAAGTAAGAATGATTCCAAAAGAAGAAGAAGAAAGCTCTCAGGCGGCTTTAACGGAGTGGTCGTGATGCCAAAAACTTTATATACTAAGCTGAAATATATTATAACAAGGACAGCACGTTTGCTGCTCCTACCCCTTTGGGAAGTGTTAAAATGGATGAAAAGGAAACTAAACCGTTGTCGACATTTTTGTCGGACGCAGAAGTCAAAGTTGTTTGGCGAGAAGAAGAAAGAACGAAAGTCGGAAGAGGAATGATAAAGCATGATGATGAACATTTTGTATATCTTACTGGTGAGAAAGGAACTGTTGTTGTTAATAAAAGAGACGTTATTGCGATTAAACAATAAGGAGATTTATGCCTAGTCAGACATACTCAAGAAACGACCAAGACACAGTAGGTTGGTATGACCATGAAAAGGATATGAGTTCGAGACCCTCTAAGGGTAAATTAAGAATTATGCCTCTATCTGATAGTCCATGGGCACCAACAGGATTTGGAACCAACACCAAGAATATTGGTTGTATATTACATAAGGAAGGACACCACATAGGATATGCTGGATGTCAAAATCCTCAGCACGGAAAGTGGCACACCCACTGGCCTCTCGGTCAAACTGAGACAAATGCTTGGTTTGAACTATTACCAATGATGCATCTAGGACAAGAAAAATTTGGAGAAAAGTCCTTCGATACATGGGTTAATAACTTCCGTCCTGATATAATATTAGGACATTTAGATTTCCAGATGTTTAAACACGTCACAGATAGAAAATCCCCTACAATGGTTACAATGCCTATTAGGGATGAAAGAACACATAAATTATTGACACGCAAACAACGCATGGATATGCTGAATCAAATATATAAAAAAGCTAACCAAGGCACCCCATGGAAGTTTGGGTGTATTATTCCTTACGACGGAGAACCTTCCATACCATTCTGGCAAAACCAAATGGATGAAATTGATTATCCTGTAGCAATGTCTCGTTATGGACAAATAGGATTAAAGAAGGACTTTGGGGTTGACTGTGACTATATTCCACACGGAGTAGACACTGGTCTTTTTAAACCCACACTCAATCCTAAATATGGAAAGATGAAAAAACCCGATGCATTTATAGTGGGTTGTGTTGCACGTAATCAACACCGAAAAAATCTACCGAGACTCATAAAGGGATTTGCTCAGTTCGTTAAGAAGAATAATCTCAGTCCAGATGAAGTTAAATTAATCATGCATTGTGACTGGAATGATGTAATGGGTTGGAAGATTGAAGAGTTTGCTCAACAATATGGAGTGGATAAATACTTAATGCCACCCTTAATGGGAATGCTGGACCGCGGAGAAGCCGCTACAGAAGAAGAAATGGCCAACATGTACAATTGTATGGATGTGTTTATACTACCTACGGGTGGTGAAGGGTTTGGAATCCCTACACTCGAAGCTATGTCTTGTGGAGTACCTATCTGTGCAACTAACTATACCACATCATATGAATTAATTAAGTGTGAAGATGCTTCAAAAGAAGACATACCAATGTTTCCATTAGGAGGACATTATGAGGACTGTGGTCCCAATGGGAGAGACCACTTAGAACCAGACGATATCTGTGAAAGGGGTATTTTAATCCCTTATAAAGATATGTGGTGGGACACTCCTAATAGAGCAGCACCACAAAGAGCTATTGCATCAGAAAATGCTATGTGTGAAGCAATACAATATTATTATGATAACCCCGCTAAAAAATTAGCTGCTGGTAAAGCAGCAAGAAAACACGCTCTTGACTTTTATAGTTGGGATGTGATAGGACAGAAATGGATTGACTGGGTAAATAAAATAACAGAGGAAATAAAATGAATTTAGTATTTGGAATGGATGGAGTAATATGTACTCCCTGTAAAACACCTGAAGAGGTTGAAAGAGCTTCGCCCCTAACCAACGTGAAAGACTTCATGAATTGGTTAATGATGAAAGAACACCACATAACAATTTGGTGTAAGAGACCCAATAGTTTAGATTGGGTAATGGCAACCAAGGAATGGTGTGCGGACCATCAGATACCGTATGACCGTTTGTTGTTTGATAGACCTTATAATGCATTGCTGGTAACAGAAACCCCACCTAACGCTAAGTATTATAGACACGTAAGTAATGATATGAGTATTATATCAGATATGTTTGAGGAGTGGACCCAATGGCTGACGCAAAGGGAATAGGTGGACAGGGACCTTTAGTTAAAGTTGTATGGAATGATGCAGCTCAAAACATAAAGATACACTGTATAGATGGTAATAATCCAGAAAATCACTTAGCTCAATGTGAGACTATAGGAGAATTAGTGGTACACGGTAAGAAAGCTTTAATACTCGTACAACATTGGTCAGATACTGACGGTATAGATATATTAGCTATCCCCACAGACTGGTGTACAAGTATAGAAGTATTAGAAAAAGTAGGAGACGCTTTAATTGAACCAACAAGGAATGAAATATGTATTTTAGAGAATTCGGAATCCCCGCAAGAATCGGACGATGTTACAACATCGACCAGCTCGAAGAAAAAATAGCTGAATTTAACGGTAAGAAAAACTGTTACACCAGTGTGTTTGTTTTCGATGATACTACTGATAAGGTTGAAGGTAAGACCAATTATGACTCAGCAGTATTAAATACTATATGGTTTGATTTTGATGATGAAAAGGATGTGAATAAATGTTTAATGGACGTAAGAAGATTTATAAGGCAGTTCTGCAAACCACGCCAAATTATCCCAAGGATATATCTTACAGGGGGGAAGGGCTTTCAAATGAATATAGACCTCTTCTCGCACGTGGACTTATCGGATACTTTGAAACGAGATATGCTAAGAAACTATCTGACCTTTATAAAGAAAGAATATAAATTAAAAACCTTAGACCAAGCATGTATAAATAATAGTGTGGCATGTTTGAGAAGGATACCCAACACACAATATATATCTAAGATAGAAGGAACACCTACCGGAGTATGGTGTACTCAGTTCAGTTTAGAGGAGATAATGAAATTAGATATAGCTGCATTGTATGCAATAGCTATGGAAGGCCCACGAACTGAGGAATTTAAATCAACTAAGAGTAAAAAGGCATTTAGACATTTTGTAGAATTTATGTGTGATGAATCAGATATAAAGCATAATGTATCACTAAGCGTTACTTACCTCTTAGATAAATTAAACAATAATATAAGCCCTATTAAGCATAGCTCTATACAGCATGATTATATAATGCCCCCTAGAAAGTGTATAATAGAGCTCATAGAGCGTAATATAGAGCGTGGACATAGCAGCCACGAGGAAAATAAGATAATTGGTATGGAGTTAATCAACGCTGGTTACTCCAACCCTGACATTCATTTTGTATTCGAGAGTATCTATAACGAGCCCGGCCGAGACTGGGGTTGGTATAGTGATAATCCCAACAAAGCTGGACATATCATAGATAACATGAGAGAGAAAGCTTTAAATAGATATTCGAAGGATAAACTTATACAAATGAAAATATGCAGTGCAGAATGCAAGTGCATGTAATGAGGTCAACTATGGCAAATTTGAAAAGAATAGAGAAACGTATGAACGAAGTAGAGAAATGGGTCAAAGACTTTGAGAGAGGAACTGGTCCTGCTCAAACGATGGACAACATGAACTGGTTAGTCGCTCAATGCCGACAATTCGGTGAGCAACTGTCACATCTCAATAATGAGACTGCGAATATGCAACAAGCCATTCAAGGGAATGGTCAAATTGTAAATGCTTTCGTAGAGAAACATGACATGGTTCATGATTGGCAAGCCCATTTAGCAGAATTACAAGAGGAACAAAACAATGCCGTTCAAGAGCAAGAAACAGAGAGCTTATCTACACAAGAACAAGCCGAAGATGGCGAAGAAGTGGGAGAAGAAGTACCCGACGAAGGGTAAGAATCTTCCCACCAAAGTCAAAAAGAAGAAAAAAGCGGGACGCCGCAAGAAGAAGTGATATCATGGCAGATAAAAAAGCTAGCAAGAAGGCACCTGAGGTCGCCGAAAAAAAGGAATCGTATGTTATCGAAACCGATAAAC
>Ga0209756_1002390_pt1 | contig 16286 bp, 8 predicted proteins | sample ETNvirenome_6_85_FD_184071 | JGI IMG/M metagenome (GOLD analysis project Ga0209756, IMG submission 184071) | Marine viral communities from the Pacific Ocean - ETNP_6_85 (SPAdes) (version 3) | ecosystem: Environmental > Aquatic > Marine > Oceanic | place: Pacific Ocean | collected 2013-06-19
TGGGCCTACAAAGGTCTATAGAGAACCGGTCATAACTTCTAAGTATCATCCTATCGTGCAGGTTGTTGGGATTCGTACCGAGATAGGCGACGAGGAAACTGGCAAAACCAAGACTGTGTTAAGGCCCGTGCCGATTAAGAGTAGTTATGGCAATAATAAGGTTGTCTTTGCAAATCCGGATCTAAATGACTCCCACGGACACGAAATTAACACCCCGCAGCCCTATGACCGTATTAAAAAACTATATTTGGGGGAGAACGTCAACAGGGAGGCTAGTTCAGTCGACAGCCTAATAGAGCTTAGATATAAGGAAACAGTTTATCCTGCCGAGCAAAATGCTTATTTGGATAGGACTAGGAGAAGAATATCATTTACGAATAATTTCTGGCGGACTAGCCGCTCAGATAGGAATACGAGCCGCACTAGCTTCTCGTCAAACCTTACCTCAAGCGCTTGGTCCTTGGATGCGACAGAGAATTTCACCGATACCATTACTGGTTCCACAGCGGGAATACTCTTAAACAACGTGTGCCAAATCCATAATGGAAGCAAGGGTAACCTCATAGCCGCCCCATATTATTCTCGGCTTCATATGTGCGAGTCAACAGCCTCTGTTCGCTCTGTGACTGGCCCACGCGCAATAACTGGCTCGTTTGTTGAAGATACGGATCATTTGCTTCATAATGAGAATATGGGTAATATTGGAATAGGCGGAGGACACGCATTGTGGGAAGCTGCCTCACAAGCGGGATACATCGATGAAGACGGTAGTTTCGTCGCTGACGCCAGAAATCCGGCATATGATTCATATGACGATTATGTGTTGGAATTGCGTTCCAAAAATATGGATATGTCCGTCGTTCCTGAATTTAGAATTAGTGAACATATTGATTATTATATGAATACGCACGACGGTAACTTCCTCGCCAAGAATTCAAAATTTCTCACAATTTTTGGGATCCCAAGTGGTTCGGACGAATCCCCGGCCAATAGCTCGGAGGCGGACTTCTTTAAAATCTATAGCAATTCAGATTTTATGAAGCATTTTGACACAATCAAGAAAGATCACGAAACTATCGTTGAGCCATCAGAGATTAGTTTGTCATGTAAGGCTGTAGTTAGGTTTATGCCCTATAATGGTTTTTACCCGGCTGAAAGAACTGTCGATTTGGCAACACAATTCTCTAAATCAGTTGGCCCCTATATACAATATAATGGCTCCGATGCGGATAGCCATCCCAATATAAAATTTAGAAATATTTTAACACCTTTCTTCGCCCCCGGCATTGTATATAATACGATCAAATCTGGCATTGCTTGCGACTACCCCATATACAATATGGGCGACTCAGCCTTCTCAAAACAGATAGTTAATCCGGACGGCGTGAGCAGCAATGCCAAGACAAAATACTACGCATTGGGCACCAGCTCATATGGCACGAATGGTTATATCAGGGTACCTTTTGAAGATGTGATCCGACCGTCTTTCCTAAAAGGCCTGAAGATTTTGGACAACGAGCCACACCCTAGTAGTTCACTTGATGTCACGGCCTCGTGGGGTGGCGAAACCGACAAGCTTTATGAAATGATGTCTAATAATTATCATGCTGCCGTACCCGACTTTTTCTTGAGCGATGGAAACTTCACTACCCTATCTTCGGTACCGGAGTCACAATTCGAAAGTTTCACAACGTCTAGTTATTATGGTATGCGCGTGAGGGTGAGAAAGAGTTATCATACTCCGCGGCCCCTAAACAATCGCTCAAAATGGCCAATGCCCCAAGATGTTCCCAGCGACAACAAAGATTATAATGTATATGAGTCATTTACAATGTATAGTCGCCCCTCCGCATTTGGCCCGGCCGTCGCCGGCCGTCGTGATATTGATACCTCCGCGGCCGCATCTCACGCGGACTATACAGAAATTTTTGATAGCTTGACGGGAATAAACCCAGCCTTTACTCCTCCGTATTATGATGGCGAATGTTGGTTCGACATAGTGTTCCAAGCATCTAAAGAAAAGCACACACTGAGAGAAATATTTCAGACAGCTTCTGTCTTTTCCTTTCGCTTCGACCCAGATGGTATGCCAACTGGCTCTGCGGACCGACCATATGGGGAAGCGAACATTAATAACTTCTCTATGCAACTAACTTCTTCCTTTAACCTGTTTGGTATTGCCCCACTGAAGTCGGTAGAATTTGACGCTTCTGGCAATCCGAAGGTGGTTAAAGATGACTTTTCGGCCGATAACAATGTTTGGGTGATGCAACCCAAATTCGAGACCCCGATGTTGAACTTTAACGATCAGGGGACGCACGCGATTACCTCTTCTGCTGGCACCCTCACTCTTCCAAACGATGTGTCCGCGTCGGCGATGACACCTCTAGGAATGTGGCACCAGTTTGGTACGATCCCAGACTCTCCCGACAAGGGCGTCTTTTTTGAGGTTAGTGATATAGAAGAAGAATGGCTTAGGAGTAGATTGGGATACGGCGGGACCCAAGGCTTTGGTTCGGGCCTCTTTTCGGGCGTTGCAGAAAATGTTTATAACGATGGTAAAGTGAAATCATTGTTAGACAAAGTTAAATTTAACAAACGGTCTAAGAGGTTGGGGGAGCTAGCCAAGTCTAAGTCGGTCAGGGAAGCTGTCGTGGCGGTCCCCTTTGTTGTTCGCGATGGTAAGAGAAAGTTTTTCGAGATTCCAAAAGAGCAAATAGCCGCCGCCACAGGCAAAACTGACCCAAAAGATCGTGAAGATTTGCCTAGAAGCTTTGTCCCCGGGAAATCAATTCTCTCTATGGTTAACAAAATGAAAGACTATGTTTTCCCGCCCCCGATGGATTTTATAACATACCCAGAAAAAGTTAAGCCTTTTGCAATGTACATTTTCGAGTTCGAACACGTTTTTGATCAAAATGACCTATCTTATATGTGGCAGAATCTTATGCCAAAATCAGGCGTTCAAATTAAGGAATCCCACGCGTCGATTTCGCATAAACTGTTGATAAATGAGTTGATGGGCCCCCAATCGTCTGTTAATGGGCAGGCAATGCAGTCTAATTTACAATGGATGGTTTTCAAGGTTAAGCAACGCGCCCCAACTAATTACTTTGATAAGGTCATCGGAAATAGTAAAGTGGCCGACAAGAGGTTTGATTTTGCCTTTGATGTTGAAAACAGGAGCGAAATTCCTGAGTTTAGTTATAACTGGCCTTATGATTTCTTCTCATTGGTTGAATTTGCCAAGTTAGATGCCGAGGTTAAATTTTCTAAAGAAGGAGACGAGCTTAGTGTTTTAGACGAAAGCCAAATTTTAGAAAACAGTACTAGGAGCGAAAAACAAGTGGCGCCAAAAGAAGTAGTAAACAAGAGATAGGTGGTTTAAATGTTATTTTTAGATAAAAAAGAAGAAGTTTTAGACATTAAGCTGACTCAGTTTGGTAAATCTAAGCTATCTGTGGGCGAGTTTAAGCCCGTTTATTATGCTTTTTTTGATGATGATATTCTTTATGATTCTAACTATGCTGAAATATCCGGCAGCCAAAATTCCATTGAGCCGAGAATACAAGAAAATACCCCAAGACTTCAGGCACAACATACTTTCGAAGGCCGGGAGACAACCGTGTTAAAGGGCAATGAGATTATGCCCATCCCGGGCTCTTTCGTGCCTCTTCCTGCCGGCACCACCCCCGCTGCGGCCGCCAGATTACTTAAGGACCGCCAAGTTATAAACACATTAAATGGGGATGTTCTTCATTTTCCCGACGCACAGGCACAACAGCTACAGGCCCATTATCAACAAAATGTATTTCAGAAATATCAGTATATGATCGAGACTACAACGAGAGACAAACATTATTCATTTGTTGCACCTCTAGGAACATCGGATATAACTTCAGAAAAAGCCCCCAAGTGGTCGGTGACTCTCCTAAACGGGGAACTGGTTAACGCCGAAAAAGTACTGACCGGCTCCTATCAGACTGAAAAGATTCCACAATTAAATATAAACCTGACTTATGAAACAATGATAGCGAATGTTGACGAAAGTAAAAATCTTGTTCCTCTAGATGGTACTGACCCCGAGTTAGCCTCAGGTGTCTTTCCCGATGGAACTTATATAGCCGTCCGCCCAGAACACCTGTTGGTCGACATTAAAGAAGAATACGCGAACTATACAAATGATAATTTTGATATAGAGGTTATGAAAAAAGATACACAAAAGAGAAGTGGCATCGCATATGCTGAAGGCACATCGGGAGACGAGGTGCCATTTTTTGAATATCTTTATTTCGAGCCAGAAGAGATAGTGGTCAAGGATGGCCTTTTGTTGGATGAGCCAATCATGCCGGTTGCAAAAGAAATAGGCGACAAAACAAAGTTTGTTGGCTATTTTATGGACGTTTTAGTAGATAGTGAAATAGATGAGACAATTGTGTGCGCCGCCGCGGCCGACCTCAAGGCGAAAGACATATATGTTGATCTTGGGCACTACTGTCCGGATATTAGTACGACCTATAACCCTGTTTTGTATGATCCGACGACAGAAGTCTGCCCGACAGATGTAGAAACAGATATTTGTGATGTATAGGAGTAGAGACAAATGCCGATGATCAAAGCACCCGATTCTAGACAACACACCGGAATAGGTATGCCGACAGTTTATATAAGGCGAGTAACCCTAGACTCCGTTGGCCTAGGCCTAGGCACCGAGGTCCAGTTGGTTATAAAGGACTTGCTTGGTGGGCTGGATGCTACATCTGCTGGTTTTTTGAAGTATCTTAAAATTCACGTTTACCAAAGTCGCGATCGCGGCTTTGATAGTGGAGTTATTAGTGGTGGAAGCAGAAACATTTATCGTGCTAATACAAATCGCCTTGTAAAGAAAAAGACAATTTCTATTTTCGATTATGTTGGGAAAGATATTGCCAAAGAGAAGAGGGAATTCGCACGATTCAAAGACGCTAGCGGGAAGCAATACGAAGACTATGTTTATAAAGTTCGTTTTGATAGCGAGGAAAAGGATCCTCGGCACTTGTCGTACTTTGCTCAGGCTGAAATTGATATGGAATCCGTCTCTAGGGAGGAAGGAATTAAGTCCATTGACCCTTCTTCCGAGAAGACTAAAATATGCGGAAAATTAACCGGGGAAGTTGTTATAAAGGATGGAGTTGTCCAGCGCGAATCAACTATTTACTCGATCGTCACCCCGGCAGAAAAAGGACAACGCCGCGGCTCCGTCTGGGCCGGCCCAGTACATCGACATTCTGAGAAGGGATATATGGCTGGCGCCCGCCACACCAACATGCCCCATACTTCGCTAGCCGCCGACTCTGTTATTAATCCGAAAGTCCTAGACATGAGAGGAAATAAGTTTTTCGAGGAGAAAAAGTTCTTATTTGATTCAGATCAGGCGTTTGAATCAGACTTGCCAAAAGACCACCGCGGCACACCAATCCGGCACGATAGGAATAGGAATTATTTTTCTGATCTATTTGTATCCAAAAATGAAACAGGCGCCGTATCATTAACATTTAGTTTCGATCATCACGGATATATTCGAAACGAAACAAGGTTTAGAGATTTGCTGTCTTCCACAAACGAAACGAATAGGTACTCGAATTATTTCCCCATAACTAATATACAAATTGTGCGCCATCAGCTCGATACATCCGAACAGGAAATTGTAATGGATACGTCTGCTGGCAACACAAATAAGCATGATTATGTTTGGCCACCGAGCGCGACAGAGGGAAAAAACAGGATTCCTACAACAAAATCTACCAAGACGAACAGATTGGAGTCAATCAAAATAACGCCTACTGATTCTATAAAAACTTGGACCGTCGTGGACAATGATTCCGCCGGCCTTACAATTGGCAAATATAAGTACGAAGCTATTATAACTCTCGAAGATCGTATGCTTGGGGTGCTTATAGGCACTTCAGGAATAGTTGATGAATCAATCAAGAGGATGAGACTTTACGAGGAACATTCTGTCACTTGCGGCCATTATGATCCAGCACACGACAAGTTCAAAGAGTCTTTCAGGCAGAAAACACAAAAATTTGGATGGTTAGAGGCGGTTTCTGATTTTGTACAAGTTGTCGAACTGCTTTATGGATCTGTTCAGGATGATTTAATTGATAATATAATAGCGCTTTCAAACCCGGTTACGGGCACTCCCACTGGCATTACACACGTTGTGGGTTTGATGACGGATTTAAGTTCGAAAATCAAGGCCCACCTTGGCGCACAAGTTCGACCACCCAGCAGCGTAACAACGGCGGCACCCACTGGTTCTGGCAAGGGCACCCCACCCCGGCTGCAAATTCGTAAGATGTTCGAAGAGGAATATAGCGGCGACTTTGCTGACAATGGGTTGTCGTATCTCAACGAAAGAATTAATCCGAAAAAACGAAAAGATCCGCACAAGCCACAGTCCGCAAAGAAAATTTCTCAAACCCAATATAATAAAATCGTCAAAGCACAGAGGGAAAAGTATTTTTCTGGCGGAGGCAGAGATTCTACTAAATCAATTCTGAAAGGCCTTGCCAAGTCGGCCCCCTCTGTTTCATCTACTTTCTTAAGTGAAGCAGAAAATACTCAAACTTTATTCTTAACCCCAACAAAAGTCCGCGCCGGCAAACGTGTGCTAAACTTGACTAATCAGGGCGAAAAACTTTATGATATGGAGCAGTATCCCACTTTTACCGCAGAATTGCTGAATCTCTCGGGGCAGACGAGATATATTAAGGCAGATAAAAATGAAAAAAGCAACAAAGAACTTTCACAGCTTATAAGTGGTATTTTTGCTTCCGAAGGCATCTCTGTTGACTTTGATTTGTTGGACAGGAACGCCCAAAAAGACGTTTTAAGGGAGGTTGTTGGTACCACAAATGAGGGATCAGATAACTATTTTATAGAGTCCGCTGATATACTAGACAACAGTCGGTTTAATAAGGATAATCTTCGCAATAATACAAAAGTAAAGTATTCTGTTTATGATTATGATGAAAGAGAAAATCTAATTAAAGAAGTCGGCAAAGAAATGCTTTCTGATTTGGCAACGGATTCTAGGGGCCAACTAGAAAATCGTTCAGACCTATCGGGATTCAAGCTTAGTTTGTCCAAGCTGGATCCGGAGAAAAATGTTGATTTACTCAATCCATCCCGTGCCCGCCGGCTCTCCAGACTGCCAATGCAAATTTTATCTTTAATATTTAGCAGGTCACCGGTTGTCAAGAAAAACTGGCATGCCCTAGAAATTGATTTGTTACAGGATGGAAATTATACTGAGTTTTATCGCTATAACTACGATATGATTGTAAAAGTACAGTATTTAGATGGTTACGCCTCTTCAAAAGAGCAGGCTCAATTAAAATCTCCTACTTGGAAAGATATGACTTACTCCGCTTATAAGGGTCTCGCCTATAGGCGCCACCCAGTTTTATGTAGGCTGGAACCACATCAGGACGTTGAGTTTGGATTGGGGCAAACAAAAAACCTTGACGTTCCTATTTATAATAAGTACTTTATTTTTGAGCCCAACCCGGCTTTGCCTTCATCCGGCCCGCGCACGATAGGGACAGCACAACAAATGAAACAAAAAGCGAATAAATTTATGGGTGCTATGTCTCCTAGAATTGTAGATTACGCTAGAACGGTAACTATTAATCACGCCGATATGTTTAGGACCAAATAATGGGAACAGCAGGAAGCAAAAAAGCTGGTAGAAGAGCAACTTACATCAATCCCATTGCCACTCGATCCCCTCGCGACAAGTTTAGGGCCGCTTTGGGCAGGTTTTGGCTCCCCGGAACGGAAGGGGCCAAGTACGGCGCCGACATCCCAGCCGATATATCTCCGTTTTATGCTAGTGTTGGGGCAACCTCCACACCACGCCAGACGACCGACTGCCCATTTGTATTTCGTAGAAATTCTATATCTGTAACGCCGAATCCAGATGTTTTTGGTGCAGCCGGCGGCGCCAGCCCTAAGGATTCCTTTACTCGGTTCCTTCATGGTGGAATAGTGTTGGCAAGGAATTTCACCCCATTTCATAACTTAACTCCCCGTAATTTTGTTGCCTTTTGCAAATTGTTTGAAATATCAGGCATCTCTAAGCCCCCCTTGCCCGATGATGCTCTTAGGATCCCGGGCATTCTAAACTTTTGCGGATACCCGCCCGGCATCCAACCACCATCACCCCGCGACCCAACGACCGACGGCGCCCCCCCGGACTCCACCGGCCCAGTAGTGGAGGTCGACCCCCGCGGCAGCACCCTTCAGACCCCTACAGTTGATATTTGGATCGGTGAATTGCCGGAAGACTATTATGATATAACTTCGCTGCCTGCCCATCCCGGTCAAACCAGCCACGGAATTGGTGACCTGACTGTCGACAGGAGTTGGTGGGGAGAACAAGAACTCGGCGGACCATCCGACCCACAAATAGGAGACGCGATGGGCCCATACGGTCAGGCCGGCCGTTCTACTCGTGCTCCGGACGACGGCAGGGGCTCCTCGCTCCCGCGCGGCTCCGGAACAGGTTCGGCCGATGATACGCCCGATAATCCTCCGCCGCTCAACGTACCCCCGGACTGCTGCGATACAACTTTTGATATAATGACTCCGTTTCCGCCGGAAGCTTTGGAATACTTCGAAGCACAAAATAACGTTGTGTTTTCAGGCCTGACATTTAGTTACAATTATACGAACGATGTTTACAATATTTTCGCAGCAGATCCCGAAGTAGAAGAAAAAGATTTGCCAAACCTGTATACAACATTATCTGACGGAAATGCAGGAAGATTTTTAAGAACAGCGAAAAGCAAGGTCGCATGCGACAAAGATGTAGAGCACCTTCTAGAAACAACTACGGGGCATAGGCACTTGCTGTCGACGGCGGACACAACATTAAAACTTGGCACCGGCGCCCCCTACTCGGAGTTTTTTCCGTATCACGCAGATTTACAATTTACAACAGATAGGGACGCCGAATTCGGCGATGCACTGGCCAAGAGAAGAATGGATGGTATTATGCTTCGGCGCCTCGCGCGAGGCCCAGACCCGGGCAATTTCTGCGATACGCCGCTCACAGCAAGAACTGAAGAAAAAATCGTTAATATGGGTCTTAGTACACAGGTTATAGAGGCTGATGTCCCAAGTAAATCAGTGAGAGTAAAAGGGAACTATGGCAAAGCTGTTATAAAAGAGATTGATTTTTGCGATTGGTTCAATAAGACAGAAAACTGTGTCGTCGCAATGGAGACCCCGAGCGCCCTTAATGAGAATGCTAGATTCATAAGACCGACCCCGGCTCTTCGTCCCGGCTCAATAGATTCCGCAGATATAGCTATGCCAGCATCAATCATCCCCATGGAAACTGCGGCACAGGCGCAGCGATATGCCGAATTTGGTATGTTTAGATCAATGGCTTCCGAGCATGCCAACAGAAATTTTGGAGGCTACAGACAACTTTTGGAGACAGGGGTCAACCATTCGGAAACAATAGCATACAAGGTTTTGAAATGGGATGCTGAAACATACAAGCTAAGCAAGGAAGACCCTGCGGCTCCTTATGATGCCTTACAGGAAATACACTTTTCTAATACTCAAAAATTAGATTTTATCCACTATATTGACACTCAGGTGAAATATAATAAGGGATATGTTTACGAAGTTAAGGCATATGAGATGGTTCTCGGCACTAAATACAAATATCGTCCAATCCCTTGTACAGATGGTTGGGTTCGTCGTTTTCCGTTGCCCACCGGCGAACTGCTCCCTTATGTCGGACCCGCAGCAACTGGCGGAACACCACCGCCAGATTATGTACCATGGATTCAGTTGACAGAAATACTTTTAGAATTCGAATCCGGCAGAGCAAACTATGATGAGACACAAGACGCCTTGCATAATTGGTTAAATACCTACTCCTCATTACCAGAGTGGGGGTATTTTGCCGGCACAGGGGCAATGAGTGATTGCAGCGGCCGAGACATCGGCGTTAAGATAGTGGGTGATTGGACCGCAGACTCGCTAGAGGTTATTATCGGGTGTCCCTGTAACTCTGCTGCCGTTAAAGGCATCTTTGGCAAAAAAGACTGTGATGCTGACGCTAGTTTACCAGCGCTAAACATTGACGTTATGTCGACTCCCTGTATTAAAATTTATGAAGTGCCATATTTTGTTCAACAAGGAAGGTTGCTAGAGCACCCGCCTGTTCGGCCACTAGTGGACCTAATCCCATATAGGGCAGTCAATAATCAAATGTTGATTAATTTGTCAAACGGTATGGGCGTCGAAAGCCAAATGCCAATTTATATTAATCCGGGCGAGCAGCTTGTTATTAATGAGAGATTCAGAATAGAGAATTATATTAGACAGAAAGTGGATTTTAAGTCACACCCCGGAGGGTTGCCTCCCGCTGGTTTTGAAGTCTATAGAATGACAGACCCTCCAAAGAGTTATCAAGACTTCGCCGGCCATCTTAGGGCTTTTGTTAGCACAGACTTTGATAAAGTATCTAGGCAGGCCGCCGACGCAGCTAGTTTTGTGGATGATATGGTTCCAAACCAGAAATATTATTATACGTTTAGGACGATCGGGGCGGACATTAGTCTTGAGCGCGCTACCGGAATAATTGAGCGGGCCACCGGAATAAGCAAAATCGACACTTATAAAGAAGCCATGCGCGCGAGAATCGAAGGTACGCTTCTCGATGACCTCGATCGTCAGGCCGCCCTATCTGAAGCATTGCGCGATCAAGACATAGATCCATCCTCGTTCCATTTATTCTCCAACCCAACCCCAGTTTACGAAGTCGAATTGGCTGATGACGATGGCGCCGTCTATTTACTTATACGGACTGTGGATTTCGATATATTGCACCCACCACCTACTCACAAGACCATGAAGAGGCTACTGCACATTAAACCCAGCATAGGCCATAGCCTTGTAAATCCGAGGTATGTTGAGGAAACTACGAGGCCAGTAATAGGAAGCGACAAGCTCGAACTGTTCTATGGCGACCCCGAACCTAAGTACACTACTGCCTCAGACGTGCTGCTTGCCACAGGGGGCAAAATAGCTCTTGGAATGGAAGCCAAGCCTATATGGGAGAGGACATTTAAAGTTCGCTTAACGTCGAGAGAGACCTGTAGAAAACTAGATCTTAATGTTAGATTTAAAACCGAACACATCAATCTGGCGCAATGTAACCCACCAACCATAGTGGGTGTACCCTACGACGCCGAGGAGGAAGTCCCATGACAAGCAAATTTTTAATTTTTGAAGAGGACAATGAAGGCTGGAGAAAGGATTCGACCGTCGAGATGTCAATGCGCATGCCGATGAACCCCACACCAGCCCCCCCACGCACCCCCAGAGAGAGAGTCACGACACCCCCCCTCTCAAGATCTGAGGAGATTAACACGGCCTACGGTGTTAGAAACCCTGAAATGGCTGCCCGGTTACGCCGGCGCGCCATAGGAACCCCAAGGTATAGACGGATCCGCCCAGATGTGGTCACCGGCGCTCAGAGAGTGAGAGCCTCTAGATCCCCAAGGCGGTCTACCTCCATGACCCGCGGCACCTCTGGCGGCGGCTCTGGCGGCGGATATTAAAACAATTCAGTTTTTAATCAAAACAACAACTATTTATATAGTGTAAATACTAATTATAGAGAGGAGCAGAAATGGCATTCCTAGATGACAGTGGCGACATTATACTTGACGCCGTATTAACAGACGAAGGTAGAATGAGAATGGCGAAAGGAAACTTTCAGATTACTCACTTCGCTTTCGGAGATGATGAGATCGATTATAGTAACTTTGACGCAACCACCGGTAGCGCCTATATGGATCTTGAAATTATGCAGTCGCCTGTATTCGAGGCGTTCACTAATAATGCGAGTTCTATGAACTCGAAACTTATGACAGTTACCAACGTCCGCCATCTTTATCTGCCTATTTTAGAACTCAATGAGATTTTTGCCGGCACATCGACAGCAAGACACAGTAATAGCAACTTTAACCTTTGCGTGACGGAGGATACAGAGGACTTGTTTAGCAGTGTCACGGGTATTATGAATACCTTTACTATGGACGACGGAAAATATATTCGGGTCGATCAGGGCATTGACAGTTCCGACGTACCTGCCGCAGCAATCATTGACCCAGAACTAAACGAGACTCAATATATGATTGATATCGACAACCGATTGGGTTCGATTGTCTCGGCAGTTGATGGAACGTCTGCGCGCCTTAATTTTATTGATGATGACGGCATAGCCAGATACTACCTCACTATGGCAGATGCTGGTAGTTTTGTGACCGATAACACTGTATACACAGAGTCCTCCTCGACACAAGTGATCGCAGGCTCACGCGGTACAATTCTACAATTTAGAATTTCCCCCGCCATAGATCTGACGGCGAATGACGCACTGTTCAACAAGATTGGAAGCACAGTTACTGTCTCAAGCACATCAGTCAAAAACATCGACGCTTTTGTACGCGTCACCGGCGTCACCACGGGATATCGCTTAGACATTCCAGTTAGATTCATTAGAAAACCATAAGGTAAGGTATAAAAATGGCACAAACTTTTAAGACACTTAGAGACGCCGATAGGGCGACAACTAGAACGCTCTTGCACGAGATGGTTCCCGTCACGGGCACCATTGCTTCTGGGACCTATTCAGATGAGAATATTAAGAACTACTCTCATGGTATGTGGCAGTCAGTGTATGATTACCCGTATCTTAGTGGTTCCGCTAACCATATTTTTGATTTGACCGTGGGTTACGCCGCTCAGTCCCCGCTGTCGTCATCTGCTTCTTCGCAAAATGCTAAAAAGATTAATGTTTATAATGAGATGGCGCAAGTTTTAGTTGGGTTTGACCACACGGGCAATGTCCGTCAGTTCGACCGCGACGGTGATTTGTCCGGCGATACCGGAAAGATGAATGAAGCCATATTTATTTGTTTCGCAAGGTTATTAACAAAAGATGAAATCAAGAAGGGCTCGTTCTCGTTAACCCTCGCAACGGGCGGTGTGTATAGCGCCCCGGAAGATAATTTAACAATTACAGATTCTGGGTCGACCACTGATTATCGTGTAAATTCACCGGCCGGCGAATATGGTGTCTTATATGACGACCGCGGCCTAAGATTGGGCCTTTTGTATTATCAAGCAGGGGTTGCTGTTTTAACTGCCTCAGTCTTTGGTAACCTAGCGTCAACCACTGGCGACACCGATAACCCGCTTTTTTGTGTTACGGCTTCTGATTACATGACCACGGGAGACGACGACGACACCACCCGTAGTACGATTAATCATGTTCTTACGGGCTCTGAGATCTCCGGCGCCGCAAATGCTTTCCGGAACCGCCTTGTGAGTCTCGAATTCCAAAATACAACCGAGCTAAACTCTTCGATTTATTTCTGTAGAGCAAATCATAATGAGTTTAATTATAGTTCTAATCCGACTTATTTAACAGGTAGTAAAATTCGCGTTAAGGGCGACTTGGCAGATCTGCCACCATGTGCCTATATCACCACAATTGGCCTCTATTCTCCTGATAGGGTTCTGATGGCCGTCGCAAAATTATCCGATCCCATCAGAAAGGATCCCACAAGAGACTTTACTTTGAGGGTTCGCTTAGACTACTAGAGGTTCAAGAATGTCTAAGTGCTATAAGAAATTTGGTTCAAATGATGTTTTTTATAACACCATAAAAGCCCATCCCGAGAATGAATTTTTCATTTATAACTCCGCTGTTTATCATAACAAACAGCCTAGGATTGAGGGCGCCTTCACAGCCAGTGTGCCCGCCGGCATCCACGCCGCCCCCGCCGAAGGCGCCATCGCCAAGGCTGGTAATATAAGTTTATATGAGCTAAACGTCGACAGGGAGGGGGATACTGGTCCCGAGTCGATATATCCTTTTATTACAAAAGCCGGCAGCCTTATGTCGTTCAAAACCATAACAGACACCAGCTTTAATAGGGACTTTGAGTTTGGAGACACACTAACAGGGGCCTATCCTCTGTCAGCATCGATACATAGGCGACTATTTTCTCACAATTCTGCTTTTAGGTCATCGGACTATACTTCAAATGTAGATTTTGCCCTGTCAACAACTGGTAGTGCCCTGAAGAATGCTATGAACGACTATAGGATTCTTAGTCCGCTGTTTGATTTTAGTAGGTATGAGTCAGAAAATAACGGTACCGGCGAGGCTTTGAACCTCATATCAATTCCAAGCATATTCTACGGCTCTTCAATCAAAAAGGGCACCGTTGATTTGCGCTTTTATATTACAGGTACCTTGGTTGGCCGTCTGCAAGACGATAATAGAAATGGCGAGCTAATCCAAGTAGGCCCAACTGGAAGTGTCGGTTCGGGCAATGTGGCTGGTGTGGTTCTTTATAATGAGGGTTTTGTACTCTTGACGGGATCTTGGGACTTGGCAGACGGCGCAAACACAATAGACTATAACAATGATAGCACCCCGGTGACTTCATCTTGGTTGTACTACGCCGTCGGTGCGAATGATGATATACCAAGAGATGCGGATGATGAACCCGGATCCGGCTACAGGAGTTCGGCTAGTTATAATTTTTCTTTTGAGGGAACATCGTACACGCCAGTAGTTACAATGCTTGCCCATTCAGAAAAAGCGGAACAGAACCATTCAAACAACCCAACTTATCTAACAATAGGTCAGTCCGCGTCTTTGACACCGTATTCAAGCTCTTATCTCTTTAAAGAAAATGATTTAACTATAAAAAACACAATAAGTTCTTCTTATGAAGATCCCGAGCCATGCTTTGATAAGCAAACGTTTATTTCTCAGATTGGGATTTACGACGAGCAGCAGAATTTAATAGCTATTGCCTCTTTGGCAAATCCGGTTAAGAAAAAAGAAGATCAAAATTACACTTTTAAGTTGAAAGTCGATCTATAGTGTGTTATAATATTATATGATATTAGGTTTAGACGTTTCTACAAGCATCACCGGATACACCCTCCTAGACGGAGATGAGATAATCCTTAATGGTGCTTGGGATACACGAAAATTTAAAGATTTTTTTGATAAGGTGATATATGTTAAGACAGAAATGGGGTTACTTAATAAGAGATTTGGAGGACAGATCGAAGCAGTCTACATCGAACAGTCCCTTCAATCATTTCGGTCGGGATTCTCGTCGGCCAAGACCCTCTCAACTCTTTCTCGCTTTAATGGTATCATATCTTGGCTTGTTTTGGATACATTTGGGATTAAGCCAGAATACCTCGCGGCTCCAACTGCCCGAAAACTTTGCGGGATCAAAATACCCCGGGGCGAAAAGGCAAAAGCCGTTGTCCTGAAGTTTTTACTTGACAACGAGCCCGGTTTCGTGATAGATTATACTCGTCACGGCAATCCTAAGCCCGAGTCCTATGATAGAGCCGACTCACTTATAATTGCTAAAGCGGGGGTAATATGCGAAGCGAGAAACTCAAAATAATCAAGAATGTTCTTGGTCGAGGCTATCAGTCCGGTCACGAGTATTTGTTCGGTTGTCCATTTTGCAAGCATCACAAATTGAAGATGTCTGTGAACGTGGACAAGTCTGCTTTTAAATGTTGGATTTGTGATAAATCAGGCCGTGATTTGGGCTATATTATCCGAAAGTTCGGCACACGGCAGGACAGGGACGAGTGGTCCAAGTACGATGACCGCGTTGAGATCACAGATTTCGATTTCTTATTTGCGGAGCCTGAAGCCCCTTCTGAGCAGCGCGTTGATTTACCCGAGGCTTTGGTTAGCCTGACGAACAGAACGCCCTCACGAAGCGCTCAGATGGCTTTACGATACTTATTTAAGCGGGGGATCACCAAGGACGACATCCTCAAGTGGAAGATCGGGCATTGCTCCGACGGAGAATACGCTGGTCGTGTTATTGTGCCGTCATTTAACGAAAATGGCTACGCAAACTACTTCGTTGCACGTTCATATGGCGATGCTTGGCCGAGGTATAAAAACCCACCAGCAAGCCGCGATATTATTTTTAATGAGCTTTATATAAATTGGGATGAAGACCTAGTTATAGTAGAAGGCGTTTTTGACGCCATAAAGGCTGGTAATGCTATTCCCTTACTTGGATCCACTCTCCGCGAGAATTCTGCTCTTTTTCAAGCCATTGTTAAAGGTGGGAACAGGGTGTTTCTGGCTTTGGATGAAGACGCATCCAAAAAAGCACGCAGCATTGCTCGCTTATTACTCAAGTATG
>Ga0209756_1002391_pt1 | contig 16285 bp, 21 predicted proteins | sample ETNvirenome_6_85_FD_184071 | JGI IMG/M metagenome (GOLD analysis project Ga0209756, IMG submission 184071) | Marine viral communities from the Pacific Ocean - ETNP_6_85 (SPAdes) (version 3) | ecosystem: Environmental > Aquatic > Marine > Oceanic | place: Pacific Ocean | collected 2013-06-19
TTATAAATCTCATGAGGATTAATATCTTTTAAGATATGAAGTAAAGAAGGAAGGTCCGTCATATCTCCATACACTAGGTTAAGATCATCAAGGATACCAATAGAATCTAGTCTACTAGTTTGGTTCTCTGGGACAGAGTGCCTACGCAAAAGACCCCATACCTCATACCCTTTACTGAGCAATAATTGTGCTAGGTAAGAACCGTCTTGTCCACTAATCCCTGTTATTAATGCTCTTTTCATTTTCTACACGCCTCATAGTTTTCTACGAACCAATCTACCGTCTGTTTAACTCCCTCTCTAAAAGAAGTGAACTCATACTCAGGAATAAAACTTTTTAACCTCAAATTGGAGGTTGGCTTTCTATACTGACCATCAGGTTTAGTATCATCAAAGACAATACTACCTTCAAACCCCATAACATCAGCGATAGTCTCCACAGCCCCCCTAATACTAATCTCCTTACTAGTAGAAAGGATCATAGGTTCAGTTCCTTCGTAGTGTTCAAGAATTAGTTGCGTTATCTCTCCCACATCCTTTGAGAAAATAAACTCACGAAGAGGCTTACCGCTTCCCCACACAACTAAATCAGTGTTGTCTCTCTTAGCAAGATAACACTTATGAATCAACGCAGGAAGAACATGGCTATCTTCTAGATTAAAATTGTCATGAGGACCATAAATGTTAGTAGGAATAACACAAATATAATTTAAACCATACTGATTTGCAATAGCTCTACTGTTAACCTCTAGCATCCTTTTTGCGTAGGCATAACCAAAATTGGAACTATGCGGTTCTCCTTGGTGAAGCTGATCTTCAGTAAGGGGATACTCTGCTGTAGCTGGGAATATACAGGTAGACAAGAACGATACAACCTTCTTTACTCCTGTTCGTCTAGCTGCTTCAAGTACATTTGTATTAATTTGAATATTGTCATGATAGAACTCAGACATATGATTCATATTAGCACCTAAACCCCCAACTCTAGCAGCAGTATGAATAACTGCATCTGGTTTGAAGTCTTTAAAATAACAATAGGTATTATCCCAATCTCTAAGATCTAATTGTTTTCTGCTAGACAGCCGTAGCTCTGCGTGAATAGTAGAGCCCACCAACCCGTTAGCTCCTGTTAGTAATGTTTTCATTTGATTTGCTCTTCAATCCACTTATATGTTTTCTCCATACCTGTTCTCAATGGCTGAGAGGGTGCCCAATCAAGTAGTTCTTTAATTAGAGTATTGTCACTGTTTCTACCTCGTACACCTTCTGGTCCTGGGATGTTCTTAATGAGTATATCATTACCTGATATATCAATAGCCATCTTCGCAAGATCATTAATCTTAATCATTTCATCTGACCCTATGTTAATAACCTCTTCCACCTCTGACTCCATCAACCTACGAACTGCCTCTAAGCACTCATCAATATACAAGAAAGATCTAGTCTGCTGACCATCTCCCCACACTTCCATAGCTCCTTGATGTCCTGCTTGAATAGCTTTACGACACATAGCAGCAGGAGCTTCCTCCTTTCCACCATCCCAAGTACCCTGAGGACCAAATATATTATGGAATCTAGCTATGCATACATCAAGACCATAATTTCTAGCGTATGATCTCCACAATCTTTCCGAGAAAAGTTTCTCCCAACCATACTCTGAGTCAGGGTTAGCAGGATAAGCAGAACTTTCCTCACAGTTAGGATTTTCAGGATCAGTTTGATTTTCTTCTGGATAAATACACGCAGAAGAAGAATAAAATATTTTACATTTTTTTGGGTCACCATTCAGACTACGAATAGACATTGCCTTAGAACAAGATTTTGCTATATTCAAATTAATAGTAGCGGAGTTGTGCATAACATCTGCGTCATGTTCTCCAGTAAATATATATCCTGCTCCTCCCATGTCGGCTGCAAATTGATAAATCTCATCAAAATATCCCCTCACCATTAAATCTTCTACATTCTCGGTATCCCTCAAATCTAGTTTGAATTTTGTAGACTCATTTGAATATTGATACCACTCCTCCAGTGGCTTAATATCAACTGCTACTACTACATAATTTTCACTAAGAAGTCGTTTTACCATATGGCCCCCTATGAATCCTCCTGCACCACAAACCAATGCTCTTTTAGATGTCTTATAACTCATTTTAATTTTTTAATCCAATAATCTAGAAGATCTTGTAAAGTTGAACTGATAGTATATTCCGTACTCCACCCCGTTAAATTTACGAGAGAAGAGGAATCCCCATGCTGATAAGCTATGTCAATAGGTCTATAAAACTTAGGATTAACCCACTTCTCTACATTCTCCAGACCGCTTAGTTTTATAAGTTCATCCGTAAAGAAACCCATTTTTCTAGGGGTATCTCCACATACATTAAAAACTTTTCCTAAAGCATCCTCAGTTTGCATTAATAGGTAATACGCTTTAACACAATCCCTAACATCAATAACAACTCTAATAGTTTCTAAATTACCCACCGAAAGTGTTTTATCTTGATGGCCTAGCATCATTTTTGCGATCTGGTGAGCATCACAGGATATAGAAAAGTTATGTCCTCTTCTTGGTCCAGTATGCGAGAATGCTCTTGTGATGAATCCCTTAATACCTCCATTACTCATCCTCTCTTGAAGATATAAATCACTCGCTACTTTTGAGGCTCCATAAGGGTTAGCAGGAAGGAGAGTATCCGTTGTCTGAAGTTTATGCCCATCCCTACCAACATTACCGTAAACCTCAGAAGTAGAGCAAAACATCAACTTACACTCAGGCTGATTATCTTGAATCGCTTGTATAAGGTTTGCCGTTCCCATAATATTTGCTTCAAATGTGCCTAATGGGTCCACAAAGCTTGTCGGAGGATGAGATTGCGCTCCGAGATGGAATACTCCATCAAAAGTTTCTCTTTTAAATATATTATCTAATGTCCTAAAGTTGGTAAGATCACCATAAACAAAAGAGATCTTTGAGTAATTAGGTTCAGAAACTACATCAGTAATATCAGTTTCCATACCGTTAGATCCTCGTACTAGACCAACTACATCATGCCCTTCGTTTAAGATTAGATTGGCTAAATGAGGCCCAGCAAACCCAGTAATACCTGTGATTAAATATTTCATATCTAATAATAGCTACCTACACTAACACATACTGTATATTATCAAAAATAAATACTGACCTGTTGGTGTTATCTTCATATTGATTCCGTGGTATCAAACACACACTTTTAAGTTTAGGGTTTTGCTGCTTAATACATGAACTAAGGTGACTAGCTCCAGCATGTAAAGCTATGATACCAAAACAAGAATTCATCAGATCACAATAATTCAATAAAGAACTTACCTCAATACTATCTTCCAGTAAATTATAACAATTAAAAATTCCATCATGCGCTATTCCTGCGGGGGCTCCCCGTGGATTCAAATCATTCTTAAATCTCACTTGAAGGAGTCTTTTCCCTTTGAAAACTTCTTTTTGTAATTTATCAATGCTAGAGCTAAGAGAATCAATAGAATACAAAGTGGAAATACTTGTTAAATCTACTAAAACTACATCCTCATACGAAGATAAAGATTTAGCTTTATAATAAATTTTAGGTAGTGTATTTGTAGGACTAAAACCATGCAGCATTTCCCAATTAGAAATACAATTAGAATTCAATATTTTGTGTCTACCAGGAGTATCACCAGCACTCCATTTACCACTCTTAGTTCCAAGTACATAAGGATTATGATCCCACACTAGTTCTTTAATCTCTCTATTTCTAAAATATGCATTATCCCAAATATAAACATCGTACCCAGCTTTCGAATACAACTCTGGTAATGTAGAAAATTGAAGACTATCCCCTAAACCACCAAAATAAGATGCCAAAAATATTTCTTTTCTCATAAAACCCACCCTATCTGATAATCTTCAAACAGTAGAGTGGCTCCTATATTGTCCATAAAATCTTTTACATAAGTCCCTTTGCCAACTTGTCCACCAGTAAAGAATGCATCATGATCATCAATGACAACTATAGTTCCTGAGCCTAATCGACTTATTATAGCACATAGTTCTTTAACATGGTGTAGCTGGGAGGGGTGAGGATTATTCCTATCTATATCGTAGGAGTCCAAGTATAAAAAATCAATAGGTTTATCCAAAGCTAAATTCCACAAAAATCTTACAGAATCTTCGCACACTACAGTAGTTTTTTCACTTACAAAAGATCTAGCATGGTTACAATTGTTCTCATTTATATCAACAGAAAATACTTGTCCGTCATAATGATTAACAAATTTATCTAATAAATATGTGCTGGCCCCATCATCGCCCATAGCAAGCTGACCATGATCCGCTCTCATGCAACCAGTTTCAACTATGGTATAAAAGTCTTTATTTTTTTCCTCCAATAACTCAAATACTTTCAGAAAAGAATCAGACCTATCCCTCACAGGATTGTTCCCTGCTGGGGTACGGAGAGCCTGATAAAATTGATCTTTAAATATATTAGTAAATTTCATTTGTAGAACTTACTACCCCCCTCTTTTCCCAAGGATCTTGAGTTATTTCAAACATATTCTTTAAATCGTTTCGTATAAAATAACAATTTCCGTATGGGTGGTCTGGAGAACCAGACATTCCTAAAAAAGTATATCCATTATTTTCTGTTTCAAAATAGGTAACATATTCTAATACAGTTGTCCCTTGCTTGTTTGTTTTCTCTTTTATATTTCCATTTGGCTCTATTATTAGTATTTTAGGTTTATACTTATGTAAACTCCTAGCAACATTTAAATCATCTCCATCTATGTCTATTGAGGCTAATATAAAATTATCATTCGTTACGGTAAATCTAGATTTCTCTATGATTTTCTCCAAAGGATTGTCTAACGAAGCACACTCATTTGGGAAACACTCAATATTTTTATATTGCTTTTCCAAAGATTCTTTATGTAATTTAGCACTACACTCTATTAAAATAGATTTAAAGTCTATATTGTTTTTCCACAAATTTGCAGTATTACTAAACCAGAATCCATCAGATGCCCCTATTTCTAATAAAATACCTTCTTTTATATCTAAAAATTCAAGTAACTTTTTATTTATCCCATCCTCGCCATTTTGAGAAGATACATTATTAAAAAATTCATTAATTAAAAATTTCATTTTTTAGAATACCAAGTCCCATAATAACAATCGGCTTCATGAAATCCTGCTCTACTCCCACCTTTATAAATTTTACCAAAGTTACCTAGAGTGCTAGTAAAAGTTTCGGGGGTTAGGGAGTGTGGGTGTTCATTATTTATTGGAGTATATAAACTTTCAAAAACTCTAATAACTTTAGATGTTTCTTTTGCTTTGCGTAAAGCATCCTCTACTGAAATAAAATGCGGTAAAGCATTAAAAAACCAAGTTTCATCTACCATTCCTAGATCTGTTTCCTCATACGGGTCTGTCACTACTTCTATATTATTAGCAGTATACCGTTCTAGGACTTCTGCTGGCATACGATTTACTAAAGGCTCAACGACTACACTTCTTTTAGTATTTCCTTTACAAAGTAATGCCGCTGCCATAGGGCCTCCCCCAACTTCAACTATGGTTTTGTCGTAAAAATCTATTTCATAATCAAACTCTAAATATTCACTTATTATTTTATGTCCGTGAGAATATACATCATCATACCTATGAAGAGGTAATTCTCCGTCCTGCGCGTCATTCCACCGTTCTCTTGTTATCCTCATATTAATCTCCTATCTTCATTAATTCTCCTCTCAGTTAAAATATCATAGTGATTCTCGTAAAGAATCCTTGTATTTTTGTGGTGTGCCATAAGTAACCAAGGAGCAGCACTTCTCCCGTCTGGTCTAGTCCCGCCCCATTCTAATTCGCTAACAAAATTTACACTATAACATCCACAATGTAAATCAAATTTTTTCAAAACTCTATAGTTTAGATCAGCATCATCTTGATCTTGGGGAGAAAATGCTTCATTAAAGTAATTCACAGACTCAAATATATCATGTTTAATCAGTAATGGACCTCTATTAACAGAATTTCTTATAGCAAAAATGTCCCTGGAAAGACCTTCTTCTTTTTTTGCCCTATCAACAGTTGTAGTTATATCGCTCCAACAATTATCTATGCTCAAGTCTACTTCCTTAGATAATTTTATATGATTACTATTTGTATTTAAAATATAATTATATGCAGTATCCCCAGTAACGGCATAAACATCCGAGAAACTTTCTACAGGTTTAGCTAGTCTTAAATTCCAACCGTACTCATTGATAATAATATCATCTTGAACGATGATTATATAATCACCAGTACTTACTTTAGCTGCTATATTATTGGCTTTAGTCTCAAAGACATTATCAGCATAAAGTATTTTATGAGATATCTTACTATACTTTTCAAAAAAGGATTTTACAACAGCTTCACTATCATCTGTACATCCGTCAAGGACTACAATAATTTCATAATTCCCTACTGTGTTAAGACGTATGCTTTCTAAAACTCTTTCTATTAAAAAGCCTTTGTTAAAAACAGTTACATTTATACTATAGTCTGTTTTAGAAATCATACCGCTTTCCCGTCCTCCCAAGTAGCAGTACCATTAGACAATTGTTCCCCGTCTTTATGAAATATAGTATTAAATTGTATATAAGGTCTAACATAATTACAAGATGTAAGATTATGCTTTGTATATAATAAACTAATTATACTTTGATCATGACGATGATCAATAAACTCAGGAAAATTAGGCAAACCACAAACATTTTCACAGTCAGTTATTACTCTTTCGTCTTTGCAATATTCCAACCATTCTTTTACAAATTCAATATTAAAATCTGTTTTCTTAAAAACAAGAAACCCATCTTCTAATTGAATATCATTCCAATATTTTTCTTCATCACAACCCATTAAAACAAAACAATCTCTTTTAGTATATTGTTTATTTTGTAAAGTTACTGTATTAATAAAATATTGATCTTCTTTTAATAAATATTCTTCGATACAAGAATTTAGTTGAGGGGCAAGAGGTATATCTCCGCAATCCATATAAACTACGGCATCCCCATAAGCCAAATCTGAACTTTCTAAACTTTGTAAAATTATATAAGGTTTCCACAAAGCATAACCAGATAATCTTTGATAATCTAATATCTTTTTATTTTCCGAGTAAAATTTAGTACTTTCTAACCATTTTCTAGAATACGCCTTAGCTTCTGGAAAAATATTGTTTTTAGAAATATGATGAAGCAAAAAATTTTGATTTTCTTCAAAATTTTCATCAGCATAGTTAATATACACTAACTTCATATTTTGTACTTATCCATGTACTTAAATTTAGAATAGTATTTTTTAATATGCTCAGGATCTACAAAATTAGGTCCTGCATCTTGTGGATGTATAGGTTTCTGTAAATGTAATTCGTTCTTTATTTCGGAATCTGGGAGTATAGATAAAAACTCTTCATATTCTCTCATGTTATGGGCGAAGTGTGGGTTTGTCGTCCAACTGTTAATACCTCTAGTATGCTCTAAATGGTACACTAAACTGTCACACCAATAAAGTCTATATCCTAAACCAAAAAATCTCCACAGCCTCTCCTTGTCTTCTGGGCCATATGCCATATAAGACTCATTCTCCATGAAGCCCTCCCTATAAGAATTAGTATTAAAAAATTGAGCATGTCCACATTGAGAAGATGCTTCTTTTAAAAATTCTGGTTTAAAAGAACTTACATCTAGAGTTTGTAAGAAGTCTTCTCTATTGGGATTATACTGAAACACTAATCTTTGAGACTCTCCCCACGCAAACGGATATACTAAATCATATCCCTCATCAATAATTAGTTGTTGACCCTCAAGATAGGTTGGTACTGGAAATAATACATCTATATCATAATTTACAGTAACTGGAGTAGTTACTAAATTAAGCATCATATTTAAATACTTCGTTCTGTGGAAATATGGGCTATTGTCTTCTACAAAAATATGTCTTACCCCTACATCTAGGTACTTATCCACTATTTTCTTAATTCTTGATATTTTATCCGCTTCTAATACAAGTATATTAGTATTAAAATTCTTTGTTAGATACGATAAATTATATATTAAATTGTTAAGTCTATCTTGAGAATCAATTTTTAGGGGTATGATAAAAGTAGTATCAGTTAGATCATGTTTCATAGTACAATCCAATCTTCAGGTATTATATCTTTTGTGTCTAGGTTGGCTTCTGAACCGAACCAGTTCTTAGGAGCCGTAGTAATACCATTATAGCTTCCTAACCATGCTCCCCACCAGCTAAAAGAAGAATTTGCTATTATATGGTGTTTACATTTACTCATATATTCTAAGTCTTGAGAATTGCTCCTACCTTCAGAAAATACAAATCGCTCTCCCTTGAAGTTATCCTTACACCAGGGTATATCATCAGAGAATACTATTACCTCTTCATCAGGCATCAATGTTAAAGCTTTTTTATAATACTCCATGGTGCATAGAGGATGATAATTAGGTGTTTTAATATAATCTCCTCTTCTTACATGCAAACTAATTGCATCTACTGACTCAATATCTAAAAAAACAGGAGATTTAAATGTGAAATCTTTTTTAATTTCTTCTTCAAAATCTTTAAAATACTTTTCAGATTGAAAAAATCCTTTAAGTACCATATCTTTAGATATTAAAGGTATTTCTGTATAACTAAACCCAGGCTCAGAATAAAACGAAAAGTTTCCCATAGGAACTTCTATGTCTGGTAATTTAAATACCTCACTAATTTGGTATTCTTTTGAATAATAAATACCCATACCATGTTTTAAAGCTAAAGCCCTCATAGAGGCGTACTGGAACATCTGATTCCCTAACTGTCCCTGCATTTCTGGTAAAGCGATCACAGGGATTTAATCTTTTTATAAGAGTTTTTATCTCTTCCTAATTTTGCAAACGAAAGAGTTAATTCTAATCTATGCCCCTGACTATCTCCTATAGGATTTGCAAAATTGTATACATAATTTATATGGGGTGTAAACTTAGAGTTCTCTGGGCCAGCCATCTCCAGCATAGGCATCATAAAAAATACATCCCCAGAAGATTCTGGGTACAGCCCATTCACTTTTAAATCTTCTACTCTAATCTTCTTCCATAGAGCAGGTTTCCAAGTTCTAAGGTGCGTAGCTGTAAACTGATCTCGCCGCAAATAGGAAAAATCTACTGGTCTAGCAAATCCAATCCTATCATCTTGATATACAAATTGTCCATAGGTTATCCAAGTGTTACCGTCCTCATAATAGGACAAAACTCTTTTAAATACATCCTTATCAGGCAACCAATCATCACCATCAACCTCAACAATAATATCTTCGTCCTGAACCTCTCCAGATTCCCTAATAAGATAATCATAATTACCGCCCTGATACCTCTTTACCTTATTATCTATAAGAATAAATCTGGGATCTTCTTTGGTAAGCTCTTTAAATATTTCAATAGTTCTATCTATACACCCCTCATTAAAAACATAACACTTAAAATCACTGACTGTCTGGGCTTGTACAGTCTGTATACACTTTCCTATGTAATCTTGACAGTTGAATGCCGTAGTAACTACCTTTATCACTCTAACACCTCCAACCACTTATCTAGAATGTCTGAACTACTCATAGGTGGTTGTCCATAAATAGTTTGTTCATTACCATAAAATTTTGTACCAGTTAAATGACACTCTCCCCTCACAAGAGGATCTACTTCAGATTTTGAGGAGAGGTAAGCTGCATCTATAGAATCATACATCTTTTGCTTGTCCTTCTCATACCCCATTATAAACACACTCTTATCAATTTCAGGCATGGACAAAACAAAATGTCTAGCATACACTTCATCAGTTGGAACACCAAATAGCAAAACTGTTTTATACCCGTCCTGCAAAGCTCTTTGGATAGATATATGAGTACCTTTATTATTGTCAATACTACCTATTACCCCAGCAACCTCTTTCGATTCTTCCGTCTTCTGTCCAGAAACCAACTCATCATATACATTTGGTATTACCACACTAGAAGAATGGTCTACATTATGCCATTCTTTTTGCTGCTCAGTTATAAAATGCAGAGTGTCATACTGACTCACATCAACAGAGCTTAAGGGGGCTAATTGCTTTTCATGACAGGAATAAATATGTTTCTTATTGTCTTTAAAAAAGTGAGGGGGGATAAAGTGGCTTATAGTAGTAGTGGACTTGTCCTCACTATATTCCTGGAACAACTTACCTTTACATTTATCTAAATGATAGTTATGAGGACCATAAAAGGTACAGTCTAAATCATTCTTATTAAATAGATTAGTTAAGTTAATATGAGCAGTAGTACTTCCACCAGGATTAGACCATCCACTTACTATATTAATCTTCATATCTAATCCTTAATGCTATTTTACCAGTACTAATAACTTTTTCCAAGGCAAATTCTAAAATATCTAATCTATGATAAGCTACCTTGTTAAGATCAAATAGTTGCTCGGTTATTGAATGAAGATTCTCGCCCATCTCCTTAGTCCATTTAGGATCTTTAACCATCTTAGTAAGAACTCTAACCCATTCTGACTTGGGTGCATCAGGAGATATTAAATATCCTGTCTCACCGTTTACAATAGTATCTGAATAACACCCTACATCTGTTGCAACCAAAGGAACTTTATACCTACCACACTCTGCCACTTTAATATCAGACTTACTATCATTAAAATCATTATTCTGTAGGGGTGCAATAGCTATATCAATATTAGAATACATAACACCGTACTGATCTGAGGGGAGGGCTGCATATACATCCCAATTCTTAGCTCCTCTCATGCCCCTCAAGAGGATCCGCTGGTAGTTGTCCCATACATCCTGTTGCCAGTCCTCTTTGCCTGACGGGTCTCTGGGAGGTCTTCCATAGAATCCCCAGTGTACATTCTCTCTTCCTGCTCGTTGGTTAACCATTAGGGGTACTGTAGAAAACTCCTTAACATCTGCCTCATGATGAATTCCACCTACCCACCCAACCCTAGTTAGTTTTTTTCTCTTAGGTGGTATACGAGGATGATTCCAAGCAGGGAGAGTATAATCTACAGCATTCTTTACAACAGCTAAAGTATTAGTACAAAACTCAGCCACTCTTCCAGCAAATTTAGATTGCGTTACTGTTACTAGATCTGCATTAGCATAAATGTACTTAGTTAAATTCTCTAAATCATTATCAATATAAACTTTCTTAAGTCTATGGTCATCATAAATATCTATCAACAGATCATCTGTGTCATACCACACAAACTTGCCAAATTCTTTAGCTAATCCAACTATCCTGATAGTAGCGGGTCCTCCAAAATTAGACAGGTTCTGTGTGAAGACCACATCACTCCATTTCATATCTACATACCCATCTACACCATCCTTTTGTTTCTCATGATCTATCTCTAAAGGATTCTCATTAAACCTAAACTCTATCAGGTCTGGGAATTGTTCTTGTATCTTCTCGAAAGGATTCCATGCCCTATAAAAGCTGCACCCCCCTTTGTTGGCTGGGGCTACTAGTATTCTTAGCTTTCTACCTAGTTCAGGCCACCCTTTAGCACTCTTCCACTTAGAAAGAGAATCAGTAGGTAGAGAATGTTCTTGCATCATAATCCACCTCTTGCAATAGGCTGTATTACCAACACTTCTTCAAGCCAAGTATGTTTAAGTAGCCAAGACAGTCTTTGAACACATCTGTAATCAGCACCTCTTACCGCATCTTGTTTAGCCGCCCACTTATGCATAGAGTGGAACATAAAAGAGCTATTGCATATTTGGGTGGGTATAAGCACTGGTGCCAGTAGAGCTTGTTTGTTTGGTATTATTTCCCCCTCTAACTTAGTAAGCCAGCAAAGTACCTCATCTTTATGAAGGTGAGGAACCATCTTCTCTATGCTATTAGGAGAGGCTAAATAATCATCATCATCTAAAAACATAATATACCCCCCTTTAACTCCCTTCAATAAATCATTATTGTAAAGATTATAAGGTTCGTAATTTTTATAAATTGGTACAGGATCTCTTTTCTGTACTCTAATAATACCCCTAACTAACTTAGAAGCATATTCAAAAGATTCATCATTGTCTGCACATACTATATGTCTTATATTTTTATAAGACTGAGATCTTACAGACTCTACGCATCTAGTAAACTCTTCTGGTCTATTAGAGGTTCTTGTTAGTATATTAATTATAGGTGATTTCATAATAAAAATAAGGGGAGCGTTTAAGCTCCCCTTATAATAGCCTACTAATTTTTATTACTACTCGTCTTTTACGATATTTAAATCAGGAGAAGCTTCTTCCTCTAATCCAAGAATACTCTTCAAGTCAGCAATATTATCCAGAATCTCAACACGCTGAGTCTCAGCATTTTTTAACTGTTCAGAAGTTTGCTGGATATAGTTATCTACTCCTTGAAGATTAGATTCATACCCCTCTAACATCATAGAGAGAAGACCTTCCACCCTATCATCAGTATTTACAGAATCCATTATGCTTCCTCCTCTTCCCACTCTTCTTCTTCATCAAAAGCAGCTTTTGAAGTGTCAGACGAGTGCGACATACCAAGAGCAGACGCAAGACTACCCACAGCACCACCAATATCCATGTTCTTATCCGTAGGGATAATGGATTTCAGAGCTTTACCGTAGTGCTTACGCTTACGCTTACTAAAGAGAGTAATCATACCCTCCCACGCAGCAAGACCAGGAATAAAAGCCTTAGCAATACCAAAACCAGCATCAATTGCGCCTCCTACATCATCACCGTCCATAGGACCAGTAGCAACATAGGCAGCATCAGCTTTCAACTGATCTTTGGTAGCCATAACAAGTGAAGTCCCCTCGGGGATCTTTGCTTTCACCGAATCAGGAAGTTGATCGAAGGGAATAATAGCTCCCTCCTGTCCTTCCTCAAGCTGATCTGCGGTAGTGAACACCGTGCCTTCCCCGAAGAAATTTTCAAGAACAGCACATGAGGAAAACCCCACCGCAATAACAGCAGTAATTAAAAATGTAATAAGAATATCTCTCATATATTAACCTTTCAATCTGTTAAGATAGTCGTCATCGGAAACTTCCGTGCTAGGACTATCGACAGGATCTCTCTCAGGAGTTCCTTTTCCAATTAGAAGAGTCTCAGCAACTTGCTTGAATGTATCATACTCCTCCAATTTTACAAGAGAGTGGACATCATGGAGTTCATCCATCCACTCCGCAATCTGCTTCTTAGTTCCCGCAGCGGTAGCCTTGGGACGGAAAGCAGACTGATCGTACTTGGGCCATTGACCCTCCATTACCTTACTCAGCTTAAAGTCATGACCTTCCTCAAGATCAGTAACATCGCCATAATCCTCATCGAGGATGGTAGAAATAATCTTCTTGAAGAGGATAACCCCAACAGAGAAGATCTTAACCTCGTCGGTATCCCGATTAACTACATTCATGTAGTAACGGGCACGGGGCTTAATCTGACGAGCAAGGTTCTCGTCGTTATACGGTGCTTTCCACAAAGCATAGTAAGCATCACAGATAGGACAAGCCTCTCCATGAACCTTACGGCAGTGGAAGTTACGAGTCTGACCTTCGCCAGTCGGAACACGGTGGATAGCAGTCTCCGCATAAAATAGTTTGTCCTCGTCGTTAGACGGAAGAACACGAATCACACTATTCCCCTCAGGGATAGCGTAAAATTTGTTGATGAAGTCTCCTGAGCTAGAAGATTTTTTGCCACCTTCCATCTTGGCGTATTGTTCCCGAATCTTATCAAAGTCCATTGTCATAGTTTTCTCCGTTAATTAGTTAGTTATTTAGTTAAGAATAAATCTTTTTTTCGTCGCGTTGGTTTGCACTTAGTTGAACAAGCATATCCTTTTTGTGCGAAAGGGCTTGCATTAGACTCTTAAGAAGTCCTTGTTTTGATTCAGCCTCCGCTAAATTTAAAGTTATTTCCTTACATGATTCATCAGAGTGTACATAGCTATCCAGAATCGCTACTGTTGGGCGCACCCCTTTAGCTTCACACTCTGATTGTCCCCTTATTCTAGCACTGGCTTGGCAATTTTCAAGTCTTATCTTGAGAATTGAACAATCTTTTTTTGCGTATTCACACAGACCTGCATAGTATGAGAACTTCTGTGCTTGCTTCATCAATTCCCCATCTATATTTAATGGATCAATGGCAGCTAGATCATCTGACAGTTCAACATAAGTCTCCCAGTCTAGATTCTCGTAGGCCAATAAAAGGTCAGTTGCTTTCGTCATTGCTATAATCGTTGGTGGTGAGTTCGGACATACTTAAAGTATTATAGTCGATTGAAACACCAGTTACAAATCTAGTTTTACCATTTCTGGATTTCATCACATAGCACCGCATTCGTTCCTCATCAAACTCTTCCTCAGACTGATTAAGGGATACTGCGTAGTCTACAGTTCTAAACTTTCCATAGGAATCACCCAGTTCAGCATCAGTAATAACATTAACTCTAGCTCCCTGTCGATTGGTTTGGGTCGCAGTCCACACAAGCATCTTATGCTCCACAGCAAGCCCTCTAAGCTCACGCGCAAGAATCTCTTGGACTTGGTACTCTGGGCCTTCTCGGTTGCAGCCTAGAAGCTCTAGGTAGTCTACAATAAGAAGGTCAGGAATAAATCCTTCAAAGTTCTGTAGCTGGGACAGGAGGGATCTAATCGTGGAGACAGTAGCAACCCCAGTAGGAAACTCTTTGATAATTAAGTTACCCCCAGGGAATTTATTCTTAAATACCTCTAGCCTTTCCAGTAGAACTTTTTGCTTAATAGATAGCTTCCTCTGGTTAATCAGGGTCATAACAGAGTCGAACCTCTGAGCGATCTTATCCTCACTCATTTCAAGAGATACATATAAAACTTTACGCCCCTCCATCAAAGAGTGTACGCCCTGATTGACCAAGAACACAGATTTACCAACTCCAGGAGGAGCAACAACCATAGCAAGTTCTTTAGCAGACAGTCCACCTTCAAGCTCTCTATTAAGAGTAGGTAGGATAGTACGGTAACGATCTTCATTATTACGATCTAAAATCCTAACCCAACGAGCAGTAATAGAATCGAAATAGTTCTGACCAAGATCAACATTTCTATTAACTGTAAGAGCAGCCCTCACTGCTTCTTCTACCTGCTCATAACTATCGTTCTGGATGAACCCAATAGATTGGGTAATAGCATCCTTCATCGCCTCCTTACGAGCAAAGTTTTCAATCTCATCCAAGAAGAACTCTTCGTTACCAATAGAAGAGGTATCAAGCCTGTTAATAAGTGTAAGTTCATCTGTATAGTCTGAAGTGTTCTCTCTACTGTTTTTCTTCTTCTTGCATACCTCTAGGATGAAATCATCACATGGAATGTTCTGGTACTTAGAGTGGAAGTCTACAATAGAGTTGTAGATGGTGGCGTGAATAGGGAACTCAAAATACTCAGGCTTAACCAGAGGAGTAATTTGAGAGAAAAAGTCTTTATTGTACTTGGCGAGGTAGAGGATACCTCGTTGTACATTTTCACTGAAGTTGTAAGCCATTATTTCTTTGATCGTGGTTCGTTGCGTCTGGGTTGGTGCTTGTGATATGAGCCTGCCTTATCTACCGTCCTACCTATACTAGCAGCAGTCTGCGTTCTTTCATCTAATTCTCGTCCTTCTATTTTCCTACCTCCGTAAGTCTCATGAAAGTTTTCATTGGGAACATATCTAGTATAGAACTCATCAGTACTAGATTCATCCAAGGATCCCTTAGTTCTATCTAATAAAGCTTGTCCATATTTTTTTAGATCAGATTCATTAGTTTTACTCTTCTCTGCTAATCTCTTGTTAGTATGGAATTCCCCTATAAAATGAACAGCAGTCTGTTTGTTACTCCAGTTTTGATGAGAAAGTTTATTACATTCAGGACATCTACTCCTCTCAGGAGCCTTCTTCATTGAGTATTCTTTATCCCATATCAGTTTACAGGGATGACATATAAATTCGTAATCAGGCACCGCAGGAGCCTCCAACCAAACTACAAGCATCTCCAACACCTACCCCTGTCTCCTCCTGAGAGCCCATGTAACGAGAGATATTCTCAGGGGTATTCGGTATCGCTACAAGGGGCTCATTCTCCTTAGACGCTGCCCTGTAGACTGTCATGCCCTTCAAATACGGCATGTAAACAAACGCTGTATCCATCACCTCTTTAGCTTCCATTGTGCTAGGC
>Ga0209756_1002393_pt1 | contig 16274 bp, 20 predicted proteins | sample ETNvirenome_6_85_FD_184071 | JGI IMG/M metagenome (GOLD analysis project Ga0209756, IMG submission 184071) | Marine viral communities from the Pacific Ocean - ETNP_6_85 (SPAdes) (version 3) | ecosystem: Environmental > Aquatic > Marine > Oceanic | place: Pacific Ocean | collected 2013-06-19
TACATCTTGGAAATTTGGGAAGACTCCTTGAGCAGCTTTAATCGTGTTCACATCTACGTTTGGTGATGTGGGTGATATGCTCAAACTAGCTAATGCCGTTTTGTCTATGGTATCTTCTTTAAGTTTTAATGGGCTGGAAATAATAGGACCTATGTAAAACCTATCCGCATATCTGGTGTCATCATCAAATGTGAATATGAATACAGCCTCACCAACCTTTGGTACCACATTTAAGTGACTAGGAATCAATGGAAAACAGTTCGGTAAATTATCAATTGCAACATCTTTATCCCAACTGGCGCCCTCAACCTTACATCTAATAATTGTTGGGTCTGCATTGAACCGTTCATCTGCACTACGCTGACTTTCGGTAGAGTTGTTGACGCTCACTCGACCCACAGATTTAACTACACCGATTTGTATCCCACTATCATTAGGGGCTACATCAAATGCGTTTTTTTGTCCGTATGTGTACTTACCGTTAAACATTACCTTCTCTACTTAGTAATACTTCGTTTATTTTCTGGAACTCACGCTCCAATTCTGTTAGCTTATCCAAGTCAGTTAATACCTTACTCTTGGTTGCTTTGTGTTCATGGTCAAGCTCTTTAGCTCTCATGACCAACTCACTGTTTGATTTATCGTTTAATTTATCCATAACTTTATTGTGCTACCCCACCACTACCTACCATAACCGGGTTTGTCCCAACGCTTGTAACTGGGAATCCAGCATACCCAACACCGTTGGTTTGAACTAAAATACTTCCAGGGTCTATGACTGATGTAATCTTCATTTCTGTCTGTATTGCATTCACAACTTCTTCCATTCTAATGACCTCTAATGCTGTCATCGCATTGTTACCTTCTTTGAATACTTCACCCCCAACCGCATCAGCTTCTGAAAATCTTGATATAACCCTAGCTGATATATCTCGTGCTGAAAGTCCTGGTCGCATCTTGTTACCAATCATCACTAATGGTGGTGGTAATGTTGTTGCTGGCGTTTTCATTAACGAGAACGCTGCGAGTAGTATCTTTAGGATGTTACTCATTGAACTTGGACTATCTCCTGATACCCCAGCTTTCTGTGTACTTCTACATTCGTCTGCCATGGTTATATTGGGCTATTTTCTCTTATCATTCTTATCACGTCTTGTGGTACTCCTGTTAAACTCAAGAGTATTGCAATTTGTGTGTTCGCTTTTTCTTTAAGCATTGAAACCGCATTTGCTGCAATTAGTTTCAGTATAAATTTAAGTACCTTATCCAACAATGCTTTGATTATTAAATCTCGGATACGTTTAACCAGATTCTCTAATAATGTCTTATTCTGTTCCAAAAAGTCAACAGGGTCAACGTATGAAGCGTTCTGACCGTATACAATCATGTAGTTAATTAAGAATACTGTAATGACCTTTGGGCTTAGTATTGCACTCACAATAGCTTTCATTATCTTGTCGAACATCAACCCAATGAAACTTAATTCTATTGCGTATTCATCTTCTGGTGCGTTATCACCTTGTTCGGCTGTAGATACAGCCATTGTGTTTATTGTGTTAGATATAATATCTCTACGTTCTTCTTGGTTGGAAGCGGCAGCTAACTCTTCCTTCATTTCGGTTAGGTGGTTAATGTCGACTTTAATGTCAACGTCACCACAGGTTTTGAGTTGTCTAATGCCTCTACGCCTATTCTGAGCATCTTCTTTAATGTTACGAATTTGTTTATTACTGAATTCGAAGAATGTGTTATCAACAACGTAATCATCATCAGCATTAATGATACAGGTAATGATGCTGTCAATCTTACCTTCCATCTCTAATTCTGAGTCTGACTTATTCACATTACCTTGAACTGCAATAGTACCAAATAATGAGTCTATGATATTGACTATCAGGTCTTCAGACGCGAATAGTGTAAGACTGTCAACAAACTTGTTATTTAAGTCTGTAAGATTGGTGATAAGTGGTGCTGGTTTGAATATTAACGAATTGGGGTTCGTTAAGTTAGCTTGCCCAAATGTGGCATCCAAAATAGCTTCACCAGTATTCGGGTCTGACCAAGTTTCGTAAGTAGCTGGGGCACCATCTTCCTGTATCGTGTAGTATAGATATGTATTATAATCTGTTGATGTTAAACCACCTGCAACGTCACTAAAGATTAACCCACCTGCCTGCGTAACAGGGTCAATTTTCATGATATTAAGGAAGTCTAATTGTTTGACCTCTATCTCAATACCATCGTTAGTAAACCAAGTTGGTAGTGATGGGTCAACCCCACACGCCACAAGACCCTTTAATTCCACTTTTAAGGCATCCTTAACGAGTATTTCAGCCTCACTGGTAGCATACACCAGAATTTCGACCAAAGTGTCTCTAACCTCTTCATATCCAACAAGAGCTTTTAACAGGTCTACTAAGAAGTCCTGAGAATTACCCTGATTGTTGATTGAGGGAAATGAGTTATTAAGCTTTAGGTTTGGGAAGTCGTCAGTGAGTGTTCGTAACGCACCTATATTTCCAAATACCTTTTCTTTTTGGTCTAATACTGGCATTACTTATTATCTTCTTCTTTTGCTGGTGTATCTTCAAGCGCTTTATCCCTAATCATTTTTCTGATTTCTTTGAAGTGATTCGCGTTTACGGCACCATCGGCTTCCGCATTCATCATACCAGCGATATCACCTGTGTTCTTAACGCTATCGTTCTGTAACTTGGCTACTTCTAGTTTAACCTTAACGTTGTCGGTCTTGGTCTTTAGGAAATCTGTTTTGGCTTTCGCTATCTTTACGTGGTCATCAGTATCAGTTGGTTCAGCACTGGTGGTCAGTTCATTCATCCCAACCTGTGCAGACTTGATATTGACACACGCTTCATTATAGACTTCTTGTAGTACACCCTCTAGGCTTACTACATTATTAATTTTTACGGTTTGTTTTTTTCTTCTTGGCAAAATTTCTAAGTTTTATTTAATTCTTATTTTTATTTAGGTTACCTTCATAGAGGATACCATTAATTTCTCTTGTTGTTGCCCATAATGGTTGTAGATTACTCAACGCATTTACTACACAGATGGGAGATTCAGTTTCAAAACTATATAATGGTATGATATGGTCAATATGCCACTCGCAGTAGTTACTCCAAGACATACCATCCGTAAATAAATTCTCTAAATGTTTTTTAAGGTCAATCGCTGAGTAACCCAATAGGTCTATAGTATGACCCTCTTTAGGTTTATCAAGTCTGGTTAAAGTATTGGCTAAAAACGTTCTCCACCTAGCTATGTGAGAGGTTTTATTATACATATACCTATATTGCTTTCTAGCCTCAGTTTTTTCTATATCACGATAATATTGAATGTTGGTATCGTAGTAAGCTCTTTTCTTCTTTATAACTTCAGGCTTACGATTATATTCAGACATATACTCTCGTTGCTTATCGATGTTATCCAACCTATACTGTTTATTGTAGTTAGATATTTTCGTTATGTTACCCTTTTCGTATTTAATCATGTACTCTCTAGTACACGATTTACACGTTTTCCTAACACCATTAGAACACGGCTTACATTTAGTAAAATCGGTAACAGGTTTAGGTAAATGACATTTATTACAGGTTAATTCCATAAGATATTCATCAGTTTTATTACTTGTTATGTTAATAAATATCGAACTAAAGACCTTTTTAACTCAAACCTTCATCATATGTTTGTATTTTAAGTAAGGATTCTAATACTTTGAACCTTCTCATAGCTAATCTAATATCTTTAGTTGTCAACCCTGTGTGATTCCTCATTGTTTCGAGAACCGCAATCTTGTTGTACTTACTCCCATGACTTAGATGTTCAAACATGGTTTCCCAATTTTCCAGTATGTCAACCAAAGCATAACCAACTTTACATTCGTTCTCTGTTAGCCTCTTTTTAGTTGCTGTTGTCACTGGTACACCATCAATGTCGTCAATTTCCTTTTTGATTTCCTCAATGAGTTTCTTCATGAATTTATCAATCGTGAAGTCATCAGGGTTGGTAAGTTCGTATTGGTAATCGTCAGTTGTTTCTAAGTATGATGTCATACCATCGAAAGATGAATACTTTTTCATATTCTTGTCCTCTTTCTGCAATTCACCAATGATGAATCGCTTTATAATCGTTCCGTAATAAGAATACGCTTTCTTGTTTCTATCACCGTCAAATTTATCTGCCTTCATCATTACGTCTCCCAGCGCTTCCATGTGCTGTTGTTCGAATGTTAGACCTTTTCTATAGAGCTTGTATTTTCTTATGATTAATTCAACCATCTTATTCAGAGGCTCCCTGAGATGTGCATTATATATTCGGTTACGCTCGTGAGCGTCATCCGACTTAACATATAACCTAACTGCTTCTTCTTGTTCAGGACCGAAGTAAGGCTCTGTCGTCCTTTTTCGTCCCCTTTTAGCCATTAAACAGTGTCTTTAGTATATGTTATGGCTCTATCTTCAGACCAGTAATATTCCTTCTTGGCTTTCTGTAGCCACCACTTGGATTCAGTGCCATCCATGTCCTTTCGGTAATTAGCGAATAGTGAATTATCTCTGAGGTTAACGTGCATGTACCCAATCTTAGGGATAACCATGGTTCTAACACCGTTGCTGGTCATTCTAAGTAGGAATTCGTAAATGAATGTCAATTTAATTGCAGCTTTGAACCCACCGAATTCTTCAATATGTTCAGTCTTCATAACCATCCCATCAGTGTTAAAGTTCTGGAATCTCAATAAAGCTTCAGTATCCAAGATACCCATCTCATCTGAGAACATGTTAGCCCAAACAGCTTCGTTGGTACCACCTAAGTAACCACCTTTCTTGTCTACATCGGCAATCATTGGCATGAATAAACCTACCTCTGGGTACGCCTCTTGGTATTCTACTACGTTCTTGAACCAGATACTAGAATATTCGTCATCATATTCCAAGATTGAGAACCATTCTGTTTTAGTGTTTGCGATACCGAAGTTAACTTGACTACAGAAATCGGTTTCACCGTCATTCTCTAACACAGTAAATTTAAGTTTACCCTTTGGTAACATTCCACTAACCGTTTTAACGATATCACTACCTTTCGGTACCACGATTATTACCGCTTCTGGTTTTACCACTTGTAGGTTTATACTCTCAATAGCAACGCCTAATGATTTTTCAGTTCCTTCATCCAATTCGTGAACTGGGATTATAACTGTTATTTTACTTTTATTGTTTTCCATTTTATTCATTTTTTTAACCCGTTTTTATTACCAAAATAACCCGATTTGGGTCTTATTATTTTCTTTTCCACCTTACCACTCTTTCGTAACCACACAAAACCCTTTGCCGTTTTACTTGGGTCGTCTAACACAAGGTGTATATGTCTGTCACCAATACCGTAATAATTTTTAACTTCAAGTACTGATGACCATAGTTTTATAAAGTTACCACCCTTATCATATTGTACCACACCAATAGCTCTATTATCGACATGTTTGGGTAATTTAGTCACGTATTCGTAAGACCAAACGTACCCTTTATATGTTAGCGAATTACCCTTACATGCTTTAGTTATACCACTAACATCATAACCCAAACACCGATTAACTTCCGATGCCGATTCCCAATCTTTAACGAAGCTACCATCTTTATTATATTGGTAAATTGATAATGTTGTTCTAGTTTTACCACCAGTATCACCGTCTGCTATATTATATCCAACAGTCGTGGCAGATAACTCACATATCCAATACACCTCTCTATCATTTAAAGTACGTCTATCTTTACAAATTTCAAGTATTTCTTTTTTAAAATTAACTTTACCGTGTTTAATAATTGCTAATTTTAGAACTTTGCCAGAACCCAAATATTTCGGGTTATTCTTCTCATCTTTACCAACATAGAATTTACCATTTATTAAATTTGTTGTTTTATATATTACCATATAACTGATTTACATATAAATACAACGTAACTAACTAAACTGGAATGATAACCGTTATATTTGCTTTTTTTGTGCTCATTTCTTAATATTCTTTTGTTGTTTCATTATTTTCATCAGTCGGTGCTGCAACAGCCGCAACCGCAGCTTCATTAGCTTCGACAGCTAACCTTTGTTGTTCAACAATGGTTTCAATCTCTTCGATTCTGTTATCCACCAATTGACCATATACAGCTTCAATCTTATCTCGCTGTGCGGTCTCAGTGTAATAACCTTTAGAACTTTCCATACCGTTTAATATGTCAGCAGGTACGTTGTCTTCTAACCAGTACTTGATGAAGTATGCAATCAATTCTGGGATGTTGTGTGGGGTGTTAGTCCAAACACCGTTATTCTTGATTGTCATGTTACCATCTTCATCTGCCGTTTCCATCCACTCTGGAATGAAGTTTGGCATCTTACCAATTACTGGTGTATCACACTCCATCGCTTCAAGTGGGAACGTTCCAAACCCAGCCATATCATCAATCCAAACCGCCAACGCAGAGTTACCTAATTCGGCAGCGAAGTCTTTACGTGGCAAACCTCTAAGTTCCTTGAACGAAACCCATTTAAAGTGTGGGTATTGTAGGTAGAATGCTTTAGCCATTTTAGCGGCATCACCTGGATTTCTAGTGACAATAGATATCATAGGAATCTTAGGTTTTTCGCTAGCCTTGAAGTATTCTGGGATACTTACTGGCACAATGTGTGTGCTGATTGTTGGGAACAATCTCTTAACATAATCGGCTTGCTTTTGACTTGTTGTGATTACATCGTTAAAACCATAATCAGTTGTCCATCGTCTACCGATATCCAATAGCTCCAATAAGTATTCTGGGCTTTGACTAAAAACAATCTTCTTACATGGGAAACCTTTAACCTGTTCCATCACGTTTGCAAAAATCTCTGGGATGATGATAAAGTCACTTGGTTTAATACCAAGAGTTTGACTTTGGATTGAAACATGGCTCAATTTACCATATTCCTCACCTAACCAATCTACCAGACCCATACTACCATCTTTAGGGTCTCTTTCCAACTTGTAGTCGTTGTGTTCGTGCAGAATGTGAGCTTTGTAACCCAATTCAGTTAACACCTTAACGTGCTCATATATATTAGCGATACCAGCAGTTGGGTTACCCTTCGTATCCAAAGTGAAGAAGAACAGATTAACGTCCTTATTCTTCAAGTTAGTGATGATTTCTTCTAATTTTAAACCTTTGTCTTTCTCTTCCATTTTTACTTAATCTTCAATGTATCTTATTATCCCACGTTCTTCTAATGTTTCGAACGCTAATCTATAACCAAACGTGCTATTATCAAGCATGTTTTCAACGTTAGCAGTGTTGTTCACGTCTGATATTAATATCAGTTCTAATAGTTTGTTGAATATCTCGAATTTAGCACCATCTAATTCTCGCTGTTTCGGGTATTCTCTAACGATTGTCGTTTCACCATCACTATTCGTTATTGTTTCTGTTTCTGTTTCTACTGAAACTTTGCCATCTATTGGCATCTTCACCAAGTCTGCAAATCTATTGAAATCAATTACGTAACTCATACAGTCTCTACCTTATTAAAAACCGATTCGTGTATCTCAGTCGCATTAATGAAATCCATTAATGTTTTGAAGTTAAAATCGGTTGTTACTTCTTTGTTATATGAAGCGTCAATCTTGACACATACCTTACCTTCTGGTTTGGATTCTATTGCAATCGGGTTGGCTGTCACCAACACATCTACGTGATTCCACATGTCTTCGTATTCGTTTACAAACTTAATTTCTGAAATCTCACAATCTAGTTTGGATAAGAAGAATAATGTACCACCTTTGGCTCTACTTACCGCACGTTCAATAATAATAATTTCAACACCCTCTTCTTCATCAATCATATCCAGATTGAAGATGTTAAGTTTACTCATGATGTTATCGTGCATTTGGTCGGGCATACCGAATGTTTCCAACGCACCTTCTTCGTAGAACAGTTTATACATGTCCTCTTTATCTTCGAATTCGAAATATTTGACTAAATCGTATTCGGTAATATCTTCTTCTGTTAATTCAATATCCTTTTCACGGTACTTACTAAGTACGTAACTAAGGTGTCCGTTGAAGTCTCTGATGACCTCATCTAGGGTAATACCTAGAATTAGACCAGTTTTATTTCTTTTTTCTCTATGCATGATGGTAATATACTCACTCAAATAAAAAAAATAAACATTAATTAAAAATTTTTTTAGTAATCGGCATATTTATAATAGTAAAAAGAGACTTATGTGGACAACTAGTGAAATTAGTGAACTACCCAACCACTAAAGATGGGTGGGTTTTACGCTCCGTTATATAAAAGTTACCAAGTGAATTTTTCCGAAAAAAAGTTATTTACCCTCTCTAATAGGGGTAATTTTACTTTTGCTGGGGTAATTTTAGTTTTTGAGCTACCTTCTGGTATAACTCTAGTCTGAGGTCTAACAGGGGTACTTGGAGTCTCATCTTCCTTAATGTTGGATAGGTCAGGTAGCTCCTGTTTAGGGTAGTTAGCCAATAGTTTAGTTATTATCGGATTTCTCACGATGTCACCCAGACCGAATTCATAGAAACCAACGTCAGCTACGTTATGATGTTTTGCAAATAAATCGTATAGACCACTTTGTTTAACATCTTTGTATCTATCTGATTGGTCTAGGTCTCCAGAAATAATTAATTTACTCCCATACCCGATTCTGGTTAGAATCGCTTTACACTGGTCTTTCGATAAGTTCTGAGCTTCTTCAATAATGATGATAGCGTTGTCGAATGTTTTACCTCTAATGAAACCAAGTGGTTGTATCATTACCATATCTTGTGATTCGAGCTTAAGCCTGTTAACCTTACCAACAATCTTGTCTACGATATCAAGTGATGAAGCTAAATGGGGTTCCATTTTCTCCCTTACAGTACCAGGAATAAATCCGATTTTTTCTTCTGATTCTACTGCTGGTTTGGATATTATTACTTTCTTGTATGGGTTCGATACATTTTGGAGTAATTCGATTGCTCTGGCAATCATTACATAACTCTTACCAGTTCCAGCAGGACCTGCTGCAATCACAATTTGTTTTTCGGTTATTAGGTTTGAAAATTCCTTTTGGGCTTCGTTCTTACATTTTAGCCTAAACCTTTTTCCTAACACCTTTTGTAATGTCGGTTCAAATATTTCTTCGTAATCGTAATCGTAATCTTCTGCTCTTGTGTTCCTTCCTTGCCGTTTCGCCATTAATAACTTTTAAGTAAATATGGTTGTAGGTGTGGAAATCACCATATAACACGCATTAAAGGTTTACGTGGTTTTCTTCGATTTGCCAATGTATTTACCATGTTTATGTATGGTAGACGTTGCTCATAAACGTAATCTGAATTGCCACTGGCTACGTTAACAATCTCACTCACAAATCGATACCTATCAAATGTCGCCAGTTCTATCATATCGTACATGTAAAATATCTCAGCAGCAATACTCCAATAGTCACCATCTGGGTCTTTAAGTGTTGATTGTTCCATATTTCTCCATAGGAAGGTTTTCCACGTCCTTAACCCAGTCATAGGGTATTCACCCTTGCGAAGTAGAGATATGTCCTCTACGGGCTTTAAATCAGGTGTCACACCCTTTGCTGGCTTTGTCGAACCGTTGGTTATCCATGCACCATCCTCATATGCGTTAACGATGTGCTGAAACGCCTTTCTATTGGCTAACCAATCGTCACCATCCATTTCAACGATAATATCTTCGTCATTGATATCTGGGCGTATTATTATACTGTCTAAATTACCAGCAACATATTTCCGATTAGTATTCTTGATTATCTCAAACCTACCATCGTCTTCCTCATCCATTAAGAATTCTTCGATTAACTCCATTGAAGCGTCACTCGAATTGTCGTCAACTATGAAACATTTGTAGTTCCGATATGATTGGGACATTATCGACCCAAGGCACCTTTCAATCGTGTCATTAGAATTGTAAAGTGACAGTATTATCACCAGTTTGTTCTCGTTCTTCATTATTTTCGTATTTTTCATCTAAGTCAGTCATACGGTATTGCTCAACCAAACTCTCCCCGTCAGTTACAACCGTAGCTCTCATTTTTATCACGTAATGTCCATCAAAATCAATGGTCTTGTCGTACTTAAGGTTGTCATACTTAAAGAGTAAGTTATTGCTGACCCCTGAGTCGTTATATGTTGCAAACGATACACTATCAAAATCGATAATACTTGAACGTCTTGGATTCTCGTCAATCTTCAACACGTTCTTTATGAAAACACCAGTTCGTCTATCATATTCGTCAGGGTATTTGCTGACATAGAATTCTAATAGTTTGGTGTCATGGTTAATGATACGTATATTCAATTTCTTGGTGTACTGTTCTAACTTGAATTTGGGTGGGTGTGTTCTACCTATCTTCACTTTAATCTCAGACTTAATCATTGAATAGAATTCGTCTGAAGATATCTCACCTAAGATTTTGGTTTCGTCACCATCTTCAATTTCGTTTGACCGTTTATCGGTTTCCCCAATTATATCACCGTTAAAAGCTTCATGACTTTCCTTTGGTTTTGGTTTGTTGTCAATGACCATTTCTAATGGGAAATCATCAAAGTCATCAACTTTTATTTTCTTCACCTCTTTGCTCCTGTCAACCTTTGTTGTTTTATATACAATCTCACCATCGGTATTGACCGTGTGTGTGGTCTTAATATCACTTGCAGCAGCCAGAACCTTGTATATTCGCCATCTCAGGTTCATAACCTCTACGGTAACCCTACCATTAATCAAGTCGTCCAGCATGGTACCCTGATTAACCTTTTGTTCATGCCCAACATCTGCACCCATGTCCGTACTTCTCTGATTCAATGATGACTGCTCTGTGTTATACAGGGCAATCATTAAATTAGTCATGAACCTTCTAAACAACCTTCTCATAATATACTATTTCCTAACCTTCTCATAATTACCCACAAACCAATCAATAGTCTCTTTCAACCCCTCCCTCAATGGGGTGAACCGAAAATCTGGTAAATATTTCTTTATCTTACTATTATCAGTTGGTTTGCGGTATTGCCCATCTGGGTTATCAGTTTTCCATATTATCTCACCATCAAACCCCATCAACTCTACAATCATCATAACCACATCCATTATCGACACCTCTTCTGATGTTGATAGGATTATTGGTTCCTCGCCTTCGTAGTTATCCAATACCCACTCAGTTAATTTAGCCACATCCTTGTTGTATATGAACTCACGTAACGGTTTACCAGAACCCCACACCTCAAATGGTGTATTATCTCGTTTGGCTAAGTAACACTTATGTATCAAAGCTGGAACCACATGAGAACTCTCTAAGTTGAAGTTATCATTGATTCCGTATACGTTGGTAGGTATAACACATTTATAGTTCAACCCGTATTGCTCCCTGTACGCACGTACCTGTACCTCTGCCATTCTCTTAGCGTATGCGTATGCATCGTTGGAGTAATGTGGAGGACCTAAATGAATCTTATCCTCAGTAAGTGGGTATTCCACGTCATCTGGGAATATACACGTTGATAGGAATACCACCATGTTCTTAATCCCATGTATCCTTCCCGCTTCAATGATGTTGGTGTTAATCATGATATTATCGTAGAAGAATTCACCCTTGTGGGTCATATTGTAACCCAGACCGCCAACCTTGGCAGCGCAATGAATTATTCGGTCTATTGGTTCACCACCACACCCCTTTTCATTTATGGTATAGGCATAGACCAAAACATCAGCCATTCTCTTATCCCTTAAATCACATTTAGATGTCCCCTTTATTATGTTATCACCTTCGAATTGTGACCCGATTAGTCCGTTAGACCCTGTTACTAATATCTTACCCATAATAGTCTATCCAATAATCAATCATCTCATCCAACATACTTTCAAAGTCGTATTCGTGTAGCCAACCCAATTTTTCCTTGGCTTTAATGCAATCACCTTTAAGGTGAGTTAATTCCTCTGGTCGTAAGAATTTGGGGTCGCATTCTAAGTAGTCGTTATAATCCAAGCCCAACTTTTCGAATACGTATACCACAAGGTCTAATACCGAATGGGATATACCCGTAGCGCATACAAAATCATCTGGCTCATCCTGTTGTAACATTAACCACATTGCCTTAACATAATCCTTTGCATGCCCCCAGTCTCTGGTAGCTTCTAGATTACCTAATGTTAATCTGTCAGTCATACCCAGACTGATTTCAACCGCAACCTTAACCACTTTGTTGGTTACGAAATTAACACCTCTTCTTGGTGATTCATGGTTGAATAGGATACCATTCGAAATAAACATCCCGTATGAGTTTCTGTAGTTTCTACAGATGTTGTATGCGTACACCTTAGCGCACCCGTAAGGGCTTACTGGGCTAAGTGGCGTTGTCTCCCTCTGGAAACCGTCAACATCTATGTTATTACCGAACATCTCACTTGATGAGGCTTGGTACGTCTTAGCGTCAGGGCAAGCTATCCTGATAGCCTCTAAGAGGTTCAGAACCCCTATTCCCGTGGCTTGTGCCGTATATACTGGTTGGTCAAAACTTATCCTCACATGTGATTGCGCAGCTAAGTTATAAATTTCATCGGGTTTGGCTTTGGTTAATACCTTGATTAGTGACGCCATGTCAGTCATGTCACCATATTCCAAGTGTAACTTATCCATAATATGGTCAATCCTGCTTGTTTGATTCTCAGATACCGAATTTCGCTTAACGATTCCCCATACTTGATAATCCTTTTCCAATAGGAATTCAGCCAGATAACTTCCGTCCTGACCATTTATTCCAGTCACCAGGGCGACCTTACGATTTTCTAATTCAACCCCCATTTGTATTCATATTGTTTATGTACCCCACTAACTGGGGTTATCCATTTTAAAAAAGAGGTCGAACTCTTTTTGTAAAACCTAATTCTATCATGTGATGTTATCGAACATCTAAAACCATTATCATTAAACCTATCCACTAAGGTTATAATATCAACCCTTTTATAAGAATCGGTACATAGGAATACGTTACCTCTGGAAGTATACCCATCACAGATGAACCACCAATAACAGGATGTTGATGTTAACCTGAAATCCTTTGGTGGAAATTTGACCCCCTCTCGATACCAACGATTTCGCTCTTCTAATAAAGTATCATACATCCTACTTTTATTATGGTAACATTTAGTTCGTTTGCTATGATAGTGCTTAGTAAACTCAATAGAACTCAATTCCGTTTCTATATCTGTTAAAGTTTCATCATATTTAAACCCCAAACTAATTCTACCAGAAACATTATTAACATCAGATATAGAACCATCACTAATCATAATACCATCTAATACTTCATATTCATAATTGGATAGGGATAAAGATTTAACATTCTCTAAATCTCTAATTAATTTCTTTTGTTTAATCGTATTTATAACGTTAGCTGAGTGAGATTTACCATAAAATGGGTTCAACTCACCACTTAAGCCCTTTCGTTTATTGATATCATCTGAATGTTTTCTACCACCATTTTTTAATCCAGTATTTCTTTTAGCACAAGTTCCAGAACAAAATCTTTTCACTCGTTCTCGTTTTCTTTTCTCGTTAACGTTAAATAACTCATTACATTGTTCACACTTCCTTTCCATAATTTAAGGTTTACCTATAAATATAACCATAAACCATAAAAGTGTTATTATTACCGATATTTGTGGGTTATGACCATTTATCCCAGTTATTAACGCTTTCTTCATGTAATAAAATTACTAATAACTGAGCAATAAGTAAACATTACCTTCTAACTAACACCACTTGATATTCATCCATCACTAACTCAAAACCATTTCCCTGTAAATATGGGATAGAATATTTAGCTTTCCCATACTCAGATGCGTCTTGCTTTTTAGATTGGATATTTCTAACATCATCTATTAATATTATACCGTTGGTTGCCATCAAACCTTTTTCGATTAGTATTTTAGACTCCCTTAAATGTAGGTTGGCAGTCCCCTCAATGGGGGTTACATCTCCAGTATCCATATAAAGAAAGTCTATTTTACTGTTATGAGTCATAAGAAAGTCTTCAGAAGACATATGGTGGTGAGTTATATTAGATAACCCTTCAACCATCTTCTTAGAACGGTTAACATGTGCCACCGCTAAATCAACTGATGTTAACTCAAAGTCAGTGTTTTGTATTAACTCACCTAAAACTCTGGTAAAACAACCAGCACTCCAATCCCATTTTTCCGCTCTATTAGGTTCCCAATATTTGGTATCATTAGAGTTACACCCCTCATATTTACCATCAACAAAGCTTCGTGTGGTTCCGAGTTCAACAATCGTTTTAAGGTTATTTTTTAAGAAATAATCCCAACAATATTTTAATGTGTCATATCTAAATAAAGGTACTCGACCAAAATGGGTTATATACTCATCTTTTGGGTTATAATGAAGCATAGCCTCATCCATATAATTTTTATAATCTATTAACTCCATAACTTTAAACTTTTATAAATTTTTGTGATTGGTACCTATCTGCGTAATAACTTGAGTATCTAGAATTCATAACTCTGATTAAATCATCATCAGCGTAAACCCCAAAACTATTAAAGAATTCTTGAGACACTTGATTTAAACTTTCATCACCTATTTCATGTAAAAATAAACAATTTTCATTACCTATCATTACTTCACCTAAAGGCATTTTTAATGGTTCACCATTAATTAAATCAGTTATAACAATACCCATTACATGGCAACCACCTTTAGGACCATTATTCTCACAGCGTTTTACAGTTTCATAAATATTATTTTTAATGATATTAGAACCCTTTTTAGCGTATATGAAACCATTAGAAACATTATGTAAACCCATATTAGAAACACCGCAGAAATCGATTTTATTAAAATCAATATATTTATCCATACCCATTAACGGCTCTTGGTCTATATCAACGTAAACACCACCATATTCATATAATACACATAACCTCCATATGTCTGACTTATACCTACCATCTGGTTCTCTATCAAACCAAGTTAAAATATCTAAACCAAACTTATCACCAAATTCTTTTAAAAATTCTCTACTTTCATCATGAGACCATATTTTTTGTGTAAATTCTAATTCAGGGCTAAAAGATATCCACTTATCAATATTATCTTTAGTTAGTGGATGCATCATATTTGATGGGTATTGTGGGGGGAAAATTGAATGATGAATCTTGATTTTCACGTTATAAAAATTTTAATAAATTATTTATTCGGTTAACATAAGTATGATGAGTCTTTATGTAATTCATATTATCCTTTATTTTAGATAACGGAGTCATTTGTTCAGCTTCAACTATTTTGTGAAATAATAATTCTGGATTATCTTCGTATATAACGTGGTCCCCCAAAACCTTTTTTACGTTTTCAGAATTAGTCCCAGTTAACCTACCATAACTTATATTTTTAAAAACCCTACAAGGTAGGTAACCACATTCTTTATGCCAATCACCTCTTAGGTCGGCTGACACATAGGAATTTCTAATCAACCAACTATTTTCATCGTCAGTTTTTCCCATAGTGATATTAAATATTTTTCCATTCATACTGACAGCTTCAGCAAAGATATTAATATTTCCAGAATTTTCGTGAGACATACCAATGTAGTTAACATTAGATTCGTCTTGGTTATATTTTAATGCTGAATTTGTATTGATTTCATTTGGTGTTAGATTAGTTGCCCATGGTTGGTGGATTGTCTTAGTGGATTCATCCCAAAATGTACAATCGTTAATTTTTTCAACTTTATTACCCTCATTATAACATTTGTCGTAACCATCATCACACCATTTTAGATAATTAGCCAAATAGATGTAATCTAATCCGTTATCAAGATATTTACTTAAATCTGGGACATGGTGTAAAATATATTTACAGGTTTTATTTAATGGTATATTATGTTGTACTTGGTCTTCCGTTAAGAAAATACAATTATCAAAATTGAATCCTGACGCTTCCATAACATCATTAAACCAATAAGTCTCATAACCCAAATATTTAAACGCTTTATAGTATGAACTATGTATGTAACCATGTGTGTGTCTAGAATTTTTATACCCCCAAATAACTACTTTTTGTTTCATTTTATTATTCATTTTATCATATGTTTATATTTGTCAAGGTTATCTAAAATGTATTTAGGGTATGAATCATCAATTACTACCTCAGTAAGTGTACCCCTAAAGAACGGGTCAATA
>Ga0209756_1002401_pt1 | contig 16262 bp, 22 predicted proteins | sample ETNvirenome_6_85_FD_184071 | JGI IMG/M metagenome (GOLD analysis project Ga0209756, IMG submission 184071) | Marine viral communities from the Pacific Ocean - ETNP_6_85 (SPAdes) (version 3) | ecosystem: Environmental > Aquatic > Marine > Oceanic | place: Pacific Ocean | collected 2013-06-19
CGTTGCTTGCAGACTTCTGCATTGCAGTAGTGAGCGATACTTTTCTTAGATTTCGAACAGATGTAGAAGGCTGGGCAGACTCTGTTGTGCCGTTTATCAGTTGTGCCAGTAGTCCAGTTATATTGGAACTACTTGACATTATCGGAACCGCTTAGTAAGTCAAATATCTCTGACTTGTCTATGTCTGATAGTCCAGTTGTCTTTTCGTTTTGCTTCTGTATTAGCGCTACAACTTTGACTAGTTGTTCGTTTGAGCGTTGGAGCGTCTCTACGTATTTGGCGGCGATGGTGCCTACCTCTCCGTGTCTTGACTCATCTACGCCAAGGTAGGATATCAAGTCGCTTAGGAGGGACTTCGTTACTTCTCTGTCCTTTCGTATGTTCTCTATCGCTTCTTCTATATAGTTGTCTTTCTTTTTCATCTAAAACACCTCCCTATAAATAGAAGTGACAAAGATTATATATCTCCATTTACCCAGTTTCTCTTGAAATGACGATATTTCTGACGCAGTTTGTTTAGATTATTGACAACCTGCTTTGTATTCAAGCCAGTAAGTTCCCTGAGATATAGATATATTGCTTTTTTATTATATATCATCTCGTCCTCATCTATGGTAGTGAGGAGTATCTTTACTGCTTCGAGAACTTTCTTTTCGTTTTCTTTGAGCGAACTTGTGTCCCAAGTTTCTATTTCTTGCCACAGGTGCTGCCAGAACTCTAACTCTTCTCGCTCTTCGTGATACTTGTTTCTAGATGCTATTTTGTCATTGTCAAGCGCTTTGGGCATCTCGTCGTATAGAACTTCTGTTCTTGCTCTCTTGGCGTTCTTCTTCACCTTGTGAATGAACCAGTTCTTGGTTACGACGCTAAAATAAGAGAATGCTTTTGATCCCTTTGTCGCATCGTATTTGCCTAGAATAGTGGTGAGCCAAACTTTACACTCGTCTTTTAGTGCGTCGATGTTTGGGAGGGTTGTGAACTTGTATGTGTAGACTATTTTGTCTACCATTTCACTAAATGCTGGACCTATCAAGTCTACATATAGTTGGGTTCTAACCTTTATGTCGTTGGTTGCGACGTATTGTATGATAGCGTCTTCGTGTACTTTTGTGAAATAATGTCTTCCTGACTTTCCTCTACGTCCCATATATTATTCTTTTTCCTGTTCTTCATCTTCTTCTGCTTCATCTTCTAATATTTCGTTTAGAGTTGATATCTGAGTTGATACGTGTTCAGCGTGCTTTAATAACTCAGATAAAGTCTCGTCTCCGAAATACATTTCCATTTGGTTTACTGCGTCTAGATGTTCTTTGAAATCTTCACTGATGACTTGTATTGCTTCTGCGTTTTCCTGCACGAATCTCATAGTTCCTAGCAGTTTGGTTGCGTACCAAACCATTAGAACGTTGAAAGAGACGGAGAGTGCTAAGAGTGCATAAATCATTGTTTCGGTGTCCAGTTCTTCATTTCTTGTTTATATGTTTTGACTTCTTCTTTCGCTTCCTCAATATGTTGATTTACGATAGAGCCAACTTGCGCTTCGACGTCCTGCTTCTTAGCTAGATTTATGAACTGAGGTATTCTCTTTACCTCGGTACTATTGCAATCTTCTTTGGAGCAGGCGTCTACTGTTTCGCCAAATGAGTGTGAGACTTCAAATTCGTTCTCGCAACTCTGGCATTTGTATATGTATCTCGGCACTACTCTGCGAATTCTTCAAAGACAGCGGTTGCGCTGGTGCATCCGTCGCAGTTGTTGCAGTCATCGTCTTGTGCGTCAACTTCAACAACGGGAGGATTGTTTACAACAAGTCCATCATCTGTGCTTTGGAAGTCGAACCCTTGTAGAACGGGAACGATGTCTGTTTGATTCATAAGTGAGTTCTGTAGCGCCATCATTACGGCACCGAGTGCTTGGTTAGTTAGTTGCATTGTTGCAAGCTCCTTTGTGTTTGTTTGTAAGTTTATTATAACATGATACAGATAATATCTTAAATATCATATAAATATAAACACTAAAAGTAATTAGTCAAGTGATATTTTTATTACTCTCGGGAATAATCGTCTTCTAAACGGACGACATCATCAAGGTGAGGAGTGCTTACTTCTATTACTTCGACGCTGCAAGAATCTGCTGCGAATCTATGTATCTGATTTGGTTTGACGTGAAATGACTCACCTGGCAATATTTTCATTGGTGTGTCGTGTTCGTCATAATTGGTTAGGACTCCGCTGAGAACATATAGAGTCTCTTCTTTTACCTCGTGGTATTGTTTTGAGAGGCGATGTCCTGCTTTGATGAAAAGTAGTTTTCCAACGTAGTCGTCGGTTTGTGCCCAGTGTATCTCGTATCCCCAAGGTTTTTCTATTTTAGTCATTTAGTCTCTCCAATTCGTATTCTTCGAATCTCATTTTGTCATTGTGTTTGGTGCGATAGACTTCGTATACTACCGTCGGTTTGTCGAAGAAGTCATATGAAAAAGTTCTCAAAACGATTCCAGTTCCTGCGTCCTTGATGATGCCGTCGGCATAGGGCTCAAACCATTTCACCATTGAGCCAACTTCAAACACTCTCTTTCCTTACGAACTCTAAATCCGCTTCATACATCATTTTAGCGAGTCCGCTAAATTTGACTTTTGGATGCCAACCCATTGCTTGCTCTGCCTTTGATGGATCTCCAAGGAGGAGTGGAACTTCGTGTGGGCGAAACAATCTCTCAGATATTTCTACGTGTTCGTTTACATCAAGCCCAGCGTGTTCGAACACGGCGTCCAAGAACTCCTTTACCGAATGAGTCTCGCCAGTAGCGACAACGTAATCATCTGGAGTGTCCTGTTGCAGCATTAGCCACATTGCAGCTACATAATCTCCTGCAAATCCCCAGTCTCTCTTAGCATCGAGGTTGCCTAAATAAAGCTTGTCCTGTAGTCCCAATTTTATACGGGCGGCTGCAAGGGTTATTTTGCGTGTTACAAATGTCTCTCCACGGCGTGGCGACTCGTGATTGAATAGGATTCCGCTGGAGATGTGCAGTCCGTAGCTTTCTCTGTAGTTTCTACAAAGGTTGTGGGCGTAGACTTTGGCGCAAGCGTATGGACTAGCTGGTGTTAGTCTCGTAGTTTCGTTCTGAGGGTTCTCTGGGTTGTCTCCGAACATCTCTGACGATGACGCTTGATAGAAGCGGGCTTCTGGACAAGTGTTTCTGAATGCTTCCAAGAGGCGGAGAGTTCCCATTGCGACGAACTCGGTTGTTTCTTCTGGCGTTTCAAATGATACTCTAACGTGTGATTGGGCGGCGAGGTTATATATCTCGTCTGGTTTATGTTCGAGCAGGAGCCTATGTAAACATCCTGAGTCATTTAGATTGCCGTATACCATGTGGAAGTTTTCATTTTCCATTAGGTGGTTTACTCTGTCTGTACTTATCAGGGATGTTCTGCGCTTCATGGCTACCACCTTATATCCCTTGAGAAGAAGTAGTTCTGCCAAGTAAGAACCGTCTTGCCCTGTTATTCCTGTTATGAACGCTGTCTTCATTATTTCACTCCTCTGACGTTTGGATAGTTATTTAGAAACCATTGACAAGTTTTCTCAAGCGATGTTTTGAAATCTGAGTATTCTTCTTTATTCCAACCCATGTTGAGTAGTTTTGAGTTGTCGGATGGCTTTCGCATCTGTCCTTTTGGCTTTGATGTATCCCAAACAATGTTTCCTTGATAATCAAGTATGTCGGCGATAGTCATTGCTATGTCTTTTATTGAATATTCATTAGTGTTGCCAACGTTTATTGGTTCTATTCTATCATACCTTTCTAATAAAAATAAGAGTATTTTTGCTAAATCTTTTGAATATGTGAATTCTCTTAGAGGAGTGCCGTCACCCCACAAAACTATGTCGCTTCCAGACTGTTTCGCTTCATATACTTTTCTGATAATTGCTGGGATTACATGTCCGTTTTCTAAGTCAAAGTTGTCGTATTCTCCAAATAGATTGTTTGGAACTGCGGTTATGAAGTTTCTTCCATATTGCTGTCGATACGCTCTCGACTGAACTTCCAGCATCCTTTTGGCGTAAGCGTATCCAAAGTTGCTTTGGTGTGGCGGACCGTTGTGTATTTGTTCCTCAGTTAGAGGATATACTGCCTTATCTGGATATATGCATGTAGACAATAGGGACAGGACTTTTTTAACTCCAAGAGAATGCGCAGACAGAAGAACATTAGTATTTATTCTGATGTTATCACTGTAAAAATCTGCAACATAATCGCTGTTTCCTTTAACTCCTCCGACTCTGGCTGCAAGGTGAATAACGGCATCTGGATTATGTTTACTGATGGCAGAGTGTGCAGATTCGTAGTCCGTCAAGTCTTGCTCCGATGATCCGATTAGAATCAAATCATGTTTAGTGTCGATATCTTTAAATGCGGAGCCCACCATGCCAGTTCCGCCTGTTATTAGAATTTTCATATTTATACTATGCCTCCAAAGCATTTTTCTAATCCATCTTTAATAGAAATATTAGGACTCCATCCTAAATCTAATATTTTTCTTATATCAGACGTAGAGTGTTTAATATCTCCCTCTCTACTGGGCTTCATATCCCATTTAGTATCTTTGTTTTTGCTATCAATAAATGACTTAATATACTTAAGAGATATGGATTCTCCACTGGCTACGTTGAGAACATCTCCGTTAAAATCATTCTTGCAATTCATGCAAAATATATTAGCACCAACAATGTCATCAACATGAATGAAATCGCGAGTTTGTTCTCCATCCCCGTCGATGCGAAGTGGGTTTCCTTCTCGAATCATCTGCATCCAAGCGCTTATAACCGTTGAATAAGCTCCTCCAAATTGTTGATCTTCTGAATAGACGTTGAAATATCGTAGAGATACTGTATCGATATTATAAAGTTCTGAATAAAGCTTACATTCCTGCTCTGAGATTAATTTGTGCAGTCCATAAGGAGAAGTTGGTCCGTGTCCATTTCCTTTAGCTGCGGCAGAGGAGGAGAATATAACACGTTTTACATTATGCGTTTTCGCCCATTCAAGCAACACGGAAGTCGCATAAGCATTGTTTCTGAATGTGTCCGATGGCTCTTTTACTGACTGTTGTACGCTTGGAAATGCTGCAAGGTGGAAGACATAATCGTAATTTGCGGCTGGCAAATGGTGGATTATGTCTCTACCGCTCTTCATGTCAATGCCGTGAACAATGTTGACACCATCGTCAAGCGCCTTAAATAACCTGCTTCCGATATATCCCTTATGCCCTGTTACTAATATCTTCACTTTAATTATCCTATAAATAAACTAACATCTTCAGGAATTTTGAAATCTAAATCTTTTAAATATATTTTTTCTACACTTGGCTTTCTTCTCAGCGCTTTTTCGTATGTTGAGCTTCTATCAGTTCCGACATGTATTGTGCCAAAAAGATTTTTTATTATCTTATTTAAAACCATAGGAGCTATGACGTCAATATAATCTTTTGTACTAAACTGATCTGCCAAAGCCTTGTCATATGGAAAATGCTTATCGAAAAAACTAGTTCTTATAATTAAGTGATTTTCAAAAGAGCTAACCATTAATTCTGCTGCGGCTTTTGTTTTAGCATATTTAGAAATCGGATTTATTGGATCATCTGTTTTGTAATTTCCCTTTTTTCCATCGAAGACATAATCTGTAGAAATAAATACTAGTTTTTTGTTCAACTCTTGACATACTTTTATTATGTTTAGAGTCCCGACTACATTTACGTCACATGCCAAAATAGAATCTATCTCAATTTCCTTCACGTCAGTCATTGCAGCACAGTGAACCACAGTACAGCAACCGCTGTTCTTTACTTTTTCATAAATATCTTCATAGTTTCTTATGTCACACTCTGTAGATGATGGAGAAGTAAATTCAATTTTATAATCGTGCTGGTTTTTTAACATCTCTCTGCCCAATGTTCCAGAACCTCCAGTCAGAAAAAACTTCTTTAAAACCACTTAAACAAACCCTTGGAATGCTTTGGACTCCAGCCAATAGATCTCAATTTCTCAGCACTGATTGAATATCTCAAATCCTGCCCCCATCGGTTTTCGACAAACATCAGACTGCTCTCATCCTTATCAAACCATTGGAGAACCTCACTCACTACTTCAATATTCGTCATGTGATTTTCTGCTGCGATGTTAAAAATCTCATTCTTTGCGCCGCTGTCGATTATCAATAAAATTCCATCAACATTGTCTTTAACATATGTCCAGTCTCTGATATAACTTCCGTCTCCATGAATAGGTATCTTCTTGTCATTTTCAATGCTTGTTATACATTTGGACATTAGCTTTTCTTCGTATTGTCTGGGACCGTAATTATTAGCACTTCGAGTTATAACATATTCCATCTGATAAGTTCTAGCGTAAGACAAAACGAGCATTTCCGCCGCTGCTTTTGTTGCCGAGTATGGATTGCTTGGCGTTAGTTTGTCGTTTTCGTTGAACGATCCTTCTAATTTGTCTCCGTAAACTTCATCGGTGCTTATGTGAAAAAATAAAGGTCTAGCATAAGATGGCTTTCCTCTTACAAGTTCCAAAAGATTATGGACGCCAAGTACATTGCTCTTTATAAAAGGATCTGTATCCTTAATTGAATTATCTACATGGCTTTCAGCAGCAAAATTTATTAAAACATCGCAAGTCGGCAAGTGTTCTAATTCGCTTATATCTGCTTTTAAGAATGTATAATTTGGATGATTGTCCCAAGGTAGGTTTTCGTGAGAGGCATAGTTCATTTTATCTATATCTATAACTATATCTCCGCGATTCAAAGCCTCTTCAACAAAATGACTTCCAATAAATCCCCTGCCTCCTGTTACTACATATTTCATTTGTCACCTTTGTATATGAATTTTTTATCTCTACTGTAATCTTTAAAAGACTGTGCATTTAAATCTTTATTAGATATTATAGCATGTTTTTTATCGATTGTCCAATCAATATTGATATCTGTATCAAAAATATTTATTCCCGACTCTTTTTCTTTGTTATAATAAGCGTCACATTTATACAATACGGTTGTGTCGTCTTCTAGACTAACGAATCCATGAGCGAATCCTTCAGGAATCCAAACCACATTGTGTCCTTCTTCGTTAAGTTCAACGCAGTCGTGCTGCCCATAGGTAGGCGAACCATCTCTTATATCTACGAAGTAATCAATCACTGAACCCTTTACTACTCTCACTAACTTCCCCATAGGCTCTTCCCACTGATAGTGCAAGCCTCTTATAACATTTTTATGAGATACTGAATGATTCTCTTGGACAAAGTTGTTGCCAATAATGTCAGAAGTTTCTTTATCAAATGATTGATAGAAGTAACCCCTGTTGTCTTTAAAGACATTTGGCTCGAACAATATTACATCATTAAAAAACCTTTTAACTATGCCTTTCATCACATCTCCTTTATTAGATGAGCAAACTTTTGTTTATTCTCGGTGATGTACGGAGGGAATCCATCATCTATGGAGACGACTTCAAACTTGGAATCTCTAAAAAAAACGTCTTCATTTGAATCTATTTTATTTTGTACATTTAATTTGTAGAAATCATTATTAAATTCTTGGTGAGCGGCGCATTCTATTTTTAAGAGAACTCTTTGTTTAGCTGATGTTTGCATGTGCCCTCCAACATATGTGAAATGCCAACCTCCGTTGGGCACCCGAACTCCAGACTCTCTCTCGGTAGGGTGTCGTAATTTGTCTACTCCAAGTCCTTTCAGGAAGCCATAGTTGCAGATTTTTGTTCCGAGCCACTTCTTATCTTTTATCCCATCAAATTCTCCCGAGTGGGATAAAAGTTTTCCAGAAGTTTCTTTTAAATTGAAGTAATAGTAATACATGCCTTGCGCCAGATGAAACAAAACATCTTCTCTATAAAACGAATTTAAATCTTTTATTATATCAATATTCGGAAATTCGTCCAAATCGCTCGTTATAATAATGTCGTCATCGTTGCAGTTCTTTAACCCTTTGGCAACAGAATTTCTTTGATGCTGATCTGTTCTGAATGGATCAAATTTTATATATTCCGCAGGAGTGTCATCAACAACAACATGGATTATCTTATGTTCAAACTTTTTAAACAAATCTTTGTTTTCTTGATAAAAAAGCTTCTTTGGCAACCCTGAGAATGTAATTTCTGATTCACATAAAACAAAATAATCAACCACAGAATCTAGATAATTTAATCTTATTTCTAATAAATCCAACTCGTTAAAAAACGGGAAACAGTCATAAATTTTAGGCATTTATTCACCCCTCTTATAATCTTTATAAATCGTGTCATAATATTTATTTTCATAGCTATCTTTTTCAATCTTGCATTCTTCATAAGAATACAAATTATTAGTTGGCGAGTGATAGTATTCCCACCCTTTTGTCAAAGAGTCTCCTTGTGCCCAAAACCCATCGGAAACATTGTGCTTGCTCCAATATTTTGGAGCAATAACGTTGTCGATGTCATCATTAATCCAAGTTGGGAGCCAAGCAAAGCTAGAATTCGACATAATAATATTCTTAGCATTTCGAACCAATATCCAATCCACTTCCGTATTGTAATGGTGGACGTCTAGGGTTGGAAACATGTTCCTTGCGGTATTGGGATCGTCTGTTACAACAACAAATTTCATTTTTGGATTCCTTTGCCTCATGATGTTCATTGCTCCGTGCCAATATTCTTTTGGTAGAAATAAATCTCTAACAGAAATATATTCTCCTCCGCGAAAGCCTAAGATGCATATATCTTCATCGGATAAATCAAAAATCTGCCTTTCATCTCTAATTTTTAGCCATTCCCTTACTTCATTTTTGTATCCTTCTAAATAAATTTCCGACTCCATGTTTCCATCTATCTTCGTATTGTCTTGGATATTAAATAAATCTGGATCATAAAGCCTGCAATCACAGTTGAATGTGGGGTGTATTAATCCTCTTTCTGCATAATAGTTATTTATTCCTTCAGGAAGTGTTGTGGGAGGAGCCCCTTCGAATGGAGAAGTTCCTCCTTTGACGTCCAAACCAAAATCCAAATCTAATATGTTAGGTGCTTTGAATTTGTGCGTGCTCATTATACCGAAATCGTAACCATTTCTATTTGCGATGACTCTAGTTACCGTGTATCGCCATAGTTGGTTTCCCAGTCCAGAACCATTATAAAGTTCATTAACTATCATTATCACTCCTCGTGATTCTTATTAAATTAAATTTATACATAAATTGCCTCATTTACTTTATAGTCGGAAGTCCAAATTGTATAAAGTGCTCTCTCAATAATATGACACTCAGCAGGGATATTTTCTCGTCCAGCGCACTCTTTTTCGGACGCGACATAATCGATATAAGAGTTCAACTTTTCATAGAATCGTTTCTCATATCTTAGAATATTTTCCTTGGGAACAATATAATTGCACCCAGGCGCAAAACGAACCCATTGAGGGATATGAGGATTGATAAATATCGTTTGTAAAAACTGATTATAGCTTGTGAAGTGGCGACAAACATGATGAGGAACATACCAACTATTGTTTATTTCCATAAAACCACCTTCGCTCGTGAGTCGCATTGCACTGTTGGCACTGGTGTCAACATCGTCATAAGATTCCAATGTCGTAAATTCTGTATTATTGATTACCTTTAAGAATTTTTCTTCTTTACAATGTCGCGGAAAGACATCTCCCTTGATAAAAATAAGAACATCAGGAAGGCTATCGTAGTTTTCAATGATGTGGTGAAAATACGTATGTATATTATGCCCTACATTCGGGAGTTTAATAACTTTTTCGCTTTCATTTTCAGTATTTCCTTTATCGTATATCACGTAGTTGTCCGTATAATCCTTTACCCAAGACACATCATAATGAAATTGATTCACGACTAAAAAGTTGGACTTGATTATTTTCATTTGTTAGGATTCCTTCTTTATGTAATTTGAAAAATTAAACCTATTTGGATATGTACCAGGAAAATACCTATGAAAACCAAATGGCTTAATTCCAGCAGCCTCTGGGACTGGAATTTCTTGTGAAAACTTCACTGCTACGTTTATAGGGGCAAATTTGACTCCGTGCTTTTCAAAAAGGTGTCGATTGTGTACACAAATGTTACCGTCTTCGTTGTAAGCTCCAGCGTTCATATGTTTGTAGAATGTCCCTTCATTAACCTCGAAAGGAATCTCTTCTATTTGAGGAACCTCCAAAACTTTGCGGCTGCGGAGCGTAAATCCGCCGTTTCCTACCCTTTGGTGATTGCCAAATGGATCTATATATGAATCATCTCTGATTGGCCACGCTGCCCCGATATAGTCCCAATCTAAGAATTCGTCTGTCCAGCAATTTGGATTGACGATAAAGCCATCAGGTTGAACCATCAATACGTAATCCGTTTCTACATGCTCGACTAGTTTATAGATACAATAATAACTAAATTCTTTATATGAAATTTTGCCAAAATCTTTAAATTTTTCAAACTGTATATTCTCTGGCAGATTTTTTGGGTGTTCGTGGGAGATAAACTTAACTGCTCCAAAATCAATATTTCTAGTGCTTGCTTGAAGAGCCATTAAGTTTTCCTCTATTTGAGTTGAGCCTAATGCTAGTAATGTTACATTGTCTAACTTAATATTGCTTGACATTATGAGTTCTCTGGTAAAAATAACTGACGTGCTGATTGGGAAAAGAATACAACCCCAGTTCCAGTGTGGGCGGAGGGCGTTACTATCACCTTATCTTCAGGAATATTGTTCCACCAAGTTGACATTTCCTCATTACAATGCATGTCGTCACAAATAACAATACCTTTAAATCCGCTTTTACGAATGATTTGCATCATCTGTGGCTCTTTTATGCCATCGTGCGGATCTAAGTCTAAAAATATTAAAGAAGATTTGTTTATTACTTCAGGTGCGATGTCCATACAACTCTTAATGTAGAAATTAATATTAGAAAAAGTTTCCCGAATATTATCTCGTTTCTCTTTATTTATATAATCTCCCATAACTATATCGTAAGTTAATACTGAATTTTTCTTATTTTCTCCCAAAATAAAGGCAGAATGTCCCAGATGAGTGCCAAGATCTAATATAGTCTCACCTGTAAAAAGACTTGATGCATATTGTAGCCAACCCCAATATTGTTCTCTCTCGAAGCTACCTTTGGCACCTGGAATATAAGAAAAAATGGTTCCCTTATATTTCATTTGTCCAGAGTCGGTGGTAATCACTTCACATGGTTCAAGGTGCGTGCCGCTAAAGTTATAATTTTTATTTAAAATGAACATTATTCAAATTTTTCCTTCATTAAATAGAATTCTCGTTCTTTTATTAATGTGCTTATGTTGTGTGTTAATTGATCCTTGTGATCTCTATTGACTACGGTAATTTTATTTAAAATCTTTGGATGTCCGAATTTATCATATAATCTTTTATAATAATCAACATCCATTAACCATATTAGGCGATCATCAAAATATATCTTATCTTCTGTATTTCTAATCGAGAGGACGCTGGGTGCGCTGATTGTGTTGTTCCCCAAATATATTTTATCATTGTATCTTGGATAAAAAGTTCGATAAAATGTTTCTCCTTCATCTCTCGTATGCTCACATGCACTAACCAACCAGTTTGTATCTTTGTCGAAAGCCTCGAAAGTATATTGTAAACTATGTTCATCCCACAGGAAGTCGTCAAACCATAAAAATTTGATTATCTCGCCAGAGCAATGTTTCATGGCATTATTAATATTGAGCGAACTCAGTCCACGACCTTGATCATTAAATATGTGTTTAATATTTAGTCTGTCATTGTATTCTTCACAAACATTTTTGATTGTGTTGTCATTACTGTGATCTGAAATGACTATCTCAAAATCTTTATAAGTTTGCCGCACAAAAGACTCAAATTGGAACCTTGCAAACTCTTCTGCTCTACCTTTTGATTCATATGCTGGTATTGCTATTGAAATCAAAACTGCTCTCCATTTATTAGTAATTCCATAAACTCATCAGTTTTATTACTAATATATTCAATCTGTTCATTTGTAATTACAGGCGATGTTCCTATAAAAAAAGTATCAGTTGTTACTTTTCTAGCAACAGGATAGTTATTTATTACATCTTTGGCATCCATTAAATGCCTATATGCTGGTTGTAATAAAATATTTCCAGCAAAATACGTTCTTGTTTGAATCTTATTTGATTCATAAAAATTCGTTATATCGCTCCTTTTGAATGGACTTCCATCTCTAATCGTTAGAGGAAACGCAAACCAACTAGGATCAGAATGTTCTGTTGCAACTGGGAGGTGGAAATAATTTTCGTACTTCTTGAATATGTTATATAAGAGAGTGTAGTTTTTCTTTCTTTTTTCAGATATTTCATCTAATTTATCCAATTGAGCTAATCCCATAGCAGCTTGCATTTCTATAGGCTTGGCATTGTATCCTATCTCTTCATATACGTATTTGTGATCAAAAATATCTTCTGGTAAATCTTTTAGCCAACAGGAAAACCTTTTACCGCAAACGCCTTTTTTTGACGTACTGGCTTTTTTTCCAACACACCAGCAACCTCTTCCCCAATCTCTAAAACTACGAACTACCTTTTCTTGTTGTTTGTTGTTGACTGCTACGAAGCCGCCCTCACCCATTGTAATGTGATGGGCTGGGTAAAACGAGCAACTGGACATTTCTCCAAAAGAGCCAAGAGGTTTCCCTTTATATGTGGAACCAAGAGCATCGCAACAATCTTCTAACAATATTAGATTGTGCTTCTTTATTACGGACATTAGCTTATCCATATCAGGTGGATTTCCCAATACATGGGCAAATGTTATTATTTTAATTTCAGGATCTTTGCTACATTTTTCATCTATTTGATTTATATCTATATTTAAAGTATCTATTTCTATGTCCACAAAGACAGGCTCAAAACCTACTTGAAGGATTGGATTTAACGTTGTTGGGAATCCAGCAATTGGTGTTATTACCTTTGTTCCCTTTGGTAGATTGTATAATCTTTTTGAAGTCGTTGACGCCATCATCAATAAGTTTGCGCTAGAACCGCTATTTGTTAAAATGCCATATTCCTTTTCATAGATAGAGGAAAATTTCTTCTCGAATTCAGTACCCTTTGCTCCCAACGCTAACCATCCGTCCAACAATGTGCTAACTGTTTTAACGTATTCTTCACTATTAAAATATGGACCAGCGTAATAAACCCAGTCTTCACCAGCAGTCCATGAAGGCTTCCTTGAGTCTATCACCTCTTGAACAAGCGAAAGGATTTGATCTATTTTTTGTTTTTCGGATGACAAGTTATTGCTCATTCTTTATTTATTCCATTTAGAAGTTAGTTTTATATTCAACATTGTAACATGTTTAGAAACATATGTCAAGAAAAAACTATATCATATTCCATTTTTGTGATATTAAATCTTTAGTATTGTGTCCAACGCTATTTCCAAACCACCTAATCGGAGCAACAACTCTCTTGCCTTCACTTTTATTTAGCCATGCGCCCCACCAGCTAAAGCTACTATTGGCGATTATGTTGTGAGAACATTCTGACATCAAAAGCATATCGATAGCAGGCGACTCTCCATCGATGAAATTAAAAGAAGAATCAAAGTTATCTTTACACCACTTTATGTCATCACTAAACATTATTATATCATATTCCTTTTCATCTGTAAAAAAAGATAGTGCTTTTTCATAATAATTTTTATTGCAAGCTGGATGATGGTTTGGTAAATTTAAATAATCTCCTCTTCTAACATGAACTCCTATTGTCTCGTTAGTGAACAAATGAGAATACTTGGAAGTTAAATATTCGTTCATTTCACCTGTTGGGCTGAATAGGTTTATTATATCTTCTCTCCTGTGGGAGAAATATTTTTCACTTTGGAAATACCCATCCAACAACAGATTGTTCGCATACGGGATTTTATTGTAGTGGAAATGCGGCTCGGTATAAAGAAACTTCGGACTGAAACCTTCAGTTGTAATGAAATTTATTCTTGACAATATTCCATTTTCATTTTCGACTGACGGGTTTCCATGTTGATTCCCTTTATGACGATAAAACACGCACTCATCACCATTATCCATAGCAAGCGCATAAGTTGTCGCTATTTGAAACATTATGTTTCCCAAGCCACCCTTTAGATTTGCCGATATCATTTGTCGATCCTTTCGTACTTATCTTTACCTCTTATCTCCCGCTCGAATTGAAGCTGCATCGAGTGATTAACTTTGTCATCGTTTAGTGGATTCGTTCTGTTGTAAATATACAGAACATCGTCGATGTATCGATGCCTTCTTCCAGACATTTCAAGCATTGGGAGCATGAACGCATAATCCCATGTCATTTGATAAAATTTACCACTTCCATCTTTTAAATCATTCACATCTATTTTATTCCAGATATGATGCTTGAAAGTTCTAAGGTGAGAAGCCATCCACTCAGAAGTTCTATATGCCGATGTTTTTATAACGTCTTCAGGTATTTGTCTTGCGAACTTTCCCTTTATTCCAGATGGATATTCAGCGTAGCTTCCATAAGTTAGCCAACACTCCTCTTTTTCATAAAAATCAGATAGATATGACAATACATCAGCGGAAGCTAACCAATCATCTCCGTCGAGAGTGATAATAATGTCTTCTGGTGATGGATTTGAGTATTCTATGGCGTCGTAGATGTTTTTAAGGGCGTATGCCTTTTCCTCATTGTTTATGAGAATGAATCTTTCGTCACCTCTGATTAATTCTTCAATAACCTTTGCAGATTTATCTGTCGATATGTCATTGACTAAAACGCATTGAAAATCTTTATGACTCTGAACTTTAACACTATTCACTGTCAATTTAATCCACTCTTCCACATTATAAAGAGGAATGATGATTTTAAAATGGTTACTCATAAAGCTCTCCTTCGAAACTCAAACATAGTATCTCCAAAATATATCTGCCCTATCTTTCAGATGTGTATAACAATTTTCTTGATCAGCGAACCAATTTTCGTCTTTGTGTTGAACGTATTCATTTAATTTCAACTCACATCCTAGCAATTTTGCCTCTATTACAATTCTTGGACAAGTGTCATAATCCAATGGTTGAAATATAATACCCTTACATCGTGACATTTTATTAAGCAACTCTCGATATTGCATGTTTTTTACTATTTCAAATTTTAAGTTGTTATTTTTTGCATATTCAACACACTGTTGTGTCCCTTTTATCCAAGATTCAGATCCTAAAATAATATAAGTGTCGTTTTTTTTATTGTCTTTAATGGATTCCATAAATCTCAAATTGTCTGTTGAGAAGGCAGATCCAATCACTTCACACTTTTCTTCCTTTAGAACATCTATTTTAGAAAGAAATATGTCTTTTTGCCCATGACTCATGAACCAGACTCGTTGAGCATATCCATAAAAAGCACTATTAATTTTGCCGTGAAGTTGTTCTACACAATCACAAGCTCTTTTCTCAATGATTTCGTGCTTCTTCATAGAACGATATTTGCAGAATTTATAATCGTATTCAACAATAGAATAATCAAAACCCTTGCACATAGTAAGTTTTATCTCATCTCTCAATCTTGCAAAATTACAAACTATATAATGAGATTCATTGTGCAATTTTAAGAAATCAACATTTAAATTTGTACAATGAATTTTGTACACATGAATGCCTTCTGGCATAGATTTTATGAAAGCATCAGTTGTTAGTTCTGCTCCACCTACATAATCTTCCAAAAACATATCTGCTACAAATATTACTTCTTTCATTTCAAGGTATCCAACAATTCATTAACCCATCCTTGAACATCAACTGATTCCTCCTCTTCACACACCGCATCTGCAAACTTTTTCGTCATCTGCTCTTCCGTAAAGTTCGCCAAGATATGCTTTTTGAGCTTACGAGACATTCCAACATACTTTGAGTGGTTGTCATAAACATCCCTCATAGCAGACTTTGCCCCATCTTCGGTTGGATAACACCAACCAGCGTCCTGTTGAATTACGCCCTCCCAGATTGCTTGTTGCGGAACCTGTCCAATAGTGTAATCAACTTTTGAAAATAGGGGGCGTATCTTCGCTTTCTTTTGCTTTCCGCTTTTGACGGGAGCGTAGAGGAAGTCATTTTGTCCGCTCCAACCAGGGGCGATTACGGGCAACCCGTGGTATGCTGCTTCGAAGATAGGGAGTCCATATCCTTCG
>Ga0209756_1002406_pt1 | contig 16244 bp, 24 predicted proteins | sample ETNvirenome_6_85_FD_184071 | JGI IMG/M metagenome (GOLD analysis project Ga0209756, IMG submission 184071) | Marine viral communities from the Pacific Ocean - ETNP_6_85 (SPAdes) (version 3) | ecosystem: Environmental > Aquatic > Marine > Oceanic | place: Pacific Ocean | collected 2013-06-19
CCCCACTATCAAACCAACGAAAATACTTAGCCTTGCCTATTTTCTTAACCATAACGGAAACCCAATCATCGCATTTCCAATCTTCCATATTATGCTTTCGGCTTGCGATAGTCGCAGGAAAGCGATACGCACCCGTAAGGGCATAGCAATAATTACAAGCATCAACAGGCTTACCGTCAGACTTTCTAGCACTTGGGCATGACTCCCACGCAGGAAGCGACCATGATTTACAAGGCATTTTAGAGGCATTTGATATTTTAGGTGTAGCGTTCGTTTTCATTATTAACATTATACCCTATCCACGCCTAAACGTCAAGGATAAAACAGGAAAACTTCTAGGATATTGCAAAATAATACAAACTGCCATTTTGGCAGGTGCGGGCCCGCACCCTCAATTTTATCAAGTGTTATTTGCTATCACACCACATTTGTAATACGGTTATAGCTTCCTTCCTATCTAATTCCTCGAATGCTTCGAGCAAGTAGGGAACAGCCCCAAGCATATTAGTAACACCACTCTCTCGAAGGTTATCAAGGTAAGTAAAGTATTTTACCATTAGACGCGCACTCCTAAATATCGAGACAGGGTATCAGCGTGTTCATCATCTGTGCCGTTCATGGTAGCATTCATGCAATCAAGCACTAGCATTATTTCAGCATCACGAGAGAGCGAACCCTCTTTAATGTTTTCGCGTATAGACTGAAAGAAAGTATTAATTAATATTTCCTCATACAATTCAATATCTTGCTTCTCGTTAGTGAAACGGTCAGCCCATGCCTTAATAGAAAAATCGACAGCGTCCATTACAGTTCTACCCCCAACTTACCGAGTGTATAATAAATAACATCTTCGGCTTGCGTAGCAGATATATCATGTTCAGTAGCAACCTCATATGATAAATGAGTGATAACAGCATCAGACGCAATACCTTGATTAGCAAAGTGTAGATAATCATCTAGGATATTAGGAAGGCAGACGTCCATGCCTTGAGATAGGGCTTCCTTGACGGAAGGAACAGAGGTAGTGGAAGGTTTCATTACTGCTATTTTAGCGTCGCGCATCACATAATGGAAGCAAAAAACAGGAAAAATGCTAGGATATTGCAAAATATTTCCTGCGGCCCCCCGCGCTGCCAAAATGGCAGTTAGGGTGAAAAAGGGGTTTTTAGGGGCGACCAAGGCTTTCTAACCCACCCGCTTATCACGGGAAACCTACGCATGCCTGCGATGGGAATGGGTTTTTTGTGAGAAACCCATAATGTAAAAACTCCCCTCCGTATTGTGTGCGCTCGGTGGGTTGGCGCTTATGAAAATCCTACCACATTTCTGGGTCATCGTTTCTGGTCTGCGAGTCTATCGCATACGCATGGTCGGTGAACATACGCTCGGCGTGTTGTTCTGCTTTCATGTCTGCTTCAATTTCAGCATCTAGCACACATTGACGCTCGCCTTCCGAACAATCGCAGTAGACCTCAGCATTGTAAGTATCGTCAATATATCCACCATCGCCACACGAGTAGCAATTAGGGGCATTTGTAGCCTCACAAGCCTCATTAGGGCTGTAAGAAGAATCGTAGTAGTTGATTGATTTCATTAGGCTTTATTATAGCGTGGCGCATCGGCTGTGTCAAGCAGAAAGTTCATTTTCTTCCTCAATTCCGAAAGTTTTATCTTGGCACGCTTGGCACATTCCACTTATGCCATACTCTCGCTCTGATAACTCATCGGTAAACTCACCAAGAGATTCAGCACAGAAAGAGCATTTTCCGCATAAAATCCGGTCAGCCATCTGTGGCATCATGGCAAATATAGGTTTGGACAGGTCGGGAGGCAAAGGCATTATGCTACGTATTGGTCTTGGGTCATAAGGTAAGCATCGAAAGCACCGTAACGCTTCTCATGAGGCTTTTCATTATCCACCATACGGCGAGATTCACGATACATATCCAAAAGTTGAGTCGTAAACTCACACGATGGGTGTAGTGCGTAAGATTGAGCAAAAGCCTTGCCTAGTGAAAGAGAGAGGTTGTGGCGTTCTTCAACGGACACAGGAACAGTAGTAGAATCGTAGGACATACGCATATTATACACTAGCGCATAGGCTACGTCAAGGATAAAACAGGAAAACTTCTAGGATGTCGCAAAATACTTGCCGACCGGCCCGCGCATGCCATATTGGCAGTTAGTGGGCTAATCCCACCAACTACGCTTTATATCACGCCGTGCTATGGTTACATTATACCCATTTTCTTCCATGCGTTCAAGCACTTCTTGTATAATAATCTCCTCTTGCACAGCGTCCATCTCTATAGAGGGTTGAGGTGGGAATATGAATATGGCGAGCAAAGCACCACAACAGAATGAGAGGGCATACTTAATCATTTTTTAGTGCGTCCCGTAGTGTGAGGTATGAAAATGTAAGTGAAGCACCGACAACCATTGTGCCAATCCCTGCGAGTATGTGTAAGGTAACGTCTAACATGATGATATTATAACATAGCGATATGCTCCTGTCAAGTATAAAGTGGTATTTATTTTCCTACCTCTATAATCATGAAAGCGAATTGCCAAGGTTTATCAGAGCATGACATGAAGCGTTTAGCATGAGCCACGCATTCATCATAAGAACCTGAAGATATCCAATCGCGTGAGCGATTGCAATAGAGAGAGTGAGTAGGAGATTTCATATGATATTATTATATCATAGCGCATCTCTCATGTCAAGAACTTTCTCATATTTTCTTTCTCACCGGACGATTTCGCGTCAATGGGACTCCGTTCCTCCCCCATACGCCCAAACATCCTTTAGGATCCCCTATACATAACCGCAATGTAAAAAAAAATAAAAATAAGTTCCGCCAAAACCGGTCGAGATTTAAATTAGGTACCATAAAAATTCCAATGCTATATAATTATAATGAAAGATAATAGGACATTTTCAAGAAACGAAGGTAATGGTGATCCCTTCCCTCACCATCACACGCACGCACATAAAACGACTATAACGGACCGTAAAGGAACGAGACCCGGTGCTACTATATTTCATTCACATAAACACGGTAAATCCCCATGGCCCTTTCATCATCACGGATCTGTTCCCAAGGGCGGGATCCCAAGGGATAGATTAGAAGAAAGAATACACGATGCGGGTCCAAGTCGATACTGGAAATGGGGTTGGTGGCGCCCTGATGGCACCTACTCCCATAAAATCGGGGGTCAATACTACTCAAGAAAGAAAAAATGACAAGCACTAGAAAATTTTCTGCAAGTGAGCCTGAAGACCACATACATATTTTTTAAACTTTAACGTCGGGTGACATTCGAATTCGTGCCAGTACAGCCTGGGCAAATCGCCGGGATTTCTGTGCCGATAGCCGGACGGCTACCCGAAGACCACAAAGACCAAGGATGAGGCAAAGTCGCGCCGTCGCTTTGGTACCACTCCACAGCGTCTTGATAATTTTCAAATTCTATGGTGGTAACAGGAAAACAATTCCCTGCGGCTTTGCCGGGTTTCCCCTTTTTTACATGTAATGTTTTTGTGCAATTAGCTGTTAGCTTTCCCGTTTCGTCATATTGAGCTCTCCTCATGCACTTCGAGCATTCCCAAAGTTGATATCTTTTCTTTCTCATGGATGTCATAGTATATTATCTAGCCTAACCTATATAACAATGTGAGAAGTAATTGGGAACAACGTAGAAATGTAAGGAATGATTGGCTAAATGCTTTCCTTATAGCGGCTGTAAGTCTCCCGGGAACAGCATTATTCGTTGCTTGTTTTTTAGAATTACTTCATTTTTGTAAATTGATATAAAAAAACGCGCCTTCGGCGCTAAACACTTCACTAAATACTACTAGCATGACTCCTGGAATTTCCCCATCACCTCACCCTTCAACCTCGTTCTCCGTAACAGGTTCGATGACATATATCAACCCGCCTTCCGGAAATGGAAATGTTTCTGCAGTAGGCGTTGGTCCTTGGTTTATCGAGACTCAAACTATGGATATTGCGTATGAGCGAGTCCCTTCTAGTGCACGTAGATCGTGGGAAGATGGTGACATTACGCTTTCCGCTATTACTCCTGTATCTGGAACTTTTAGGAATTCCCATATAAATGTAAAGGTCCAGGCAAGGTACACATCTACAAGTTCTAACTCTTATTTTGCCAGTGGGCTTCAAGTACCTCAAAAGTTTACTGTTTATCCTGTTTCCGCAGATTACCTAGGGCACACCTATGGAGCTATTAGTAACTTATCCGGTCACTTAGGTCCTCAAGGAGCTATTAAAACTACTCAAGAATGGTACAACCGTAGATTATGGGTATCCGGTCAAGATGAGGAAGTTGATAAAACTACTGACGAATGCTGGAGCTATGCAGCTTCTTCTGTGGGTACCCCGGTGCATGCAACGCATCTTTGGAATAACTTTCGAGATTGGGCTTCTTGCGACGAGTCGTACTCCTTTCGGAGCTGGCATAATCTTCCCGAAGCAGCGGCTGAAAGTTGGACCGGAGCTGGTACGATAACGTTTGGGGCTGTAGGGTCTTATTTACCTCTATACTCACTTCCAGGTATGTACTCTGTACTCCAGGAAAGTAATGCGAGAGCAGAAACGATTTCTGTAGTAAATGAAATTGCGGATCGAGTTAGTAATGGCCTAGGGTTATTCTCGAGCGGGTATGCAGACAGCCTATACGTACTAGGTTTAAATATTCCAGAATACGAAGCATGGAGACATGACTTCTCATAAAAATTAAAAAGATGAAAAACCCATACAAACTTGACCCTAATGAAATTACACCAGAAATGGTAACTGCTATACTTGAAGGCAAAGTAGTAGCTGAAGCTGCAGTGACTGTGCCGTTTGCTGATACTCCTAGAGGCAGACAACGCAAGCAGGAATGGCAGCGCCGTGAAAAGGCGAGAAAACTAGATAAAAGAGATGCGGCAAAAGGTCGGATCCAAGGGTATCCAGTAGATTCCAAAGGACGTCCTGCGAAATCGGGTGTTGGGAACACGCAAATTGACACATCTTATGAGCCTACAGATGCTGAGAGGGAAGAAGCGCAAAACAGTTCTCAAAAGCATGAGGGTGACTTGGTGGAGCTTAAACTACGTACCACAAAGAAAAAATTCGTAGGTCAAAACCTAGGAAAAAAATCACAAAAACCCCCAACCGCTGGAACTTTACCTGTAGGAAAGGAAGCAGAGGGAGTTCGTAAATTAGCGAAAAGAAACAAGAAAGTAGCGCAACATGGGGATATGGCTAACCTGGTTGCTGCTCATGACCAGGATGACCAGGATGACCAGGTAGAAAATAAAGAATATAATTCTTTTAATGACTATATTGACAAAAAGGTAAAGTAAATGGTTCATAAGGATGACGATGGAAAATGGCATGTCGACCGGGATAAACTTATGTCAGGTAAGGGAAAAGATATTATAGAAGAGATTAAAGCTCGTACCGCAGGTAATTCAAACGGCGGTATCAATGGTGATGATATTGGGCATGATATTGCCAAAAACACCAAAGAAGCTATTGATCTGAAGAAAGCTGAAGGTAATATTGAAATTGCCTTAACCCGGGCTACAGAGTCAAGTAAAGAGGTTGCCGGAAAGCACCTTGCAAAAACGGGCGCCTTTTATCTTTTGGTACTCGTTTTATCCTTCATCTACTCCGTTCAATCCTTGCCTAATGAAGCTATTGCTGTAGTGGCTGGATTGATCACTTTGGTTGTATCTAATTTGTCTCAAATTCTGAAGGGAATTACTGAGGATAAGGACGTAAAAGATCCTATTGAGCTCATGTACGATATTGCTGAAAAGAATAGCGATATATGTGAAAGAGAAATGGCAACTCAAGCAGAAGCCACCAAAGTGCAAGTAGAAGCTATTACAGCTGCTGCAGAGCGCTCAACAGCAAAGCTATCTGAATCTGCAGAACGTCAGGTCAACGCTATGGTTACAGCTCATGCTAACAGCCACAGTGAAATGGTAGCAATGCTACAGGATGCACTCCAGAAACAACCTACTAGCCTTAACATCCAACCTGATAATGTAGTCATTACACAGGGCGATAATAGCGTGGAAACCTCAAACTCCTCAGGTAGGAAACCAACTATATAAAGTACTATGGCGAATGGAAATGGATGTATGTCGTGTGGAGGTCAGCAAGGTGGTATGCCTTTTGACCTTGTGGGTTTAATCGTAGATAACTTACCCCTTAAATTTTGTGGGGTTAGGCTTAACAATGCACAAGATAGCATGACTCAAGATGGGGCTCAGCCTCCTGTCATGCCAAAGACTGAATGGGAATCTGAATGGCAAGAACCCTACGATTTGTACAACCCTCAGAGTTTCGTTGATATCATGAACCAGAATCCTGATACCGCAGGGCCCGATTTAGATCTTCTTCTTACGGGTGGTGGTGACACCGGCGTTGCGTTACGCATCGGCAATCGATTCCAATTGGACAATAATACATCTATTTGGCTAGGTTATAGTTATACTGGCGCCGAGGCAACAAGCCATGGCGTGCCTTGGGATGATGACTCGGGAGTTCCTAATTATTCTAGACGTGGTACAGGGCACTGGGAAGGTGGTGAGCGTGGAGGTCCCGGTGGCGATACCCCTGTATGGGTTGTTGACAATGAAGCTTACCAGGCAACGAGTCAGCACGGTTTCATGATTAGCGTAGACACATCTGATTTTGGAGGCTTGATGTCAGATATTGGTGGGGGTATCGCAAACGGCGCGGAAGCTGCATGGAATTGGGCGGCGGATGGATGGCACTCACTGTGGAACTAAAATAATGGCTATAACACACTATAATAACACAGGAGGCACTTCAACTCACACTGGAGATGCTGTAAATGTCAAAGATGCAGCTCGACTTAAGGTCGCTAGACAAGCCTTTACACACGGTCCTAATGAATCGATAGGCGACTTTCCGAGTTCTAATCTCGAAGACAAAGCAATAGCTTGGCTAGAAGCGTGGAAAGAGCACCTAAGAACGGCAGAACCTACTACAGGAGCTGAATACCGTTTTCTTTTTAAAAACGAAAAGCTATACGACAAAATATTTAACACAGGGGAGAGACGCTTAGCAGGAGGGCACACAGGCGTACAGCTAAGTCTTCATCAAATACGACACAGGATGAGCAGGTGGTGCCGCGCGTTTGAATCTAATTACTATTACATTCCCGTAGAAGCGTTCGAATCTTTTATCCCTGTAAATTCAAAAAGTTTGGCACAAGCCTCTAGAACGAGTGTTTCTTTTTTGACTGTGTATATCCCACAAGAGGAACATGCTGCAAAGTTTGAAATAATCGGTGTGACCTACAATATAAAGCACAGTTTCCGAAGTGCGCTAACACCTATTAAACCTGTAGACCCCCACTAAATTATGCCACATTACTCAACATTATTTCCAGAAGTAGGCCACAACACATGGCCAGACACGAATGTCGGCGATGGTAATCTTTCCGAATATACTACTGATATTAGACTCACTCTTACCGATTTTAATCGTTGGCCAGACTCTACTCCTTCTTTTAATGCTGCGACGTATCAGCTTGACCTGGATATGCAAAATATGTTAAATTCTTTAGGTACTGAGGGTATGAACGGGCGTATGAATAGTGGTACAGGGTTTGGAGATCTGGGTGATTATTTAGATGGCTTTAGTGACTACACTCTTCATGGGAGTCTAGGCTCTAACAAATGGATAGGCGCAGGTAAATGGTTTGAATTGGGGGGCGGTTGGAACATGTGGTTTGGGGGAAATTACTACTTCCCAGGTTCTTTGGGGGACCTGAGGACGGACCATGATTTTGGTATGTCTACTTGGTCTGGACACCCAATTTTGAATGGTAGCGGAAGGGTTTGGAACCCTTCGCAAACATGGGTAGGTGGAGATCGTGGAGGTCCAGGTGGCGATACTACTCACCCTGTTGGCGGCTGGGATAACTTCGGCGCATTCTCAGTTGGATTTGCGTTCCAAGTCTCATTCTAATGGTAAAGGAAAATATAATATGTCAATAAATTTAAATAGAGGAGGGAGCGCCGGAAACGTCGACTTCAGTGAATTACTTACACCTGCAGAGCTTAATGATAAGCGAATAAAGGAAATGGAAAGTTGGATTACTGATGAAGTTAACGTAAGCCTTAAAGCTATGGCTCAATCTTATGCAGAAAGGCTTGGGATGGAAGTTCCTGGCTTGCCCGGCAAGTATTTTGGGCAAATGTTCGAGGACCAGCAAGTTTTTGATTATATGTTTAAAAAATCACCGGGCGGTGCTACCGTAAAAAGATCTTTAAAAGGGGTCCAAGGTGAATTTAATCATTCTTGTAAATACTACGAACGGGATGATTTTCAGTACTTCTTAGAGAGGCGTCCCATTATAGGAAAAACGGCCATGAATTGTACTCCTAGTAGATACCCTATTGCAGTGTTTTCGCCCGTTTTTACCATTAGAGTTGCTCCGAATGACCCTACCATAACTACAAGGTACTTTATAACGAAAGTGTACTGCTGTCTGTTTTTCTCCCAATGGTCACAAAATTGGGATCTGCTTCGCACTTCCGGAGCGTCTGTAGTTTAGTAAAATGGTACGGGTAAAATTAAATGAATTTGTTCCCGAATCTATAAATGGGACTCCAGAAGTAGCTGTTACTTTAAAGTACCAGTTACCTTTTTTAGCCGAGCTTGATCGTCAAGCAATACAGTATATGGTGGATCAATGCCAACATAGTTCCCAAAGAAAGGCAGCATGTGAGTACGTCTTAGCAGGTAAACTGTGGAATATTTCAAATATTAATTTCCTGAACACGCAGCAAAAACATAACGTATCCTTAGCTATAGGTAGTCCTATTTCTCAAGGATGGCAAAATAGCCTGCGATCTAATGTTGTTGCGGGTACTGTAGCCGCTACGGCTGGGTCAAAGAAAACTTGTGGTCTTAAGGGGTCAATAGACTTTATTAAAAAGAAAGACGGAGAAAAACACAAAGAGGAATACATAGACGCGTTAGACGATAATATTCGTGATGAAGATCGGTGGATCGGGGGAAGTATCGTTGCGGCTATCCGACATGCCGAGAACGGAGGCGATGGAAAAGAATATGGTATCACGCATGATAGGGCTTGGGGTACCACTTACAGAATACAGGCAGGGTGGGCTGCAAGCACTACGCAAAAATGTATGGATAGGTGGCGTAAGGGCACAGCGGGACCACCTCCAGTACCTGCTTGGGAGCCTTACCTTAGTAACCCTACTCCACCACATCCAGGTACTCTTTACGACCCTGCGGATGTAGAGGAATTCTTAAAGTGGTACGCTAAAATTTATGCGCCTATTGGGGCTTCTGACGATCCTACTAATTTAAATCAGCACTGGTATGGTAATGTTTTAAGCAAGTGGAAGGAACTTTACTACTGCGAACCACCCGGATAAACAGTGCGGTCTCAGTCATTGCTTCTATAGAGGGCTATAAATTATTGAGGGTCCTATAAGGAAATGCTTCGATGTTGGTAATTCACACTTACTTAAGATAATTCCAAGTAAGACGATACTAATAAAAATTTTTATACGTTTTTTGGGATTCTTCATCGATTTAAAATTTCTTAGTTACCCTGCTTCTGCATCCAAATAAGCTCTACTTCAGCTTTACCTAAAAATTTAATACCTTCCTCAAATCGGTATTTTTCTTCAAATACAACTCTACTGATTCCCGCTTGAACTATTAATTTTGCACATTCAAAGCAAGGTGAAAGAGTGCAGTAAAGAGTTGCTCCTTCTGAGGAGTTAGTACTTTTCGCTAATTTTGTAAGAGCATTACTTTCAGCATGTAGGACTTCTGGCTTAGTACTTCCATCTTCTCCCTCACAACAATTATCAAAACCCGTGGGAGTTCCATTAAATCCGTCTGAGATTATTTGGTTATTTTTTACAACTAAACAACCAACTTGCATTCTCTGCGCTTCAGATAGTTTGCTCCATACTTTAGCCATTGTTAAGTAGGTTCTATCCAATTTCCATTTATCCGCCATACCTTATAAAAGGAAAGTAAAGGTTACTTTTTAGCTTTTTTAGCTTTTTTATGGCCTTTCGGTTGTCCGTAATCAGGACCTACTACATTAGAAGCATTAGCTGCGCATGCCTTATCGGCTTTAGAAATTTTCGGGTATCCATTTTGCTGATTACCTTCATCGCCTTTCGCATCTTTAGCGCTCCAAGGAATATCCTTCCCAGCTTCACGACCTGACTTAGCTTCTTCTAAGGTGTGTAGAGCGGTAACCTTTTCCAAAATGGTAACAATAGCTTCTTCGAGCTTTTGTATTCTGTCTTCTACAGAAATTTCTTGATGGTCCTTTATACTGTTTTTCTTCATGGACTCTGCCTCTTGTGACGACCAAGGCTTAGCCGGGAAAGTTTTAATGTTTGCTTCAGATCCTGAGTCCTCTACTCCTTGATCCTGTCCACTTCCAGCTGGTTGGGAGGAAGGCATTTCCCATTTGTTGCCATTTCCAAGGTTGACCCCTGTGTTTCCACCATCAGCGGTGTATCCAAGGTCTGTTGATCCTGCTCCACCTTTAGTCGCGTCATCCGCGCTCATAGATTTCTCTGCTGGCATTTGCTCAGCTTCGTGGCTAAAGGTGTCATTTCCGGGACCCGCTTTAGAAGCAGCGTCGTAACCTGCTGTTTGGTCTGCAGTTACACCACCATCACCACTACCTTTGCCTTGGTTCTCCTGGTCTTGACCTGTTCCTGTTCCGGTCTTAATGGGGACATCCCATTTGTTACCGTTACCTAAGTTTACGTTGGTGGTTCCACCATCTACATTTGGGTGTCCAAGTGTAGCTTTTTTTCCGTATCCGAAGTATACGTTCTCTAAAATAGTGTTAACAGTTTCTTGTGGGACTTCTTTCATAGTAAATTACCTACTTTATATACACTTCTAAAAGTAAGTTTGGTATCTAAATAATAATGTATCATGTATGACGAATTAAAACGAGCAATTGGGACTGGGAAGGTAGTTGGATTTTTCGGGGATAAGAATTTCCCGAACGTCAAACAAGGCAAACGGATAAAAGATAAACATGAAGCGTTAGCACGCATACAAGCCTTATTATTAGCTTTGAAACCGAAGAAAATCTACGTGTGCCCAGAAATGGGATTATCCAGCAACCTACTTTCTTTGTTTTCGCTGTTAGATATTCCTTATAGTATAATTAACCCCTATCAAGGTTATTTTGATAATATCCCAAAGAGCCAAAAATTAAGATTGTTTTTAGGGTTAGAGCAAAGTGAAGCAATCGTCACCATGCAAGAAGGTAAACCTGAAAACTTACTAGAGCAGCAAAAGCTGTTTAAGGAGTCTCAGGATTTTTTGGTAAACAACAGTGAAATTATTATAACTGCCTTTGGAAATAATCCCGACTCCGAAATTGAAAAAACTACAAATGAACTTATGGCAGGGGAAAAGATTGTTATAGCTATCAGTTACGCTACGTAACCGAAAAAGGTAGTTTGTCGCTAAAGTGGCGAATAAAAGCATTCTTGTTTTCATGCCAACTGTCTCTGCCTCTGGTATCCCCGGGAGAATTATGAATAAGTGATATAGGTATAGTATAATTTTTTAAATCTTTTAAGTATGTTTGCGCCGTGTAGAAAATATCGTAGAAGTCCCAATCCCCGGTAAAGAATTTAGGCTTTTTTAGTGAGATTGTATGTAACACTCTACCTGTCGTTGCAAGGAATACGCCATCTAAAACTGAGACTTGCCCACAGGTGCCGTAGTACGTCTCTCTCATCGTTCCCGGCTTCCCATGATACACAAGACCACTTAAAGGGTTAAGATGCCCTGGAGGCTGGTTTAAACCCTCCCACCATACTCCGCTATGTTTAAGTAAGCATGTACCTGCAACCCCTACAAAACCTGTATCAGAATTATCTAACTTTTCGTCAATAAACATGTTGAAGTATTTTTTGTCAGTCATAATATCAATATCATCATGGCACATAATTACTTTATCTTTTGCCTTAATATCATGAAGTGTTATCGCATCGGAGTACGCTTCAAAAATACTAGAGTACCCAGAAAGGAGACAAACTTGCCAACCGGCATTTTGAAGGTACTCTGAAAGGTGAGGAGGAGGTAAATTTTCTCGGGACGGAATAAAAGCGATCTTTTTCATTTTCTATATACTTTAATAAAACATTGGTTATGGTACTAACAAAACAACAAATCTTCGATGAACTTAAAAAGTGTTCAGAGGATCCGGTATACTTTATTAGGAATTATGTTCTCATTGAACACCCTATTAAAGGCATCATACCCTTTGATTTGTTTAAGTTTCAGGAAAGAATAATTGGTGAGGTTGAAGATAAGAGGTTTAATATTATTAGAAAATTTAGACAGGCAGGCATCACAACTATTTGTGCCGCTTACTCCCTCTGGTCAATTATTTTCAAAGAGCACCACAATATTATGGTGGTTTCTATTGGAGACCGGGAATCAACCGCGTTCCTAGCGAGAGTGGTTAACATGTATGACGACCTCCCGAAATGGCTTAAACCAGGAATACGGGAAAAGAACAAGCACTCCTTGTACTTAACTACTGGGAGTAGAGTTAAGTCTCAACCTGCAGGAGCTGGTCGAGGTGAAGCTGTATCTCATCTAATGGTGGATGAGGCTGCATTTGTTGATAAGATGCGGGAATTCTGGGCTGCAATCTACCCTACAATCTCTACTGGAGGAAAGGCTACCTTAATCTCTACCGTGAACGGAATGTCTAATCTGTATTACGAAATTTACAGAGACGCGGAATTACAAAAAAACAGTTTCAACGTAGTGGATATTTGGTGGAGAGAGCATCCAGATTACACCGAAGAATGGGCTAAAGAAATGAAACCTAACATCGGTGAACGTATGTGGCTCCAAGAGTACGAATGCGAGTTCCTAGGGACGGGTGATACGTTCATTGATAGACACACACTCGCACGTCTTAAGGAAAATGAAGTTGCTGAATACTCATTGAAACATTCTAACAGGATGCGAGTGTTTAAAGAGCCAGATCCATACAGTGAATATATTATTGGGGTTGACGCATCATTCGGTCGAGAGTTTGATTATTCCGCTTTTCACATTATAGATGTGTATAACGGGGAGCAAGTTGCCGAATTTTATTCAAACAAGACCTCAATTCATGATTTTGCTAAAATAATTTACGCCGAAGGGGTTAAATACAATACAGCACATGTTGTTGTGGAACGGAACGGGTTAGGGATTGCCTTAATTGAAGAACTGTTCGAAAATTTAGAATACGAAAATATGTGGGTAGACGATAACGCTGACTTTGGTATACAGATTACTACTAAAACAAGGGAGACTGTTTTGACTTCCTTGGAGGATGCACTTCGAGCCTCTAAACTTAGAATTAAATCTGAAAGGACTGTAAGTGAACTATTAACTTTTATTATCACGGATACAGGAAAAGTGGAAGCTGACACTGGGTATAATGATGACCTAGTTATGAGCCTAGCTTTAACTGCATACGTCTTTGATGATATTCGTAATAGTGCTCCTATGGCACCTCTAAGAAACATAACCGATCAGGATAAAAAAGATCCTATGATCATGCCCTTCAAAACTTCAGGGGATGACGCAAACGAAGATATATCATGGCTGATAAACTAAACGAACACGACGATAACCTCTTAGATGAGAGTTACACAGAATTCCCAGGCTATAAAATTGCATCTGGAGGACGAGACCTTGGTAGGCTATCAGGGTTCTTTGCAAAGTTTTTTGCTAGGCGTGGGCGTAAACCGAAACACGGAAGGCTCGCTGGTGATGTACTAAAAACAACTGATACCTTTGAAAATGTAGCGGGTATCGGAGTAAGTAAAGGGCTTCCTAAGCTTCCTCAAGTTGAGTACGAGCGTAAGCGTAGATACAAGGAGTACGAGGAGATGGATGAGTATCCAGAAATCGGAGCTGCTTTGGATATCTACGGGGATGACTCAACCCAGAAAAACATCACAGGTAAGATTTTTGAAATCAATACCGAAAACGAAATGGTTAAGGAATCCGTTGAGGATTTTCTTCACAATGTTAGACTTCGTGAGTTTATTTGGGATATCGTCAGAAATGTATCGAAATACGGGGATTGTTTTATTGAGAATATTGTAGACTTGAATGAACCGGAGGCGGGTATTCAACGAGTAAAAGTTCTGAACCCTAATTATATCTCCCGTGTAGAAAATGAATACGGATACCTAAAGCATTTTCTTCAAGAAATGCCAGACCCTAAAACCGCTTTTGCTCCTGACGCTCAGTATGGTGGCGGTGTAGGTTCTGGAAAGTTTATTACTTTGGATAAAGAGCAAATTGTACACTTCCGTATTCACACCTCTGATCCAAATTTCTACCCTTATGGCAAATCTATTTTAGCGCCGGGTGTTAGGGCTTGGAAATCACTTCGTTTAATGGAAGACGCTATGTTAATCTATCGATTAGCAAGGGCTCCCGAACGAAGAGTGTTTTATATTGATGTTGGTAATTTACCTACTTCAAAAGTAGAAATGTACATGGAAAGGATTAAGCAGAAGTTCAAGAAAGAGAAGTTTTGGGATCCTCAAAGCGGAGGTATTAGTGAGCGTTACAACCCTCTTTCTACAGATGAAGATTTCTTTGTACCTACAAGAGCTAAAAGTAACACTAAAATCGAAACACTTCCAGGGGCTCAAAACTTGGGAGAAACAGATGATGTAAAATACTTTAGAGATAAACTTTTAGCAGCGCTTAAAGTACCTAAGGATTACATTGTAGAAAAGGATAAATCTCCTGAAAGAAAAGCTAATCTCTCTCAGTTAGACGTTAAGTTCGCAAGAGCTGTAACTCGAATGCAGAGAGAAATTGAAATTGCACTAGGAACCTTAGTGCGTCGACATTTAAGGCTTCGCAAGTTTCCCCCCACCCTTGTCGAAGGTGTGGAACTTAACCTATGTCCTCCATCTGATATGTTTGAAAAGCGTCGTCTTGAATTAGACGAGCAAAAAACAAGAGTTGTACAAGCTGTAAAAGGTTTGGAACTATTCCCAAACGAATGGTTGTATAAGCAATACTATCAAATGGCAGAAGAGGAGATAGAAAAAATACAAGACAAAATGAAAACCCAACAAGAAGAAGCAGCAGCAATGCAGCCAGATCCCATGATGGGTGGTATGGGAGCTCCTATGGGGGGTCCTATGGGAGAAGAAGGCGAAGAAGGTGGCGAAGAAGCCCCGGAAGGCGCTGAAGGTGCGGAACCACCTACTCAACAACCTCCTAAAGCAGGACAATAACAAAGATTCCAACTTTTATGTAATACAGAAAGGTATATAAATTAGGACTAGATACATGATTTTCGAAAACCGCAACAAGCACTTAACCAATCTCCACAAAGCAGCCGACTACTTAGGTCGAGCTTTAGGGGAAAACCTAAAGATTTTATCTGTAGACTCTAGAGATGAATCCGTTTCCTTCATATCTGAAAGTGAAAACGTAATCTGCTGCAAATATGACAAGGACAACGATTCACTTCGACTGACTGATTTCGTCGTGGAGTCTTCGCAGGAAGCACTTTCACCTCAAAAACTCGAAGAAGAAATTGAAGATAGCATTAGTTCCTTCTTGGATGCTTTGCAGGAAAGTCAATTTAATGATGCAGATACTTCTTTTGATGACGTTTTAGATTTGTTTGAGAAGAGAAACTCTTTAGGCTCTTACCAAGCTAAAATGCAAAAGCAAGCAGATTTCTTTGGTAAAGCTACTAGGATTATCGAAAGCAAAGAATTTAAAGATCTTGAAGAGATTCGTCCAAACATCATTGAGTACATTAAAGAAAACATCGAGAGTATTAAAGAAAACAAAGATATTCGAAGTGCACTAAAAATCAACTCAGCAATGTCAACAGCCTTTAAGGTGACTAGACTGTCTTTAGCGGACTTGACCGAATCAAAAGAGTTCAAAGTAAATCTTGAGGAGCACGGATCTTTGTATGAAATGGTATGCCGACAAGAATTAGTACGTCAAGAACTATTAGAAGCGTTCAAAGTAAATCTTGAGGAGCACGGATCTTTGTATGAAATGGTATGCCGACAAGAATTAGTACGTCAAGAACTATTAGAAGCCAAAAGCTCTATGTCTACTATTTGGATTGATAACCAAAACGTACAAAAGCTCTCTTCTATGATTTTT
>Ga0209756_1002408_pt1 | contig 16230 bp, 20 predicted proteins | sample ETNvirenome_6_85_FD_184071 | JGI IMG/M metagenome (GOLD analysis project Ga0209756, IMG submission 184071) | Marine viral communities from the Pacific Ocean - ETNP_6_85 (SPAdes) (version 3) | ecosystem: Environmental > Aquatic > Marine > Oceanic | place: Pacific Ocean | collected 2013-06-19
GCTGCACAAGTGTCTGCAGGAGAAATAAATTTGGCTTACAATGTGGCGTCTGCTGCAAATGTTAAGATCCAACAACTTGGCAGCATTAATTTAGTTAATGCCTCTGCTGATGAGACTTTCTTTAGCAGCGGTAACTTTAGCTCGGACAAGCCAGATTTTAGAGCGGCTGACTCTAGTGACATCATAACTATACGTGCCACAGATCTTAGTACTAACATTGCAGAAAATGATTTAATTGAGATTAGATATGACATCGACAGTGACACCAATGACAAATTGCGTGATGTGATTAATCAAACACCACAAGTGGAAGTGATTACAGTCACTAATGCTCACGTCAACCAAGGTTATTTCAATTTGTCTGGCACACCTTTTGATGGTGGTGCGGTTGAAATATTCCAAGTTGGGGGTATAGAACAGCTCAATCGTAATGCATTTTCGGTCGTGGAACTTAATCTTTTGTCTGATCTTCCCGACTATGCAGTGGCTTCAAGCACCTCGTATAATACTAGGGCAATTTATATTCGCGGCATGGATTTTAGCTCACAAAATGATTTAGACCTACAGAACTTAATTAGTGGTAAAATAAATAGTGGGGATCAACTAATTATTTACTACCGTAACTAGGTAGAATGAGGAGCTAAATACAATGGCACGATTAATTAAAGGAGCTTTCGTCGAGGATCTGGCGATAAGCACAGGAAAATTAGCGCAAGGCGCTGTAACAGAAGAAAAGATAACTGCTGGTTCAGTATCCAGCACTAAGTTGGCTAATAATTCAGTAATTAGAGCTCGTATAGCTGCTGATGCTGTCGACGGTTCGAAAATCGCTGATGATTCGATTGATTCAGAACATCTGGTGGATGGTTCAATTGACAATGGTCATTTATCTGCTGATTCAGTTTCAGCCGATAAACTTAAAATAGCCTACGGTGATTCCGTAAGATTTGTAAATTCTGGCGGTTCTGTTGTAGGTCTTTCACTTGACGGCGACGGTGATCTTGTCGGCCCAGACACAAACAAAGTTGCGAGTCAGTCTTACGTAAGTACTGCTATCGCAAACCTGATTGACAGTGCGCCTGGCACTTTGGACACTTTAAATGAGATTGCGGCCAGTATCAATGACGATGCTAATTTTGCTACAACTGTAACAAATCTTGTAAACACAGTAGAGAGTTCTGCAGGTTTAAATGCTGATGGATCTTACACTGCTGTATCTGGTACTTATCTTGGAAGTGAAACTTCTTTAAGAGGTGGATTATCAACTCTAGATACTAGTCTTTCAAGTGCTGTTACTTCTTTGACTAGCTCAATTTCAAGTAACGTTTCTAGCCTTGAAGGTAAAATTAACACTGTTGAAGCTTCTGTTGGTTTAGCAGCTGATGGTTCTTATACTGCTTTCAGTGGTTCTAATTACATGGATTCAGCCACTAGCATCACTGGTGCTTTAGAAGATCTAGATGGACAAGCAAAAACAAATGCTGATGCTATTGCTAGCAACGACACTGACATTGCTTCAAATGCTTCTAGCATTTCTGGGCTTCAAACGCTTTGCGACGGTCACGAATCGGCGATAGGCCTAAACAGCAATGGAACTTACAGCAGCGCATCAGGCACTTACTTAGGCTCGGAAGCTTCGATTAAAGCTGGACTTGTTGTTCTTGATACTGCAATAGCTGCAGTTGCCGGTTCTGCTTCTCGAGCGCTAAACGTAAGCAAAGAGCAAGAGTTAGTTGTGATTTCATCTTCGATGATTTCTAACAATACTATTTCTTTCGAACTTGACGAGCTAGCAAGATGGCACGAGTCTGTTTGTGTGCAGTATGGTAACTTGGTTCTAGTCCCAGGTGCTTCGTACGATTTTACTGCTGCAAGTGATGCAAGTACACAAAAAACAACTGTAACACTTAACGCAGCGTATAATCAGTCTGGAAGCAAAAGCTTAATCGAGAATGACGTTCTTGTATTTCGCTATGAGCATGATTCTAGCTACACTTACAGCGCATAGTGTTTTAGTTTAGATTTATTTTCTAATCTTATTAGGCAGTCTTCGGACTGCCTTTTTTATTATCTGTTATAATAGTTTTATGACTGTTTTTGTCACAAAAATAGGGACTCGGTTTTATCAAACTACTGTGCAACAGTCGGTCGAAAATCACACGATGACGACTAGTCTAGCTCCGATCGCACTAGACCATGAGCCTATCGACATAAAGCAAGTCGAAGCAGTGCTATACTCGCCGCAGGGAGATAGATACCCCAAGATGGAAAATTATAATCTCTACCCTAGGAATGGGGCGGATTTTGACATTGTGCAACCATACGCACCGGCTAATATGACTTGGTATTTCAGATGGTGGGCGAATCATTTGAGTAGCGAAAGGTTTCCGGCAGGAAGCACTCTAGTAATAACTTATGAGTATAATTCAGTGGGGGCAGAAGTGATTAATGATCCAAATGCTGTTGCAGACGCAGTCTGGAACAGACAAAGAGCAAGTCATAGCACTAGCGGATCCATGGGTGAGGCAATGACAGCGCTAATTGGTCTAGTCGACGACATTCCTGGCAGCGTGTGGAATTCTTTACTTGGTAGTCACGATCAACCAGGGTCTTTCGGTGGACTGCTTAACGATCTGGTGTCCATATCATCTCCGAGTACGATTGCAACAGCAGTTTGGAATGCCAGTATTAACGGCATTGCAGCCAAAAACATGATCGAATTTATATACGATGTGCAAGGTGGACGCTGGAATCTTGACACAGCAAATAATCAAATGGTCTTGTACAAAGAAAATAATCAAACAGAAGTGGCGCGTTTTAATCTTCTCGCTGCTGATGGTAGCGGCAGTGTGACCTCAGTGTTTGAACGTCGAAGGGCAGGATCGTGAGTTTAATAGCACAAGGTCTGGGTGGTGGATCTGCGCCAGGGGAAACCATCGAGCTAAAAGTAGAAGAAGACACAGTCACTGCAATACTTGAAGTAGAAAAAAACATTGTGACTGCGACGAGTGAAACGGTAGAATTAATAACAGAAAAAACAAATCAAATGCCTGTTGACTCAGGTGAGCAGACACTAAAAACGGAGTGCTAGATGGCCAAACGAAGTGACTACACAATAATGAAAGGCGATTCCAGTCCGTTAATTAAGGTAAAAGTAAGTGGTGTTAGCACTTTAACCGGTGATTGGACATGTAATCAATATCTCGTTTTAGCATCAGATCCAAGCACACAAATTGCGGCTAAAACTTTATCTAAAAACAGTGGTAATCAATACTTCGAAGGTTATCTTACTGCGGCAGAAACCAATGCCTTGGTCGAAGAAACCGAGTATATTTGGGTTTGGCAAGTGCAGAATGCTGCTTACACTCCTTTTGCCTTTTCTCAAAAAGTCACAGCTACACTTAAGATCAAAAGAAAATTTGGCTAAAAAAAGGGAGCGCAGTTAGTCTTCCCCGATGCGCCCCCTCGCCCCATTAGCCATTGTGGTTGATGGGGTTTTTACTTTCGATACCGCTCGGCTATATAGCCTTCTGCAATTATCGGTATGTCTTCTGCCCAGTCAGGTCGTTCCACCATCAGGGCATCAAACTCTGTTATATCGCCTTCCCCCTTATCGACCTCTGCAATAATCTCATCATGCACATGGCCGATTATCGTATACTTTTTAGATCTATACACATTTTCTAATGCACTGCCGAGTAGATCTCTGGCTATCGCTTGCACAACATTCTCAACCAGCTTGCCGCCATAAGTCGTTTTCTCAACCCAGCTATTGGACATTGAATCCAATGTTTTGTAGTGCAGCGCATTTCTTTTATCGCCCCAAGGAGTGTCGATCTCTTTAATAGCCGGATCGCAGTAGTGCAAACATCTTTTACTTGGTAGCTCGATGCACAAAAACCTGCCCTTGCGAAAGAATTTAAGACCGTGACTAGACACAAAAGTGTCCTCGTCCACACACTTGATAGCAGCACGATTTAAACTTCCCCATAACTTAATAATAGCATTGTTAGCTGTCCTATAGCCATTGAACGCCTCTTCTAATAGATCGGTTTTGATATTCATGCCCCAAGCTTTTACAGTCGCTTGCAGCTTATCAAGACCCATTTGGTAACCTAAAGCCAGGACGCAAACCTTACCTAGTTGGCGTTGATCTGCTGTAACATCTTCGTATTCAACACCAAAGATTTCGGCACTTTGAGCTTTATAGATATCTTGATTACTGTTAAAGGCTTCCATATAACTTTTCTGATCAGCAAGCCAGCCTAAAACCCTGGCTTCAATTTGGCCGAAATCACTAACAATAAGATCTTTTCCAGGCGACGCCACAAAAGCAGATCTAATTAAAGAACTAAAAACTGCATTAGGCGCTTCATAATATAGACGCACGCTTTCGAGATCTCGACTTTTAACGATTTCAATGGCTGGCTCGATATCTTTAATTGGCCTTGGTAGATTTTGCATCTGCACAATGCGTCCAGCCCATCGGCCAGTTGACGCACCGTGATATAAAAACATGCCGCGTACCTTGGCGTCTTGGTTACAACTTCTATTAATAGCGTTATACTTAGCAATACTTGTTTTTGTCGCAACCCTTCGAAGCTTTAACACTTTGCGCATCAAATCAGTCATCCACCATTCCGACATATCATTCTTTAATGCATTATCAATTGTTTCTGATCGAATATCATCATATGGCCAATGATGTCGGCGCAACCATTCAAACACTTTGTTGCGCTGAGTTATACGTAAATCGGTCATGGATATAAACAACTGCTCGAGATTCTGTTTATGCTGCTCTGCTAGATCGCGCACAGCCTCAACTAAGTCGTAGTCAACGCTAATACCTTGGTCATTGACATGCTGATCGATCCAGTACAATTTGGTTTCACTTATAGGAAGCTCACCTAAAACGGAGTGAATATCGCGCTCAACCTCGACGTCAGTCTTGCAGTACTCATACAAATTTTCGAAGTCCTTTTGCGCTCTATCATATGTCCATCGAGTTTCGTGATTACGCATACTTGGACGTCTTGGCTTGCACAATTTAAGCATTGATGCTGCACCTTGCATATCCTTTTGCGTGACTCCCAATGTTTGGGCGCAGCGCTTTAGATCTCTTGGTAAACTATGGTAGGCAGCAATTGCGGCAGTGCAACGCCATTTAGTCACACTCGTTTTTGGAAAACCAATTCTTTGCCCAGCCATGCTATTTAATAGTGTGCGCTCAAATGCTGCGTTATGAGCATATAAAATCGTATCCTTTTGGGATAAAAGCTCAATAAAAGATTCTGGAAGCAGCACATCCGTGTGCTCTTTCCAGATCTCTACTGGCTTATCGTCAATTGCGTAAGCTAGACATAGAATCTCAGTGCTGCTGTGATCTGCGTATCGGTACATACCAACTTTCTTTAGATCAAGCTCGCAATAAGTTTCTATGTCTATGTGGATTTTGGTCATGAAAAAATATCTATTTCATCTTGAGCCAACTTCTCCAGACTTTCCTCTTCAATCACACCGAAAGCACTTTCCGCTTTAGCGCGTCCATCCAATCTGTCATCTAATCTTACAAGCTGAAGATTCTGTAGTCCAACTCCTACTCCGCGATTCCCAGCTTTATCGTAAGCGTAAAAACTGATTTGCGCTCGCATCCAGCAGCCAGAGTAGACAGCAGATGGATCAATAATTGCCTGTAGCTTTTGATCGACCAGACCAGGCTGCCTCTCTTCAGTCGCTGATGCAGACAAAAACCACATGCCCTCGTAAACTGACCCTGGTTCTTTCTCCAAATCGCCATCACGAAGTGGGTTCCTCATTGGCTTTGGTGCTTTCTCTAGCGTGTCCCACTTAGCCTTAATAGCATCTTCGATACCTTTCTTTAGCGGCGCCAAATCAGTGCTGTCTTTTGGAAACAGCATCTGAACACTGTACTTATGCCTACCTTGTGGATCAGGCATAGGTTGAAAGATGTTTAAATAAGATGCTCTAAATGTAGGTGTAATAATTTTCATTTCGACTCCTTTATCTCCTCAAAAGCCAATTCTGCTTCAGTGGCAGCCGGTTTTCGCGGATCTGTATAATGTACTAATGTTATGTTTCCTGGCTTCGTTTCAACGAACTCTGCCACTTGATCTTTTCCGACAATCTTCTCCAGCTTTGCTGGTGTAATGATTTTGCGCGTCCAGAGATCCTCTCCGAGATCTACTCCAAATTCATGGATGACTGCTTTCTCATCAATCCAAACTCTAGATCGCCTACCTTCAACAAGTTTTCTGTCTTTCGGCACACGACCTTTTTTAGCGGCACGCAGGGCAGCTTCTTTAACTGATTTGCTCCACTTATCCAACACTTCAATTATGTACAGAAATTCTCCAAACACATCTGGCGTTGGTGCATCATTACCAGCAGCACACTTATAAAGTGCTTTCTGCACTGAGGCTAACAACTTTGGACATATTGGCTTGGCAGGACACCATTTGCAATGATCTCCGTGCGCAAACAATTCACTCCCACCCAACGCTGCTCTTGCTGCATTGGCTAAAAGCTCCATATGCTGTTGCAAATTGTACGGAGTGGTTTCCCATGTGTCTATGTGATCTAGCCTTGGTTGATAAACCGTCAGCATGACCTTATCAAACTGATACTCTTCGTTGTGGGCGAGAAACGCGCCTGCAGCGTAGCATATAAGTTGATAGTTTGTGTCAGCATCGACCTTGACTCCCATGCCATATTTGTAGTCTATGACATGCAGCGCTTCGCCTTTACTCATAACCAAACAATCAACCGTTCCCCAGCACCCTGGGATTGCACTACTCATATCTAGCTTCTGCTCAATCAAAACCTTATCTGCCAAAATAGCCTCATCGGAAATGTACTGGGCGTATGCCTTGCCGTATGCAATCATTTGCTCATTAACCTTGTCGCTATACTCTGGCTGCACGCCATCTAGTAGCAAAGCAACTTCTTGCTCGGCTACTTCATGTGCGAGCGTGCCCTCCTCAGCATGTGACGAGCTTTCGGGAGGTGCAATTTCATGCATCCGTTCCGATAGATTCACACTACCAGGGCACGCCATCCAACGGCTGGCACTGCTCGGCGCCAGCACCGCATGTGCGCGAGATTTGTGATCAATCTTTTGCATCGATCTTCCCCTTGCACAACGTCACAAACTTTGTGTATTTCTCCTCTTTAAGTTGGCTTAAAGTACCTGCGCCACACTCTTTCAGTTGCTCGTGGCACACATCTTTGCCTTGAAGATCCAAAAGATTCTTTAGCGCCATTCTGCAGTCATCAAATGTAGCTTCAATGGCTTCGGCTACGTTGTCTACAATTTGCTCAACAAGACTTTCTTCTTCTTCTCGCTCCAGCCTTTTACACTCATCGTCTACCTGTTTTGCAAGAGCCTTTTTTAACTCAGATTGTTCATTCTTCTTAGGCCGACCTCTTTTTTTAGTTGTTTTTGGCTTTGGCTCTGCCTCCACCACTTCTTTCGATTGCTCCAAATAATCCGCGATGCGTTTTACATTTTTGTTGTTGTCGTGTAAAACTAAAGCTATTTGTTCTAATGCTCCTAAAATTCGCTGGTTAACTTCCCATTCATTCATGTCTTCACCCCTTTCATCACAACCATCCATAATTGATGGTTTGATAATTTCATCTATAACCTGCAACTTTTCCAGCGCTCGACGTAGTTGGTACTCATCAATGCTTTGATGTGTAGTCAAAAACTGCGCCAACACTGGCTTTGATTGTCCAATTCTGTGCATACGATCGACCATTTGATCGATGTCTTTTGGTGACCATGACGACTCGACAAAAACTGCCCTATTAGCTGCAGTCAGAGTGAGGCCTGTCTTACACGCTTCTGTATTACCCAAAAAGATTCTAACCCCAGGATCCTTTTGGAATTTATCGACAGCTTCTTGCCGAGCCTTCATAGCAGTAGAGCCGACAAGCTCCACAACACCAAAATCTTTTAACTGTTCTTTTAGTTCAGCTACCACTGCTTTGTGATAGGCAAAAACTATAAGCTTCTGCTCATGCTCTAACACATCTTTGATATGAGCAACTGCTGGCTTAACCTTTTTTAAGCCTTGAGCCTGTAGAATCTCACTTAGGCCAACTAGGCCAAGTGGGGTGCTTTTACCTTTTAAGTCCTGCAGCTTAAATTCTTTTTCACGCTTATCTAATGGTAGATCTAAGCTTATAATTTGGTAGGACTTACTTGGTAACTGTAATTTGGCCATGTCTTTTGTAATGCGCAGCATCCTTTTACTGACCAACTCACTAAGTTCTTCAAGGTTACTCGCTCCGGTAAAGTCTTCAGTATTCCATGGTGTCTTCCATCCGGCACAGTATTTATAGCCGAAGGAACGATAATCATTTGGAATCATACCCATACTAAAACCAAGTGGCCAGATCTCAATTGGCCGATTAGGAATTGGTGTGCCGGACAGTGCCCAAACATCTTCTGCACTCTTAACTAATTTCATTGCAGCCTTGGTTCTTTTGGCTGTCCTTGATTTCATGTACTGGCATTCATCTAAAATAATGTGAGAATTAAGATGTGATCCAAAGATCTTAGATAAAGAAGCCCAGGACACAATAGTACATTGTCCGGACTTAGGATAAATCTCAGCGTCAATGTTAGCCCATTTCTTTAGCTCACGCTGCCATGGAATTCGCATACTCGCAGGGCAAACCACTAGCACTTTTCTTGCAGGAAGTTGGGCGAGCGCGGCTGCGCTAATCACAGTCTTGCCAAGTCCTTGGTCGAGGCCAAGAATTCCTTTGCGAATGTCTTTAAGCCATGTGACTGACATCCGCTGGAAGCCTTTCAGTTCTAATTGAACTTTTCCTTCTGTTTTTGACTGATTTACCTGTTTCACTTCTTTTACTTCTTTGTTTATTTTTGTACTTAAAAGTACTTTGATGTACATAAACGTACAAATATTAGTTGCATTTGTCAACAACTAGTTTTACATTAATTTGTGTTTAACTATAAAAAGCGAGTAACTAATGTGCGATAAAGGAAAAGTCAAAGTGACGTTTACTTTACCTGAGATAGCATTGTACTTCCGTGTGTGCGAAAGAACAATCATTAGATGGTGCAAATCAGGTAAGATTCCACATTATAAAGTCGGCAAAGCCTACCGATTTGATTTTGAGGAAGTAAAAAAGCAACTGTCAAACGATAGTGAACTTAAAAAATTATTAGGTTAGGAAGTGTGTGTGAATAACCAAAACCAAAAGCTGTATATCGACGCGAAAAAAAGGACGATCCCTCTCGCAGGAAAAATCCCAATTACGAAAGATTGGGTTAATAGCCCATACTCTTCCAAAACAATTGAGGGCAACTATGGTTGGGCCTTGGACTCTGGCGATTTAATCTTAGACATAGATCCCAGAAATGGCGGCAAAGAATCTTTAACTAAACTGTCTAAAGATCTTAGCCTAGATATCGAAAGTTTGGCAGCGCTTAAAGTGATCAGCGGCAGCGGAGGTCTGCATCTCTATTTTAAGAAAGACCCAAAGCAAGCTGTAAGAAAAAAGTTAAGTGAATATCCTGGCATCGACTTTCTTTCTTTTGGCAGCCAAGTTGTTTGTCCAGGGTCAATTCATCCAGAGACAAAGCAAAGCTATAAATTAGACGATGCATGCCTTGATAAAGACTTCAGTGCTGTCTCTTACGCTCCAAAAGTGTTAATCGAAAAGCTAGTGCGCAGCGAGGACTTTGAATGGTCGAGTGGCGAAGGTCTTGAGAATTATGATGATGGCGTTGGTAATGTAAAACGCTTTAATAAATATCTAGTGGGTGTCGGGCCCTGCGAGGACATTGACGATGTCTCTGCTTTTCGCATCGCATTAAAAGCGAAAGACTTTGGCCTATCACCAGCAAAAGCGTTGCAGTGCATGATCAAATGGGACGCACAAAACACTCCACCCTGGGGTGAAGCTACTCTACGTTTCAAAATTGGGAATGCGTACAGGTATGGCAAGCGCGAACTTGGTGAAGATAATGCCGCTGCAGTCTTTGAAGTAATTGATGAGCAAGAAGAGCAGTACAAAACTGACTTTGCAGAGCTTATGGGCGAAGTGACCGAAACGACAGTGAGCCAGAGCCAGTATTCTGCACACTGTCCTACCAATGCTAGAGTTTTTCTGGCACGTAAGTATCCAAATCAAACATTGCGCTGCCGATTTGGCGACCTATATGGCTACACCGGCCAGGTTTGGCAGCCAATAAATCGCGATGAGATTGCAGCAGAGATCCATTTAGATATGGAGTACACATCATTTAACCAGAACACAATCAACCAGACATCGAAGGCGTTGTTTAACAAAGTATATAAAGAAGAATTTGTCATTGATCCAGCCAAGATTGCATTTGAAAATGGCGTGCTAGATCTTAAATCGCCAAAGTTCCCTGTCATGCTTGAATTTGGCCAAGAACATTTTGTTGTCGGTAAGCATGACTACGAGTTTCTGCCGAACGTAGAATGCCCTCGTTGGGAAAAATTCTTAATGGAAGTTTTTGATAACGACAAAGAGCGCATTGATCTGTTGCAGGAATGGATGGGCTACAATTTAATATTTGACGCAAAGTATCAAAAAATTATGTTGATGATTGGTGTGAGTCGATCGGGTAAGGGAACCATCAGTAGAATCTTAAAGCGCCTGGTCGGACAAGATATGTTTGCTGGGATCTCACTTACTACACTTACAGAAAGCTTTGGTCTACAATCTTTACTTGGAAGGAAGACTGCTGTAATAGCTGATGCACACAACGCGCCAAAGGGATTACAGAATCGAGCTAAAGAGCTATTACTTAATATCTCCGGCTGCGACACTGTCATGGTCAATCGAAAGTTTTTGGAGCCACTATCGATTCAGCTAAAGTCCAGGCTAACGATGATCGCCAATGAAGTGCCGAGCTTTTCTGATGGCAGCGATGCACTTAGTAATCGTTTTTTAGTCCTACCCTTCAGACGCAGCTTTGCTGGCGCAGAAGATGTCAATCTGGATGCTGATTTAGATAAAGAGATTAGTGGCATATTTAATTGGGCACTAATCGGTCTGCAAAGACTGTGTAAAAACCAATCTTGGACACATTGCGAAGAAGGTGCGCAAGAACTCAGGTCAATAAGAGCATTGACAAATCCTGTCGCTGATTTTGTTGAGCAGTGCGTTGTGTGTAAGAAAGGCACTAGCGTAGAGAGTGATGCCCTATATAAATCCTTTTGCGAACACATGGATCTGTGTGGTAGACAGCCTTACAGCAAGCAGCGATTCTTCTCACTTTTCTCTCCCCTTTTGATGCGCAAAGGTGTGCGCAAAATAAGAAAGCGCAACAAAGCTGGCGATCGCCAATACTTCTACGAAAACTGTCATCTTTTGGTCAATACTTTTGATGAAATAGTCCAAGAAATGAGTGAAGAAGAACTAAAATTGTTTGCATAATTATTTAAACAACTTTATATTTATATTAAACAGTTTAATAAACGATAAGGATTAATTATGTACACAATTGAAGTTATTGAAGAAGCCAGGGAGAAGCTTGGCTGGACGAAAGGTAGGATGTGTTTGGAGCTTGGGATATCTCCCCAAGCTTATTGGCACTGGGAGAACAGTAATGGTAGTCCAATCAAAGAGATATATGTAAAATATGTATCTCTGTTATTGGAGCAGAGAAACCTTGGGGGGTTTCGTGAACAAATTAAAGCAAAAGGGTCGCTTTGTGATGGTAATTAATTACTACACAGGCGAAAAATGGTATCTGGTAGAAGTTAACGGAGTGGAGAAATATGTCAGCGAAGACGAATACAATCAAACCAATACTGATTCACAACGACCAGCGCCCAAGGTGCAAGAAGTGCCGGAGGACTAGATTGCGCTGCACCTGCCCACTTGGTTTTACAGCTTGGGCAGTCAAAGCCAAAACAGTTATGCGTTTTATAAAAAGTAAGGCGAGGGGAAGATGAGTAACCTATTTTTAGTCATGCTCGCTAGTGAGCGTGATATAAGATCTTATGTAGCTGAAGAAGGCTACGCACTTTGGCCAGCAGTAATGGATGGATACGACCAGCCAGAGAATCTTGGCCAAGCAAGTTACAGAGTTAAAGAATACATCAGGGAAGTAAAAGACGCGTGTCATGTTCTTCGAGGCGCTGCAGTTTGTAGTGCTTTGTTTCCATACCTTTGCGAGATAAAATATAGCAGGACGCAAGAAGAGTGGGACATGCTTATGGAGCTATACAAGCGACCCATCATAGATGTGCTTGACGATTTTGACCATGTCAGAGTTAAGATCGTTAATCACGATGATGTATTGGCTCCAACACTTTTACAGTTGGCTCAAGAGTTTGACTTGGAGTTGGTATGAAACATATCGTTTGCTACTCCGGTGGTGTTTCTTCGGCACTCGTCGGCGCAATGGTATTAAAAAAATACGGATATAAAAATACTATCTGGTTAAATCACGTTGTCAACGCAGAGCCAAAAGATGTAGAAAGATTCGAAAAGGAATTTGCAGAGTATCATAATATGTTCATCACTTACGCTAATGCAGATGAAAGTAAATATCCAGGACTTACACCTTATTCGGTAGCAAAAAAAGAAAATTGTTTCCAGAATGGGCCGAAAATGGTTTTGTGTACGTCTAAACTTAAAACAGAACCATTTTACAAATGGTTAAAAGAAAACTACCAAGAAGGCGATATTATCTATTATGGTTTTGATGCTAATGAAACCAATCGAATACAAAGACGATCGAGCATTCTAGCTAGTAGTGGTTATAAGTCAGATTATCCTCTTGCTTTTTGGCCTAATCCTTTAGACGAGACTTATCTAGATGAAATAGATATAAAAAAACCGATGCAGTATCAAGTGTTCAAACACGCAAATTGTAGAGGTTGTATAAAAGGTAAACTACAGCACTGGCTTTGTGTATATGTCCATGATCGTGAAACCTACGACAAATTTGCAGAACTTGAAGAACAAATTGGTTACACAATACAGAGAGACAAAAGCCTTAACGAGTTGCGGAGTTATTTTGACTTGTGTAGTAAGTCAGGGATTGAAATAACAGAGCATATGCCGTCACAAACTTTTTGGGCGGCAGTAAAACGAAGATTAAAAAACATTGGCGTTACTTACGATGAGAAGTTGTTTAAAGCAGGTTTGGAGGAAGAACAAGCCAAACCATGTGAGTGCGTTATATGACCAAAACTTGTGTCCGATGTGGCAATGAATTCGGTCGTCCATTTGGTAAAGATGGGCGGCTTTTAAGTAACTGGAAGTGGGACAGAAAACAGTTCTGCTCTAACAAATGTCGCATCGATGCCAATCGCATAACTGTATATGAGGTTGGCCGCTGGCGGAGGATGTAATATGAGATCTAAACCTAGATTAATAATCGGCTTGTCAGGCAAAGCCAAGACTGGTAAAGATTACATATGTAAACATCTAATAGAGCATTTTAGCTCTGCCAAACGTTACGCATTTGCTGACCATCTTAAAGAGTTGTACGCAGAGAAGCATGGCATTACTTTATTAGATCTAGAACAGAACAAAGAGATCCATCGCCAAGGGTTGATCGATCTGGCAGAGAAAGATCTTAAAGCAGATGACCAGGCATACTTTGGCAAGCGTTTCTGTCGAGAGTTAGACTATGGTCAGATTGATGCGACTATAATTATAATAACTGATATAAGATATCATGCTGAATTATTCTTCACTCTCGGATATCTGGAGGCAAAGCATATCCCCCAGATTTTGATCGGTGTGCAGCGAGATGAGGTAGAAGATGTGCGATGTGGCTGGTGTTTAGATGACGTAACAGTTGACCATGTTTTCCACAACAGCCAGGACGAAGCCAAATTTAAAAGTGAGATGCAAAGTCTGATTGATTTGGTGTATAATGTACTTTCGCCGACTCAAAAAAGTCTGTGAGAAATGCGAAAGAAATTACTGTAGAAAGTATGTAAAGTTTGACATAAATTGTGTCGATAGTACATTATCAGTTACACACACACGCTGATAAAACCTCGGGAATAAAACCTCTCAGGATGTTGCGAGAAATTGCTGACATTTTGGGGGGTTTTTTGCTGTAAATTGCCAAAAAAATAATTGAGTAAAAAATAAAATTATTTCCCTGGCGAAGTCAAAATTTTTCCCCGGGTTTTTGCACTTTATGCAATTTGCGCCGAAATGCTAGAACTTTAGAATCGTTCTAAAATGGGCAAAAATCGGGGGTTTTGGGGGGTCAAAAAGGGGGTCGAAAAGGCCAAAAAAAGGCCGAAAAAAGGCCGAAAATAGGCCGAAAAAAGGCCGAAAAAAGGCCGAAAAAAGGCAAAAACGTTAACCCAGGATGCAACCCAGGGTTCCTGGTTCCTGGTTCCTGGTTCCTGGTTCCTGGTTCCTGGTTCCTGGTTCCTGGTCGATGCCTGGTCAAAACAAAAACCGCTCAAAAGCTTTTTACAGCTCTCAAGCGGCTAATGTTTTTGTGATTAGACTGTTAAAAGAACATCGACCGAACGATTAACAGCCACAAAATGAAAATCAGAAGGCATTCGCAGCTTTTCCATAGCCAGCTCGCTAGTGTTTCAATTAATTGCTTCATATTCATATCAATACCCCAACCAGTCGAGCACGTCGACTGCTTCATACGCTTCAAAATCGCCAAGGTCTAAAAAAAAGAATTTAAGATCGTCTACGCCATGTTTTTTCAATTCTTGTATCGCTCGCTCGCGTGATATTGTTTGATTTTCTGCTGATTCATAATATGTCATTCTGAATTACCTTTCCGTTAATGGTTTGCACTTCGCTAATATGATGAAAGTCGCGTATTTCATATTCTGCTATTTCTCGTATTTCATCTTCGGTATGCTTGTAATCGTCATACTCAAATTTACGTTCTAAATCAATCTTGACTGACATTATTTGATCCTCTATCCATTCATCGACGATTGCATCAAGAGCCGCGCACGCGTCATCATATGTCTCGTATGTTTCATCATGCCAGCCGTATGACTCATCGCCCAATTTGTAAACGATTTTAATATTCTCTTTCACTTTCATGCTGATACCTCTCCTGTAGTTTTTTAAGATCGAATTTTAAGCTTTTACCATTTGTTGTTATTGAGCGACTAAGTATAAGTCGCTCCTGTTCCGTCAATTGTATTTTTGATGTATCACTTTTTGTGTAATTAATTTGATAAGTTTCAATCATTTGTTCAACATCTTGCCAGCTATTCCAAGACGCCCCCATAGCACCATAAAACTCGTTGTTCTCTTCAATTAATTCAATTAAGTAGTAGAAATCATTCATTGCGCCGCCTCTTTTTGTAATTTTTTCATCTTTTGACCATGACCAAGATATGCCACTACGCTAACATCTTTACTCCAACAAGCGCGACATGGGCCGCATTTGCCGCCGCGCGTGCTTGATTCACAAATAACCATCTCGCCGCCGCTTCTCTCAGCTACGCGAGCGAGCCAATGATTAAAGTCTGGAATAATTGTGCTGGACTGCTCGAACTCTGTAAGCATCTCGCCGTTAACGCCATCGCTTGAATGACGTATAACAACATTGGGTAATGCGGCCATCTTGGTCAATATTGGCTTAAATTTGGCTATTTTGTGCATCCTGGTCGGCATCCAATGTTGAATCCATGGCGTTAGCTTCATAACTTGATATATTTTAGCGGCCAATTTAAGATGGTAACAATCTCCCGAATCAAACCAGCGGAACCAACGATCATTGTCCAATTCCTGCACCATATCGGCTACCCAATCATCGCGCCGCCAATCGTGATAGTTGTGTTCCCTTGACGCCTTTACGTTATCGAACCTGTAATTCCCTTCTTTCGCGTAACAGCCCTCACAAGCGGCTACAAGTTCGCCAAAAGTATCAAAAGATGCTGGGCACGTTTTGCCAGCTTGGAGGCTCCAACTTCTACAAGGCATTTTGCCGGCTTTAGATAATTTAAGCATCTTGACCCCCAGTCTTCTCAAAGCAAAAACGAAGAGTACAAGCAACGCCGACCAGAACATAAAAAATTGTTTCTTCGGCGCTTGTCATTTTTTCGTAATAATGTGAATTATCGGCGATGCAGCCGACTAAAAAACCAAAAATCAAAAAAAAGATAGATTGATCAAATTGTGATCGATTCATAATAAAACCCCCTGCGCGCGAGCGCGTTTAATAGTTACACACAAATTTATTATCGA
>Ga0209756_1002413_pt1 | contig 16223 bp, 24 predicted proteins | sample ETNvirenome_6_85_FD_184071 | JGI IMG/M metagenome (GOLD analysis project Ga0209756, IMG submission 184071) | Marine viral communities from the Pacific Ocean - ETNP_6_85 (SPAdes) (version 3) | ecosystem: Environmental > Aquatic > Marine > Oceanic | place: Pacific Ocean | collected 2013-06-19
AGATGGCAAAATATCAAGTTAACGACAAAGTCGTTTTTAAGTACGAAGGCACAAATCAGATAGGCGTTATAACAAATGTACGTACTGCAAAAACTGGAGGCGGTTATGACATCAGATCTGAAAAGGGATCTGCTTTTGTAATGGTTCCAGTCGACCCAACCGGGAATGGACAAAAGGCAACGTTCAGACGAACATATGCACATATTGATTCAGCCCTAACAGATGTTTGGAATAATAGTGATTCTACTACAAATTTACATGTAAACAAAAATGTAGGACATACAAGAGCTAATTATTCAGAAAATGTTAAATTAAGAATAGATGGGACATATGAGGAAGGTACGACATTACTTGTTGGACATTTTGAAAAATATAATAATTTTATATTTCCACCACAAGGACCAAGATCATTTTAATTATGAGAGAAGAAATTAAAAAAGCTAGAATCAAGAAAAAGGTACTAGGACAATATCCAGATGCAAAAGAAGTTCCATTTTCAGATGGAGTACGAATTATGTCTGGAGACATGTATATCGCTGAAGAGTTTTATATGCCAAGCACAAATGATACAGACACAGCTTGGGAATATGCAGCTATTGCCTGTAAGACAAAACAAAATTTTGATAGAACACATCCATATAGAATGGATTTAGCTGATATCGAAAGTAAATTAACTAGAATTAATAATCGTAAAGTAAGAGGCAGACGACGTGCTAAGTAAATTAAAAAGTTTATTTATAAAGAAAGACACTTCCAATCAAGTTGATGAAGGTACTCTTCTTTACTCTACAGATATTTTAGGATTTACAAACAGAGAAATACAAGGTCAAACATATGCAAAGGTTGCAAGCCTAATTCCACAAGAAGAAAGTGTTTTAGATTTTGGATGCGGCCGCGGAGATTATTTTAATTGGTATGGAACCACATATGGTCCAAACATAATAAATTATACAGGGGTTGATATCGATAAATCATTAATTAATGCCGGTAAAGAATTATACAAAGATATAAAATTAATTAATAAAGATTGGAAACGATTGCCTAATAATATTGTTTGTGATTGGAGTATAAATATAAATTCAAATAACTATCAATACCAAAAGAAGAATAAAGATAACATTACACATCTTCACGAAACAATTGATGTTATGTATAAACATGCTAATAAAGGAATTATAATTTTATTAGCATCAGATATAGTAGACAATAAGATCGATTGGATAAAATATAATCCAGGAAAAGTTTTAAATTGGGCTCGAACGAAATATAAAAACGTAATAATAGATCATTCGAGTTTTATGAACTCATTCATACTAGTAATATATAAAAATAAAAATTAAATTATGGGATACATTAACAACACTGCACAATGGGATGCAAAAAAATTGAGAAAAAGGGGCAAATTATACAGTACTATCGATTTCGAAGTAAATGAAAAAGTTGCTGAATATACGTACGAGAATATGCCCGAGAAACCAATTATTGGAAAATTAGATATCGGCGGAAAAAGATTCAATGTAACATACCCAGAACTATCACTTATTATTGAAACATTAGAACAAGCAAAAAAGGTAATTGAAATGCGACATAGAATGGGATTTATGAGATAATGGGATTCCATAAAAGATATATCGATGATAACCAAATAATAGACTTGTATAGAGAACAAGGAAATCAAGCTGTGATAGATTTATATACAAAAGGAGTAGATGTAGTAATCACGTCCGGAGATTTATCAGAACATATATTAGATATATTAGAAATAGGCTTATTAACTGAAATAGACAAATGGAATAAGATTTCCGAAATAATTGCTAGGGCATCTATTAAAAAAGGCCATAAAGAATAATATTTATATAAAATGAATAAAATGAATAAATTTGGATTATATATAAAAAATGCAAATGAGACGGCACATCATATCAACATTGTAGAGATACAAACAAAGACTCAGGCCGAAGCATATTTTGCAGGCGTCAAACAATTATCACCAACACAATTTAAAGATTTATTTGAAGTACGAGAAATAACTACATTTAGCAAACAATTATTGTACGGAAATCAATGAAACTAAAAGAATTAGATATAACAAGAGATGACTTCTCAGTATTTTTAGAATTAGCTCCTCGTAATAAAGTAGAATTTTTATTAGATGCATCAGAACATGGAATTGAAGAATCTATTACAAAACAAATAGATAATTTAGCTGATCAATATTGGCCAACACCTCCATTAGTAGAAACTAAAGATTTTGCAGTAGGAGATTATAGATTAAGTGTTACTATTCTTAAAGATGAAATGCATTTTAATTCAAACAGTTTACGTGCAATAAGAAAATTTATATCTAAATTATGGAACGATGGAATGTTATTATCAAAACTTAACATTAAAAAATCAGCATTTGATTCATATAAGTATTTTAAAGCATATAAAATAATTGGGAAAGGAAGCCCAATTAGTCCTAATTAGGATATATATATTAAATAATCGGACAACACTGCGGGTTGGTTGGTTATGTTAAAACAAGTTTAACAAATTATTAATTATTTAAGGAGATTATTATGACAACGCAATTAACACCTTTCGGGACGTCACCATTTGACATCCTGTTTCGAAATTTTTTCGACACCGATGGAGATTTTACTCCATTCACCACAATCAAACTAAACCATCCAGTAGATATGTATGAAGCCAATGACGGCTTTAATATTGATATTGCATGTGTTGGTCTAACAAAAAAAGATATTGATCTTACTATAGAGGGAGATATCCTGCGAGTAGAATATAAGAAAGATTCTAAAACAGCAGAGGCAGAGTACATTCAAAGAAATATTGTTAAAAGAGCATTTAACTTTGGATGGAGAATTAGCAGAAGATTTGACCTAGGTCAATTAGAAGCTAAATTATCAAATGGTTTATTACATCTGTTTGCACCATTAACAGAAGATAATAAACCAAAAACGGTTACAATTAAGTAGAGTACTTAAATGAACGTAACTAAATCTAGAAGTTTATTAAAAACATTAAGCTGGAGAATTGTAGCTAGTACAGATACATTTCTTTTGACATGGCTTGTAACAGGAAGTTATAAAGCAGGATTAACAGTTAGTGGATTAGAAGTAATTACTAAAATGATTTTATATTACTTCCATGAAAGAGCTTGGTTACGATCAAATTATGGTACTAATAACAATTAACTAAACCAACCCGCAGTGCACCGATTTCAATTAATAGATTTTCAAGGTAAAAAACTTCTTGTCAAACGTATTATCGCAGAACATCAATTGAAACCAGGATTTGATCAACAGCTATTAAAGGAATGGTCTATGTCTGATACATTATTACGTAAAGATGGTACATTCTATTGTTGTGAAACTATACAAGAAGCAGAGATTATAGAAGAGATAACCTATTGATAATCAAGTGGTTATAACTTATTGATAATCAAGTGGTTACAACATTTCTGAAAAAAAGCTGTCAAAAAATTAGGATATATGAGATATTTTTCTTATCTTTATATATAATTAAAAATTAGATATAAAAGATGAAAAAGAACCAGAAATTACACCTAGAAGAACTTCAATTATTTGTTCAAGAAATGAAGAATACAAGTTCTCTTATCGCAAAGAAAGAAATAATTAAATCATATAAAGGTAACGATTATATAGAAAATGCATTATATTATACATATAATCCATATCTAAAATATTATGTTACTTCTAAATCGATTGAAAAGAATATACAAATTTGTGATCTAGATCAACCTTATACTAATTTATGGGATTTATTAGATGCATTAGTAAATAGAGACTATACAGGTCATGATGCAATTGCATTAGTAAATGGTTTTATTACAAATCATATGCAATTCAAAAATTTAATTCTTTCTATTATAGATAGAAACCTAGAAATTAGAGCTTCTGAATCTGTTATCAATAAAGTTATTCCAAACTTAATTCCAACATTTGATGTTGCATTAGCAACTAAATACGAACCTAAATTTTGTGAGTTTCAAAAAGAAATTTGGTATTCATCTAGAAAATTGGATGGTGTAAGATGTATCATTAGAAAAGAAGAAGGAGTTGTAACTGCTTATTCTAGACAAGGAAATGAGTTTACAACCTTACAAAAAGTATTAGATGATATAGCACTAATACCAGGAAATTTTGTATTTGATGGAGAGATTTGCTTGATGGATGAAAATGGTAATGAAGACTTCCAAGGAGTAATGAAACAAATCAAAAGAAAAAATCATACAATAGAAAAACCTAAATATGTTATATTTGATTATCTATCATTAGAAGAGTTTGATACTAAAGAAGGCAATCAAAAATTATCAGAAAGAATAGAAAAATTAAAAAATGTAATTTCACCAGGTAGTTATTATAGTACATTAAGTGTACTTGATCAAGTGTTTGTTAGAGATGAAGAACAATTATCAGATATGATTGTAGAAGCTGATAAAATGGGTCATGAAGGAGTTATGTTAAGAAAGGATTGTACATATGAAGGTAAAAGAACTAAAAACTTATTAAAATGTAAAAAGTTCCATGATGCGGAATATGTAGTTGAAAGTGTAGATTTTAAAGACCACAGAGTTATTAGAGATGGTAAAGAAGTATTAATGTCAATGTTAGCTCAAGCTTATATTACTCATAAAGGTCATGAAGTAGCAGTAGGATCTGGTTGGAGTCAAGAACAAAGAATTAGATATGAAGCTCATCCAGAACAATTAATTGGTAAAACAATTACCGTTCAATACTTTGAAGAAACTAAAAACCAAGAAGGCGGATTATCTTTAAGATTTCCAACGGTAAAGCATGTTTATGAAAACGGAAGAGAATGTTAATATTAAGATACGGGGATTTAGCTCAGTTGGCTAGAGCGCTTCGCTTGCACCGAAGAGGTCGTCGGTTCGAATCCGACATTCTCCACAAATTATTTGTTTTATTGAAATATTTTCTATATATTATAGTAATGTATATTTATTAAAAAGGAGTTTACAATGGCAGTATTAGACAAAGACAATGTATTAAGACTATTAGATGAAGTTGACAACATGATCATGATTTTAGATCAAGTTGTAGAACGAAACATGAAAATTGACCCTACAGAGGCAAGAAATAGATTTCATACAATTAGACAAAAGTTAGCGCGCATAACAGACAGAGTATCGGGAAGTTAAAATGAAAGCTAGACTGTTTCCGCTTTTAATAGCACTTTCAGCGTTAGCAGTTTCGGGTAGTGCAGCATTCTATTCAGTATTCGGATTAAGTAAGTTGTTTGCCGGAGCATCGACTCAAGTAATAATAATGGCTGGCTCATTAGAGTTCGCTAAACTAGTTGTTGCATCTTTATTATATCAATATTGGGACACCATTAATAAAGTATTAAAGGGATACTTGATGGCAGCCTGTTTTGTTTTAATGATTATTACAAGTGGAGGTATATATGGATTCTTATCTGGCGCTTATCAATCAACTGCAATTAAGTCTGAATTATTAGATAAGTCATTATTAGTACTACAACAAAAACAAATTAGGTTTGAAGAAACGAAAGATGATCTTAAAATTGAAAAGAACCAATTAACAAAATCTATTTCTGATTTAAGAATATCACTTTCAAATCCAACACAAGTACAATATTATGATAAAGAAGCGGAAACAGTAATCACAACATCATCTAGTTCAGCAAGACGAGCTCTTCAATCAGAATTAAAAACATCGATTGAAGATAGAGACGCTGTTAACCTAAAACTAGAAGCAGTTATTGATTCAATCACAACAACAGATATAGCTTTATTAAATAAAGAAATATCTAATGAAGACCAAAGAGAATTAGGTCCGCTTAAATATTTAGCTACAATAACTAATTGGTCAATGGATAAAGTAGTTAATTGGTTTTTACTTTTAATTATATTTGTATTTGACCCATTAGCAATTGCTTTAATAATAGCAGCCAATATGGCATTTGCAAAAATAAGAAAACCAAAAAAAGAAGATTATTTTTCAAGAAGGAATGAACAGTTAGATAAGGTAACAATGTCAGTCCCAGAAGGAAAGGAATTTAATAAACCATATCCATTTGAAGAGTTAAAAAAAAGAGTTACCAAAAATCAAGATAAATTAAAAGAAGAAATAACTCTTGACGGCGGAGAGATCGAAGTTACAGTAGAACCAACAAAAGAACAAATGGAAGAATTAGAAGAACATGAAGGCAAAAAATTTGCTAAAGGACTTGACACAGTAATTCAAGTAATGGAAGAAGAAACAAAAAAAGAAAAAGAAGATAAGCCTGAAGATATATATGACGAAAAACCAAAAAGAAGAGGTAATCGTAGAGGCAGCGGCTATTGGTCTTAAATTAAAATAAAATAGTTATGGCAAGAAAGAAAACAGTTACACATAAATTTAAAACACGCATACGAGATAATAAACGTTACATGATATGTAGAAATAGTATTGAAGATAAAAATTATTGGGGCTGGGAATATCTTAAGAATAGACCTAGGTGTAATGAGTATTCAGACGTAGGAGAAGATACAACCGCAGTATTGTGTTGGAGATGTTCTCATTCAACAGTTCCAGCACCAGACATTAAAAGTGGATATGTATCTAAAGGTAGAATGAGAGGGTGGCAATTTATGAAAGTATTTGTCGACCCACAAGGCAATGTATTTCATAAAGGTAAAGAACAACCTAAATTGAAAGGAACATTAGAGCCTACTAAACCAAAACCAAAAAAGAAAAAATTATCTACGTATGAAAAAGAAGAATTAAGATTGTCTATTTTACAACAAATGGCATTGGTTAGAGGTAATCTAAAAAAGGCTAAATGGAAGAAAGATATTAAATCAGGCACTACACAACTACGTAAATTAGGCCGTCAGTTAAAAAAAATTCAATAAATTTGGAATTACGAAAAAATTTTATTATATTAAAATAATATGTACAACGAAAAACATCCAGAACCTACAAACCAACCTAAACCATTAGGTGATCTATACGAATCATTACATAATCAATTAGGAACATTAGTTGATTATAACGATTCTATTATTTTTATTAATGACGATATAACAGATCATACATTAACAGATTTAATTATACGTATACGAAATCTATTACAAAATAGAACCGACAAAACATCTCCAATAAATTTAATGATTAATAGTCCAGGAGGAGATGTGCACGAAATGTTTGCGATAATTGATTATATTGAATCATTAGATGTAAAAGTAAATACAATCTGCAGAGGAAAAGCATTTTCTGCAGCAGCAATCATATTGGCATGCGGAACAGGCTCCAGAATGATGAGTAAAAGATCAACAGTTATGTTACATCAATCATCAAGCTTCCTAGGCGGAAAAATGAGTGATATAACTGCATATCTTGATAATGTAAGAAATTTAGAATCATCTATATATAAGATATTATCTGAGAAGACTATTAAAGATACGCAATATTGGAAAACACAAATGAAATCAGATATGTATTTGACAGCAGATAAAGCAAAAGAATTAGGATTAATTGACGAAATAATATAAAATAAAAAATATGAAATTAACAGCAGAACAAATAGTACAAAATTGGGAACGTTTAATAAACGTAATTAAAACAGAATTTACAGGAGAAAGACAAGAGAAACTCTTAGCTATGTATGAAGATATGGAAGATAGGATGTCATTACAACCAGCCTCAAGTTTTAATCATTTTCATAATGCATTTGAAGGCGGATATGTTGACCATGTATTGAGAGTAATTGAATGTGCTCAAGAAGTATATGATTTATGGACACGTATGGAAGCAGATATGTCTGGTTATACTAAAGAAGAATTGATTTTTGTAGCCTTAAATCATGATATTGGCAAAATGGGATTTCCAGGAGAAGGTAATGAAATATATATTCCAAATGATTCAGAATGGCATAGAAAGAATCAAGGTAAAGAATATAAGATTAATCCTGATAATCCATTTACACTTGTAAACGATTTATCAATTTGGTTATTACAACATTATGGAATTGAAATATCATGGAATGAAATGTTAGGTATTAAATTAACTGATGGATTATATGATGAAAGTAATAAACCATATTATATGTCAAGGACAGCTGATTCTAAATTAAAAACTAATTTAGGATATGTAATGCATCAAGCAGATTGTATGGCAGCAAGAATTGAATTTGAAAAATGGTATAAAAATAAGCCGGCAGCACCTATCCAAAAGAAAAGACCGGCCAAAATAATAACTAATTCTCAAACACAAATTAACGCTAGTAAGATGTTTGAAGATTTATTTGGAGATAAACAATGATAACAACAATTGTAATATTATCGATCATATTAGCAGTATCAATATTTGTTAATTATAATCAATTACGAAAACAAGAAGCTCAATCCGATTATATTGAAGATTTAGAAAAATCAAATACTGAACAATATACTTTTGTACAACGATTGAAAGGAAGAGTTGGAGAAATAAATTCCAGAGTTCGTGGAGTTGATAGACTTGGGTCTTTTGAAGCCGATGATGAGACAGGCTTTATTTTTACAGAACTTAAAGAGATACTAGAAGATTTGAATAGAGGATTTTAATGAGTGCAGTAGATGAGTTTTACCAATGGCATGCAGAAGAACAAGCTTATTTAGAAGAACATGGTCCACGAAAGAGGCGTGGAAGAAAGCCTTCTAAAAAACAATACTTTACGTATATAACTGATCAAGCAATAATAGCTTATAATAACGAACCTAGTTATGCTAAACGTAATAAAGTATTTAGAGAATACATAAATTATCCATTCAACAAGTTAGTTGAAAATATTTATTACACTTTTAGATTTAGTTATTTTGATGTATCTTATGAAGACATCAAATCAGAAGTAGTAGCTTTTCTAGTACAAAAAATTGGCAAATTTCAAGAAGGCAAAGGAAAAGCATTTTCTTATTTTTCTATTATAGCTAAAAATTATTTAATTATTCAAAACAATGCTAATTATGCTAAACTTAAAGCACGCCAGGGATTAAACGTGTTAGACGAAAAACGAAACCTGTCGGCGGAAATTGCATTAACAGACCATCAAGAATCGTTACGAGACTTTACCGATTTATGGGTCGAATGGTACGATGACAATATAAATAAAGTTTTCAGTAATAAACGAGATATAATAGTAGCAGATACATTATTAGAATTATTTCGTATTAGAGAGAATATAGAAAACTTCAACAAAAAAGCTCTTTATATCTTAATAAGAGAAAGAACCGGTCTTAAAACCCAAAATATTACCAAAGTTGTTAATATAATGAAACGAGACTACAAGAAAATGTATTCAGTATATTGTAAGGCCGGAAATATTATCGACATTACACGTTAGTTCTTATATTTATATTAAAGGATTAATATGAGTACAGAATTCGAATTATTTAATGGGACAAACTTTTCTGATCTTATGCGTGACGTATATCATAACTCAAAAAAGAAATCACGACAGATAGATTCATTAATTAAAGAACTACAGCCATTAATTAAAAATTTAGGAGATGCGACTGTAATAGTTCCTTTAATAAAAGATTATTTAGAAGTTTCAGTTAAAAATGACGATGCATTAGTTAAACTTACTGCAGTAGTCCAACGACTAATTTCAGCATCCAACAAAGATGACAATGAGAATGAGTTCGGCTTATCAGATGACGAACGAAAACGTTTATTAGAAGAAGCAGAAACAGAAATAAAAAACATACAAAAAAATAATAAGGAAGAGACGAATGCCGTTAGAAGTAGCCGAAGTCATCAGCACCAAGAAGACCTTTAAAAAATCAACAGACACATTAGGTGAAGATTTAGCATTAGCTTCAGTTAAAGTACGTATGGGTACTAGTACTGGTGGACCACGTGTAGAACGATTTGCACAACCTTTATTTAATTTTATGCACATTCCTTGTGAAGGCGAACATGTATTAATAACGAAAGCGCCATCTGTAATGGCCAACCCAGGCGCGCCGGCAGATAAGTATTATTATGTTACGCCTATTCCAATACATGGAAATAAACATTTGAATCCATTACCTAAATCATTTGAGATTGATAAATCAGGTAAGGACAGCTCTTATGCTGCTTCCTCTGGACCACAAGCACCGCCACCAGGCAAGCCATACAAGCCAGGAGAGAATTTTAAAGAAGTGGCCACAGTTAAAAACTTACAACCATATGAAGGAGATATTTTAATTGAAGGCCGCCATGGACAAGGCATCCGGCTGAGTACAGGGATAGGAGGATCTATATCTCAATATAAAAACTCTCCATTTTGGAAAGGCGACCAAGGAACTCCTATAACAGTGTTATCAAACGGACATAAACCAAAAGGCGGACCAAATGATTTTGTAATCGAAAACCCAGATGATACAAATAGTGTTATTATATTATCATCTGCACAAAAAATAAATTTAACGCCAAGTCAAGAGAACCTAGGTAAAGGAAGAAAATTACCGACAGCAACTGACACTTCTCAAGTTATAATTTCATCCGACAGATTACATTTTAATGCGAATATAGAAGATATCATATTATCAGCTAAAAAAGATATTACAACAGCTACACCAAATTGGGCAATTGAATTAGATTTATTTTATACAAATTATCTAGACTTTATGAAAGAAGTAATAAAATATTGTAATGAAATGGAAATTCATGCTAAAGATAATGCAGATCATGCACAAGCATCGTCAATATCTATTCATATGACAGGCGTAGGACCAACTAGTCCGCCAACAAATGCCGGCTCTTTTTCTGAACATAAATCAAACTCAACAACTACAAGTTCTAATGTTAAATCTATTAAAACGAAAATAGAACAATTACAAAAAGATCTTGAAGCAATGAAACAATAGGGGAATAATATGCCTGTTTTATGGAATCAGTTACAACAAGCAACAACTGCAGCACTAGTATCACAAAAGTTATCAGGCCCTGAAGAATCTGCACACTTTTTTACTAAATCATATATTACATCGATGTTGTTATCGCAGGACCCCGTTAATAATCTTGTATTACTTAGCACAAAAAAAATAAAAAAAGGTAAATCAGGATATAATATAATATATAAAGGTTGGCTCAAAGCATTTCAAATGATGGAAGCGTCGCCAATCGATTTAAAAATGATACCATATTTACATGTATCTAAAGCTCTTGTAAAATTTTGGACTGGCATGCTCGTGTCTCCTCTTCTTCCTCATGCACCATCTGCTGCAATTGCTATATACTTACCAATAATGGGCAGTCTTGTTCAATTAATAGAATATGGTAATATTATAATATTTCCTGGGAATGTTATAGCCGTGGCTAGTGGAATACATGAAGCATTTAATAAGAAAAAAGAACCTCTTGTTGCAAAATTTTTAGTAGACACGTATAAAAAACACCTCAAATCCATTAAAGGACAATATTGGGGAGTATTGCCACCACCACCAACAACTCCTCGTGGACCGGGAACAGGACCAATACCTTGGTCTGGCCTGAAATAGACTCGGCTAATCTTTATCATAAACATATTTATTAAAAAGGAGTATTCTATGGAAACTAAATCATTCGTAAAGATATTACGTAAAGTTATTCGAGAAGAAGTTAAAGCTGCAGTTAAAGAAGCACTTAACGAGCAAAAATCTAATCATAAACAAGTTATTAATCATGGCATGGATTTACATAAGATGGTAGAACGTCAAGCCAATCCTTATAATATTAAAGCTAAAAAGAAAAAGACTTATACTAAAAATAGCATGTTAAATGAATTATTAAATGAAACAGCTACAACAGCAGATTTTGGTGCAATGGAGCCATATCCAGCAATGTCATTTGACTCAAGCGACGCAGAAACATTCAGTACACAAAAGAGGCCTCAACAATCATTAGCAACTCATGATGTGAATGGCGCGCCAGTTAATATGGCAAATGAAAATGTTGCAAAAACAGTAGACATAATGACAAAGGATTATTCCGCATTAATGAAAGCAATTGATAAAAAGAAAGGCATTAAATAATGGCCAGAGCGATATACCAATATCAACCTATTAATGAAACTCCAGATGTGGCAGTAGGCATTTTACTGCCAATGGATAAGTCATCAGCTGCATATAGCACTGAGTTAATAGCCATTTCAGGTTCGGCTTTAGCTCCGGGGTATCATTATGATTCCGGAAAAAAAGGAGGCTCATCTGTATTTGCACAATCATATTCTACAGAAGAACAGGCAATATCAAACTTAAAAAATTTATTGTTAACTTTCAAAGGCGAACGATTTATGCAACCAGATTTTGGAACACATATTAGAGAATCGGTATTCAAACAAAATACACGTGAGATGGCCGATTATTTAAAAGAGACATTAACAGCAGATATCGCACGTTGGTTACCATATATTGTAGTTAATGATATTATAATCATACGACATATTGATGCACATACTATTGATATTCAAGTAAAGTTCCGGGTCGGATTGACTGGAGCAAATCTTACAATTAATATAATGGCAACAGAAAATGAAATCATAATCACTAGTATAACACCTGATACATCACCTTCAACGTTAATTCAAGTAGATTCATTTGGAATAGGATAATAAAATGGCAGATTTAGTTAAAAAAGACATACGATATTTAGGAAAAGATTTTGCACAATTTAGACAAAATCTAATAACATTTACAAAACAATATTTTCCAAATACATACCAAGATTTCAACGAATCGTCGCCTGGTATGATGTTTATGGAAATGGCATCATATGTAGGAGATGTACTGTCGTATTATACAGACCAAGCGTTTAGAGAATCACTACTATCAGGAGCTCAAGAAGAAGGTAATGTACTAATGTTGTCTCAATTGTTTGGTTATCGTCCAAGATTAAGTTCACCGGCACATTGTAAGTTGGATGTATATCAACTAGTGCCAGCAATAGGCTCCGGAACAGCTGCACGTCCAGATTATAGACATGCATTATCTATACAAAACGGCATGGAAGTTTTGACAGAAGATGATATATTATTTAGAACAACTGAAAATATAGATTTTAATGACAACCCGGAAACTTCTGTTTATGAAACTGATGGAAGCGGCAATGTTACATATTATCTACTTAGAAAACAAACAAATGTTGTTTCCGGAGAGATCATGACACGTGATTTTACATTCACTGAACCCAAACAGTATGATAAAATATTACTACCAGAAACTAATGTGTTAGAGATAATATCTGTAACAAGTGATACAGAACAATCATGGCACGAAGTTAATTATTTAGCTCAAGATACTGTATTTGAAGATATCGCTAATATTTCTTATAATGACCCAGAATTGTCACAGCATAGAAGTTCTGTACCATATATCTTAAAATTAAGAAGAACTCCAAGACGGTATGTAGCAAGAGTTAGATCTAATTTAACAACAGAACTACAATTCGGCTCAGGCATAAGTTCTGACGCGGATGAAGAAATTATACCAAATCCAACAAATGTTGGCGCAGGCCTAGAATATTTACGAAGAACCACTACATCTAATGTCGACCCATCTAACTTTTTAGCTACAAGTACTTACGGCTTAGCGCCAAATAATGAAACATTAACTGTTAAATATACTATGGGCGGCGGCATAAAGGACAATGTAGGAGTTAATACAATTGTCAATATACAATCTGTAACATATATAAATGACAATTCGACAGTTGATTTATCTACAGCAAAAAATTCAGTAGCAATTAATAATCCAGAACCAGCAAGAGGCGGCGCAGAAAAACAGGATGTAGAAAGTATACGTCAAAATGCAATAGCATCATTTGCTGCACAGAATAGAATAATAACAAGAGAAGATTATACTGCAAGAGTGTATGCATTACCAGCAAAATATGGAAGTGTATCAAAAGCATATGTCATTGGAGATACTCAACAAAATACTCAGGATATAGATTATCCTAGAGACACCATTGCAAACCCTTTGGCATTAAATTTATATTTATTAGGATATGATTCTGATCAGAATCTTGTATCACCAAACAATGCACTAAAAGAAAATATACGTACATATCTATCACAATTCAGAATGTTAACCGATGCAATTAGTATTAAATCTGCACACGTCGTCAACATTCTAGTAGATTTTGAAATAATTCCAAAAGCAAAATATAATAATGATGAAGTACTTACACGATGTATTGATAGATTAAAAATATTGTTACATACCGATAAAATGCAAATAAACGGAAGTATTAATATGTCAGAACTTACATCCGAACTAGATAGAATTGAAGGTGTACAAAGCGTTCCAACAATAGAAATTCAAAATACAACTAAATCTGGATATTCGAATATCGTGTATAATATCCAAGCAGCAACTAGGAACAATATTATTTATCCGTCATTAGACCCTTGTATATTTGAAATTAAAAATCCTAATTTAGATATTAAAGGAAGAATTGTCAAACCTTAAAGGATAAATTATGTATAGAATATTTTACGCAGAAAAAGATACAACATTATATGAAAAATACCCAAAACAAAATACAGGTATTGATCAAATACTAGAACTTACAAAAATAGCTTCAGGGTCTAAACTAAATGGTATTATTCAAACCAATCAATATAATACTAGATTTTTAATAGACTTTGGAAGTCAAATAACAACATTATCATCATCAATTGCTTCTGGCGATATACCTAAAGTTACAAATCATGCAAAATCTGCATCTGTATACCTTAGCTTAAAAGCAGCGGATGCATCCGATTTATTACAAGAATATACTATTAAAGCATTCCCAGTATCTGAATCATGGACAAATGGAAATGGAAATTTTGCTGATGAGCCAATACAAAAATATGGAGCATCTTGGTATTATAAAACAAGTGATGATGCAGCAGATGGATGGACGACAGGATCAGTACCAAGTTCAGGTACTGTACAAGGAACAACCGAAACACTCGGAGGAGGCTCATGGATCACAGGTTCTTCATATGAAGCATCCCAGTCATTTAAAAACGAAGTTCCAGATATAAGGATGAATGTTACAGATATTGTAGCCAATTGGTTATCCGGTAGTATATCTAATTATGGATTTATTGTCAAAAGACCTTATAGTGATGAAATATCAGGACAAGTATTAGGTAATTTAAAATTCTTCGGAAGAGAGTCACATACAATATTTGTTCCTAGATTAGAAGTTGCATGGGATAATACTTCAAATGTCGGCTCAAGTTCTGTTTCAGAAATAAATTCCGAAACATATATTCCTTACTTTAAAAATATTAAATCAGAATATCGTACATCAGAGATCACTAAATTTAGAATAGGTGTAAGGCCAGAATTTCCATCTAGGACATTTCGAACTTCATCTTTTTACTTAACAGCAGAAAGACTCCCAACATCCAGTTATTATAGCATAATAGATTCAGTTACTGACGAAACAATAATACCATTTGATACGACAGCATCAAAAGTAGATTGTGATAGTAATGGAAGTTTCATGAAATTAAGAATGGATTCGTTCATGCCAGAACGATACTATAAAATAATGTTGAAGATAACTAGAGCAACTAGCTCATATGATGATACACAAACATTTGATGATTTTTATTTTAAAGTGGTGAAATAATATGCCAGACGATTTTGTATTAGATAGCTTTGTAAGCAATATTGACGAAATTAAAGAAGATGCTCCAGACCAAAGTTTCGAGACAGCAACTTGGACAGCATGGTCACATCCAGTCGAACGCGACCCAAAGACAAATCATTTAAAAATTTCCATGGACCCCGATTGGGGAGCCAATAGAGCACAAAAAGTTGAATACGGACTTTATTCATTAGAACCTTCGGCATCAGCCGAATCTATAAAAAGTTTAATTGATCAGACCTGGTCACATTTCACAACAATTCACCCTGCATATAATCAACCGCCACCGGCAGAGCCAGCATTTTTTCTAGCAGCCGGCGATATAAATGAGTTTGATCTCCATGCACAATACCTAGAGCGTGGTCCAACTATTGGTAGACTGATTGCCAGGCCTAATACCATATTTTGTGTGTATTATGTAAAGAATGATATTGCACATCCAATACCAAATTATAAAACATTAGAAGTATTATTAGTTCAAGAAGGACTTACGTATGATGACATTAAAGAAGCTGCTGATGATGACTATAATAAATATGATATACAGATAGCAGGCAGTGTTAGTAATACTGATAATGT
>Ga0209756_1002419_pt1 | contig 16194 bp, 19 predicted proteins | sample ETNvirenome_6_85_FD_184071 | JGI IMG/M metagenome (GOLD analysis project Ga0209756, IMG submission 184071) | Marine viral communities from the Pacific Ocean - ETNP_6_85 (SPAdes) (version 3) | ecosystem: Environmental > Aquatic > Marine > Oceanic | place: Pacific Ocean | collected 2013-06-19
TAGTATTAAATTCATTCCCTCAGAAAGCATAGCGGTGGTTGCGGGCTTAATCACATTGGTAGTGACGAATCTGAGTACGATTTTAAAGGGAATCGTGGAAAATGGACAAGGGAAAGAAGAGGAACTTTTAGGGAGTAAGAAATGAAATACTATTTAACACAAGCAGGAAGAGAGTTTATTGAAGAGGCTAAATCACCCGAAGAACATGGGGAGGCTGTACGACAGTCACAAGTTAAGAAGATTTTAACTCAGCCAGACGAGGAGTTAGCGAAACACTTCGATAAGTGGCCTTTACCCCGTACAGTTGCGGCTGCTGGAAGACATGCAGGTAGGATGGCATCAACAAGACGGGTGAGAAGGCAAGCACGCCAATCCCGCCTACGTAGAGAGCGGGGAGATAAGAAATGAATCCAATATGGGGAATATTTTTCAAGGACAGATTTAGAACACCTTTTTCAGTGTATAAGATGAGTTTAGCAGAGCTTGTAGTTTTGCTTGGACTTGTTGCTGGTGCTGGAATTGGAATTGCGAAAGGGATTAGTTGGATCTTTGAGTTAGAAGGTGTCGAATCTACGGAGTAAATAGTGAAAGAAGAATATTTTTATAAGAAGACCTTAGCTTTGTTGGAGAAGGTTCAAGATGCTCCTGTTAGAGCGGGGGCTGCTGCACCCCCATCTAGATCTGTTACTTCCTATTTGAGGCCAGTGAATCCCGCTAAAACAGCGGCAGCTATAAAGTCAGCGAGGAGTGGAGAAACTATTCCTGATCCTAATAGGAGGGAGAGAGTATCTGCCCCGACACCTATGGTTCCAGGGGGGATTATGCAGAGCGGGAGAGTGGGTGTTCCTGGTGGCTTTGCGGCAGATGTTATGGGTCCTGGGCCAGGAAAGATTAAGAGTGCTGCAAAAGTAAGTAAATGGGTAGCAAAAACTGGACCTGGACAAGCGATTATACGACAACTTGGAAAAATTCCGAACCCTATAAATGTAGCCACAGATCTAGGACAAAAGGCAGTAGGAAGAATGAGAAGTTTATTTAGAGGAGGGGGAAGAGGAAGAATAACTACACCTACACCAACTACACCTAGACCAGCGGGAACACCATCACCTACACCAACTACACCTAGACCAGCGGGAACACCATCACCTACACCAACTACACCTAGACCTACACCAGCGGGAACACCACCACCAAGAGGAAAACCGCCAGGAAGAACTGGCACCCCTGATCCTCCTGGAACACCTAAAAGAACAACTGGTGCGCCAAACGGACCTAATAAAGGGGACGATTTTGATTGGTTAGTTCCTCCTGTTCTGTATGGGGCATATAAATTAGCTCAGGCTGGCACGAATGTACAAACAGATCCCGCAACACAAACAGGTCCCGCAACACAAACTCTACCACAAGGACAACAAGTTAAACCCCCTACAGGATCTGCCACAGGAACAAAAGCTCCACCAAGAAAGCCTAAAAAAGCTAAACTCAAAATTCCAATTCCTAAAGTAGTTCCAAGAGGTGGACATGTTCGTGGAAAGAGTGGAAATCCTAGAGGTAGACGATTCACTACCACCACACAACGAGGTGATGAGGATGAATTAGAAGCACAAAGAGAGGAAAGATCTATGAGTAATATTTATAAAAGAATGGGTGTATTACTAGAGGGCGAATTTGGAGATCAGAAAAGGGACAGGGATATACAAAAATGGATTGATGATACTGCGAAGGCCAGGAACATGAGGAGAGCATCTGCTGCCTCACAGGTCCCCTCTTCGCAATCTGCGAGGGATAGAGGTGCTTGGAATGCTATGCAACAATTAAAAGATGTGTCGAGGCAGAGACAGGGAGCGCGGATAAGAAGACAGAATACATACAATAGGGGTGCGGCTGCTGGAGCCAGAGGGATTTCAGGGCAAGCAGCATATGAAAGGGGCCATAAGTTTGGGGTTGCTTCTAGGGCCCCTAGGGGTGGGATGAGAAGTCCTCTTGATCGACTTCGTGGGATCTCCAGAATTGGCAGACCTACATCACTAGATCCAAAGACTGGTAAGCCTGAGGTGGACCCACAGACTGGCAAGCCCGTGCGCGGCTCTTTTCAATGGGGGGTGGGGCGATATGGTGGTGATCCTCAGGCAGATCAGACCCCCATGGGGAAATTGGGCAGAGGTATGGTGAGTCACGGACTTATCCGACGAGGAACCCTGACGCACCAAGCTCTTAGCCCTATGGCAGCAGGAACTAAAGATATGTGGAGAAAAATAAGAGGACTTTCCCCAGCAAGAAGCGGTGGGACTGTGGGACTTAGGTAGGTTTATCTTCCTCAGGCTTCCATTTGGATATAGGGCAGCTTGCTGCTGCCATCTGAGCTTTATACTTCATATAACATCCACATAGTTGGCATAGTTTATTATCCTTGTAGTATTCACAGCTAGAACAGATTTCCAATCTACGATCTACGAATTTAGATTTTTTAAATCCTGTTATACACCATGCTTTGATTGTAGAGAAGAATGAATGTATCTTAGGGGGTATCCAGGAGGAATATAAAGACTCTATACTTTTTATTAGTTCTTTTCTCACATCATTTAATCTATAGTAAGCAGAACTACATTGTTTTAAACTATCAATACAAGGATGCTCTTCTTCTAACTTCTCATAATCAGCTAGTAACTTTAAATATTTTTCTTCTAATGAGTCCATTGTTATACTTCTATAGGTAAGGAATGTTGTGCGATAAAGGCTTCTCTATTTTTGTGCCAAGAGTCTCTACCTGCCAATTCCCCAAAAGAATGATGAATCATAAAGATAGGCTCTACCGTATTATAGAACCCTTTTTTATGTGCTTGTATTGTATAGTGAATATCATAGAAATCCCACTCCCCTTCGAAGTACTCAGGTTTAGTTAAATTAATAGATTTAAGGGTCTTTCCTTTCACAGCTAAGAACAAACCATCTAGACATACTACCCTACCTGGATTTCCGTAGTAAGTATACTGAGCATCTCTTATATCCTTCCCATGCAACACCATCCCCCTATGCTTCCCTTGTTGCCAGATTTGATGATTCCACCATACAGCATCCTCAGATAAGTAGGTAGTTCCTGCGGGACCAAAGAATCCACACTTGTCTTTTCTGGACGCTGACACAAGTACATTTACAAATTGTTGTGGGTCCATGATAATTTCAATATCATCATGACAGAATATAACGATATCGTTATCTCTTAGTATAATATTTTCTAGTCCTTCAGAATAAGCCTCAAAGATACTTTTTTTATCTATTAAGAGTTTTACTTCTATTTTGCACCTAGATAAATAGGAGAGCAATTTATGTGTATAATCAGGTAGAGCCTCTTTACGAGTACAAATAAAAGCGTATATCTTCATGGATTCAAGAGAAGTAATTAAATTAAAACAGGAGTATAAGAGATGCAAGGTAGATCCCATATACTTTATATCAAATTATATCAAGGTTGTACACCCTGTTAGAGGATTAGTCCCTTTTAAATTATATCCCTTTCAAAAGATGATTGTAAACTGTTTGGAAGATAATAGGTTTAATATCCTTAGAAAGTTCCGTCAGGCTGGATGTACTACTATTTCTGCTGCCTATGCTTTGTGGATGTGTATCTTTCAGGAGCATAAAACCATTGTGTTTTTGTCTGTGGGGGATACGGAGTCTACAGAGATTTTAGATAGAATTAAGATTATGTTTGATGAGTTACCTGCATTTCTGAAGCCAACTATCCTCCAAGAGAATATGCATAACTTAAAACTTAGTACAGGATCTATCATTAAGTCTCGTCCTTCTGGCAAACAGTCTGGTAGATCTCTTGCTGGTTCATTCTTGTTTATTGATGAGGCAGCATTTATTGAACATATTGATTCCATCTGGGCTGCTGTTTATCCTATTATCTCGACTGGGGGTAGAGCATTTGTACTTTCCACGGTTAATGGTGTAGGTAATTGGTATTACGATGCTTGGTATAGGGCTATGGAGGGGGCAAACTCTTTTCACCCTATACAGATTAATTGGCAGGATCACCCTGAGTACACTCGTATAGAAGGCTATGAGCATCTGTATGAAGCTATGGAACAGAGAGAACCTCCCATTATAATTGATAAATGGGAAGAAACTACTCGTTCTAATATGAGTCATAAGAAGTGGTTACAGGAATATGAATGTGAGTTCCTTGGTACTGGGGAGACTTATATTGAAGGTACTATACTTACCAATATGGATAGTAGAGTAAAAAAACCTCTTTATAGAACTTTTAATAATCGCTTATATGTATGGGAAGATCCACAACCCTCTAGGCAATACTTAATTGGGGTAGATGTATCCTTGGGTAGGGAGAGAGATTTTTCTGCATTCCATGTAATGGATTCTTACTCTGGGGAGCAGGTAGCAGAGTATTATTCTAATACTACCCCCATTAATGAGTTAGCAGAAGTATTAAATCAGGTGGGCCAAAGATATAATCTAGCTATAATCTTCTTGGAGCGTAATACTATTGGGAATAATCTAATAGATCATTTGTTTGAAAGATTACAATATGAGAATTTGTATTTTGATGAAAAGAGGAATATTGGAGTTCAAGTAACTACTAAAAACAGGGATGAAATTTTAGCTATGATGGAAGAGTGTTTGAGGTTAAATAAAATTAAAATTAATTCCAAAAGAACGGTCTCTGAATTGAACACCTTTATAGTTTCCCTAACAGGAAAGGCACAAGCAGAGAAGTCTAAACATGATGATTTGGTAACTAGTTTAGCTCTTTGTGCTTTTGGGATGACTACATATTTAGAGAGTATTCCTGTTAATTTTATTGACGGGCAAGGTAAAACGCCGTCAGAGAAGCTTTTAGCTCCTATTAAGCTTAGAAACTTAAAAAGCTTCGGTGGAGATGTTGAAGAAGATATATCATGGTTGATGAAATAAACGAAGATAAACTTAATGAGAACGCTGGTCCTGGATATGTCACCTTTGGGGGGCCTGGAAATGGAGCAGCCTATGCATACCCTAGAGGTAGAGTAGGGAGATTTTTCGCTAAATTCTTTGCTACGCCAGCTATACCATACCTTAAAGATCAAGAGGATCTCGCTGGAGATACGATCATTAATCCTGAGCAATCTACTCGCCCAGCCAGGATGTCCACCTATCATCAGAAACTTCCTTACTTACCTGAAGTTGAAATCAATAGAAAGAAGAGGTATTCAGAGTATGAGAGGATGGATGATTATCCCGAAATAACAGCGGGTTTTGATATCTATGCAGATGATTCTACCCAAAGGGATACTAAAAATAGAAGATGGATAATTAATTCAGAAAGTACATTAGTGGTAAATGAAATAGATAAACTCTTTACTAAAATGAAGTTGAAAAGAATTTATTGGGATATAGTTAGAAATACCGTTAAGTATGGAGATTGTTTCATAGAATTAATTGCAGACATTAATAAACCTGATCAGGGTCTCCGTAGGCTTAAGGTACTAAATCCTAATTATATTATACGAGTAGAGAACTCTTATGGGTACTTAGAAAGATTCCTCCAGGAAATACCAGATAAGACTGCTTGGGAGTCTGCTCCAGACCCCTTTGAGAGAAATAAAAAATTCATAGAATTAGATAGAAACCAGATTGTACATTTTAGATTACATACTTCAGACCCTAAATTTTATCCTTATGGAAGATCAGTAGCCTCTGCTGCTGTTAGTATTTTCAGATCATTAAAATTAATGGAGGATGCCATGCTGGTGTACAGACTAGCCAGGGCTCCAGAGAGAAGAATTTTCTATATTGATGTTGGTCAACTTCCAACCTCTAAAGCAGAAGCCTTTATTGAAGATGTGAAGCAAAGATATAAGAAAGAGAAGTTTTACGCTAATGGTAAAGTAGATGCTAGATATAACCCGTTAGCTGCTGATGAGGATTACTTTGTACCTGTTAGAGGTGGGGCTGGGACGAAGATAGAAACTCTCCCTGGTGGACAGAACTTAGGTGAAGTTGATGATGTTAAGTACTTCAGGGATAAACTTTTGGCTACGATGAAAATTCCAAAGGATTACATAATAGAGTTCGACAAGTCCCCAGAAAGAAAAGCTAACTTAGCACAACTAGATGTTAAGTTTGCTAGAACTATTGTTAGAATACAAGAATGTATAAGTCTAGGTTTGGAATCTATAGCTAAGAGACATTTAAAATTAAAAGATTTTCCTGCAAGTTTGATAAAGGATTTATCTATTACACTTCCAGATCCTTCTGATATGTTCACTAAAAGAAAATTAGAGATTGATGAGGCTAAAGCTAGGGTAGTCCAGGCAGTCGTAGGTACTGGCTTATTCCCAACAGAAACTATCTATAAAGAACTTTATGATATGACGGACCAAGAGATTGGGGTTACTAAAGAGAAGTTGGAGAAGGAGCAAGATGAGCAAGCACAGAGGGCGCAGGACCAACAGAGCGCAGAACAAGCGGCAATGAATCCTGGAGTCCCACAGCCAGTAGCAGGTAATCAGAATGTTGGACCAGCGGGACAAGCCCCGTTGCCCCCAGAGCAACCTAATGATAAAAAGGCCACAGCAGAAGAGATAGAGATAGTTAAATCCTTCATACTTAATAAATATGGGGAAAAAAGCAAACAAATGTATCTTATGGAGTCTATAGATGCATTAAAAATAAAAAATTTATAAAATTAGGTAAAAAAACAATCCTATATAATAAAGAAGCCTTCTAAGGGTCAGGATCTATATATGTTAAAAATATTCGAATCGAGAAATAAGAAAATCTCCAATTTAATACAGTTAGGGGACTATTTAGGGTACTCTATCAGAGAAAATGTTCAATTATTCTCTGTTGATGGTACTGAAGATAAGGTGACTTATCTCACAGAGAATAAAAAAATTATTTCAGGTAATTATTTAATTAGAAATAATTCATATATTCTTGAAAATATAAGTATAGAAGATTCCGATATATTCACCAACGATAAGAGATTTGATAATAAAGTAAAAAATCAAGTCTCTATCTTTTTAGAGGGGCTATACAACGACGACTATACTGATGCAAATAGGACTTTTAGTGACGTTGTAGATATTCTTACTTCTAGAACACATTACCAGTCTATCTCTGAGAAACTTGAAAAGAAAGCATCAATCTTTGATAAGACACAAAATATACTGGAGTCTGAAGAGTTTGAAAGATTTGTAGAGGTGCTTCCTGAGTTGGTAGGATTTTTAACCGAAAACAAAGATCAAATTACTTCTCAGGTTCCTGAGATAGTGAACTCTTTAAAGCTTTCTGAAGCGGTCTCCAACTCTTTTAATGTTCCTACAATAACGATAGATACTTTAAAAGAAAATGGTAGATTTGAATTTCTAGATAATTCTCAAAAATCTATTTATGAGATGATCTGTAAACAAGAGTTAGTTAAGAAAGAGATACTTGAAGCTAAAGAAGCCTTCGATTTAGTTTGGGCTTCTGAACCTGTTATAGATAATTTAGCAAGTAAAATCTTTTCTAATGATGGAGAGGTGGAAGATGCTTTGGTAGAAGCTATTAAGGAACTTCCTTATATTGCTCTATTATCCAAAAAGAAAATCTTTGAAACTCTCACCCGTAACCTGGGTCACTCTACTGAGCATATCTCAGAGAAAGAACTTAAAACATATTCAAGAGTCTTATTTGAGATGAAGAAACCTGCTAGAGAGCAGCTTACCCATCTTCTAAGTGAGAAGTATGGAGTAAATCTTCAATACCTTAAGGAATCTTACTCCTTTAAGAGCTTAATTAATACTCAAGTAGTGCTTTTTGAAGCTATTTCTAGAATTGCTCCTAAAAATAGTGTCCTAAAGCAAACTCTTTCTGAATTCTCTACATCTCTCAAGGCTAAGAATGGTATCCAGGGTATAGATATTAATAATATTATACAACAGGTATTTCAACACGCTGACTACTCTAAAGAAGAGATTCCTTTAATGGAAAGTTTTTCTTTCAATGAGGTTAAGAAAGCTTTTGAAAAATCTAAAGACTTAGTGCAGAGTATTATTAGAGAAGATCATTCAGAGGGGGATGAGGAAAACCCTAAAGCAAAATCAAAGACTTCTGATGAAGACGATGACGACGACGATGAAGGGGACAAAAAAAAGAAGAATGGTAAAAAAAATAAAGGTAAGAAATCCAAAGACGAAGAAGAAGATGATGATAAAAAAGACAAAAAAGACTCTGGAGATATTCAGGAAGAAGAAGTAGAAGAGCCTGAGGCTGAAGAGGAAGAGGCCCCTGAAAATATAATGTCAGATGAAGAGGTGATGAAAGCCATTAAAAGTCTATCCGATATAGTAAACGGGGTTGGCATTGAAGATGATAAGGAGACCAACTGATGAGAGAATATTTTAGACCATATAATAAAATAGTTGATATAGCAACTACAACCCAGCATGTTGTACTTTTAACTGATACTTCTGGTGGAACTATGCTTTGTAATTATATTACTGTAGGGGCTCTATCCTCCAGCACAGGAGCCGATGGGGGCATATTCCAAGTAGTTCCAAGTGGTACTGATACCATGTATGGACACCAGCATGAAGCGTCTGGGACTTGGCAAACTGTGTATTCGATGGGGGGTCCTACTGCTTCTGGAGCTTTATCGGGACGGGATAGGGGTCCTTCTGGGTATGTGGATGCTTCTGCTCGGGAACATAATAGTCCTACGGTAAACGGTGCGGCATCAGCATTGAGTGGTGTGTTAGGTATGGTGGGTTCTGTGGCTTCCGATACCCTAATCTTTAGCCTAGCTCCATATGATTCTGCTAGAGCAATTATACTTACTCAAAGTAAGGGAGTAACAGCTAAATATGTTGTAACTTACGGGCAAGTTAATGAGGCTAATAGTAGAGCAGATATAAGAGTGCCTAGGGGCGAACAAACTTGGAGTGCTGCGCGAGGGTGACTGCTAACTAAAATGTTTAAGGCTTTTCAGGCAATAAAATCTCTTTCTTCTAGGGCAGGGGGTTATAGGAGGCAAGCAGGAAAGAAGATTGCTAGTACTACTTTTTCAGATAGTTCTAATCGTGTTATTAAAGTCTCTTTTGTAACTACAGGAAAAAGAGGTAATAATTATGTAGCCTGTTTATTAAAGATTTCTGCTACCAAATATAGATTTAGACTTTATGCTCCTGATGGGACTAGATTAAATACTATTACCAAAGAAGATGCTACCCCACCTTCTACTGTTATTGCTCAATTAGTAGATGCTATTAATGGTAATGCCACTTTTAAGAAGTATGTCGATGTTAAATTTCTAAATGAAACTACAGAAGCTATGTCAGATAGTGTAGATATTGGTGATGGTCAGAGACTTCGTGGTGGTAAATAACTATAATAAAGTATCATGGCTGATGTTAATCCTCTTAAATTAGAATTTGATGGTAATGGTGATCCTTCTGGAATAGCGGAATTTCAGAGTGGAGATACTATTGCAGGTACTATTGTAGATCTTGCTCTTCCTGAATTAACAGATGTAAGTTCTACCCTGTCTCCTTCTACAGGAGACTCCTTAGTTTATACAGGATCTACTTGGAGTTCCTCTGCTGTAACTCACCCAGCTACCCCAGACCCCCTAACTATAGGCACACTTTATATAAATACTGCTCTTAGTGCTGCCCCTTCCTCCATCACAGTAAGCTCTTGTCCAGTTCCACCACCTTGGTCTTTTGTTGAAGTAACCGCTGATGATGGGACAAACTCTGCTTCTCCTTATTATTTTGCTTCAGGATCTTCTCAATCAACTACTGAAATTGATGCTGGTCATATAACTTGGGATTCTACCGAAAGTTACTTTACTTTAGCTAATGCTGGTTGGTATGAGTTTGAAATGCAAGGAAGTGTTATAGTTGCTTCTAGCCCAACAACAGTTACTACTTCTATAGTAAAAACTGATGGTCTAGGGGGTACTGAGATAGAAAAGATTGATAAGGCGCAGGTTATTAGAACCAATATAGACCCTCATGATATAATGATCAAGTGGGTGGGGTACTGTGAAGCAAGTAACTATACCTGTAAATTAGATGGAACCAATACGGTTAGAATGGAGAAAGGTTCTACATTTACTTGTAAAAGAATTAATTAATTCTCACTAAAAATAGTTGATATTATATTTTTAAACCTCCTATATACTATAGGATAGGAATTTATTATGACCAACACAGATGTTATTATTGGGCTACCCATACAAACAGATCCTTATTATTTTAATAATGAGTCTTCTGGTATAGTTGGTACTTCTGGGATAGTAAACACAAGTGGTGACCTTTCTGGGCCTTGGAAGATTGAAGAACAATGGCTAGACATTACATATACTAGAGTTCCTAATTATGTAGTTTCTTCTGTAAAATATGGCCTATCCTCAGTTTCCAGAGGTGTGGGAATTACAGGTACTTTTTTGTTAGTTAGGGCTTCTGCTCAATATGTAAGATATAAATCTTATGACAATTTTTCAACTTCTTCCTGGACTCAACCACAAACATTTAAATATCATACATTCCAAGGTGATGATTATGGAAATAATTATGGTCTTTCTTCTGATTATGGTGTTTCGGCCTTAGGTCCTAATGGCATTATACAGACAATGAATAGTTGGTATGATAGACGAAGGTGGAACGAGAAGATAGATACTTCTGCTCAGGAATTTTGCGTAGGGACTAGACACTACTATGCTCTCATAGGGTCTGCTACATCATGGGACGGTAGAATTACGGGGAAACCAGGAGAGTATAAATGGGGAGAGTTTGAGAGGCAGGGACCTCTTCCTTATGAAGCTCATACCTTTATGGAAAGTGATTCATGTGATTCCGGGGATTGGATATTTAGAGGATCCCCAGAGTATTATCTTGCTGGTACTTATGACCCCAAAAAAGAATCTTCCTTCCAAATTCAAAATTTTATAAATTTAATGGGTACTAAGGTAACTGATAGTAAATTCTATTCAATTGGTAGTGATTGGATAGATACTGATGCGGGTGGATTTGTACCGCCCGAAAATAATAGAATACAAGGATGTCCTAGTTATTCTACAACTAGACATAATTGGTCATAATTTATATATAAAATAAAAGGAACTCAATATGCCACCACAAAATCCAAGTTACCCCGGCGCACCAGGAGGGGATCCAGCCTATTCTTACCAAGGGGGGGACGGGTCTGGCATGGTCCCTGTTTCGGGATCACCTTATGATCCAACTTTATCAGGTCCGTGGATGATAGAAACTCAAGGTTTAACTATTACATACCATAGGGTTCCTAGAATGTATGGAGTTAGTTCTGTTAATCATGGGTTAGCGTCTGTATCTAGAGGAGACTACATCCAAAACACTGAGATGTTGCAAACAATAGCAGCCTATTATAAAAGAGAAAAGGTTTACGCAAATTATTCAACTAGCACATGGCAACAACCCCAAACATTTAGATATTTAATTAATATGTGTGATCCTTATGGGAATTGCTATGGGGCTTCTTCAGACTATGTTAGTTCTGGGGGCGGGACATCCGCTTTAGGCCCACAGGGTCAGGCAATTACAGCCCACAAATGGTATAACCGAAGGCCCTGGGATGAGTTGGGAGATTCTACAAAAACTGAAGGAGCTTACGGGACTAAACATTGCTTCCAAAAGGGTTATACAGCAGGAAGTTGGGGAGGGGGCGCAGGATGTGGCGGCTGGCAAGAATACCAGGATGGTACTAGTTACTATGGGGACTATTCTAGGGCACCAAGCCCGTTGCCTCTAGAGCCAAATACTTACCTACAGGGCCAAGAGTTTTACCGTAGGGGGTATCCATCATATTCTTTGCCCGGTAATTACAGCCCTCAACAAGAGTCTAATCAACAGATAAAAGGCTACATAGATCTTATTGGAAATGATGTAATGAATGAACGCTTATTCGGAGTAGGTAATAAGTTCGACGTAGAGTGTGATTCGTTCGGAATTGAATGTTGGCCCGTATTCACCGAGGGATGTCCTAGTTATAGAATTTCTAGGCACGATTGGACTTAACCTAACTTATTACCTTGTTTAAGCAGAGTTATTACTCTCTTATTGTAGCTTTTAACAAAAATAGTTAAAGTATCCAGGTATCCATTTAAGGAATCTAAGTTTTCTAAAGAAATATGTTTATTCTTTTTATGGAATCTTAGGATATCTGTTCCTAGTTGTTTAACTACATTCCTTTCTGGCTCAGAAAGCTCTGCCCATTCCTTTTCTAACTGTTCTTTACTTTTATAATCTGGGTTTTTCATAATATTTCTACTTCGTGTCCTTCTTTTTTGTAGGTGTTGTATCGTTTTCTTGAGTGTGCTGTAAGATATCGTCCTGAATCCATGAAATCATAGATGAAAACTTGGTCTTTATCATCGTGCAAGCGGAGAGATCGTCCCAGGGCTTGAATTGTTGCAATTGGGCTTTTAAGACCTCTAGCATTGATGAAATGTGTAATCTCACGAATGTCAACTCCTGTTTCCAGTATTCGGGTGCCAAGTAAGACTGAAGACCCTGGACAAGTGATAAACCTTCTGATCGTGGAATACCTTTCCCCGATGTCATCTTCTCCTCTAAGGTAAAAAGATGAGCCTCCAAGAAGAGATTGAAGGTTTTGACCGTGTTCAAGTCTGTTGACGAGGATAAGTATACGCGCATTGTCATGATTACTCCTTATGGTATTTACAATATCTACTATTTTCTGATTTCTTTCTTTGTGATTTACTATGTATGCTTCATAAGCCTCTTGGTAAGAGTATCCACCACAATTTGAAAAAGGATCTTCCTTAGGCTTCTTTATAGAAATCATTTGTATGCTGGGTTTGGTAAGATGTCCTTCATCTACCAAGTCTTTGGTGGTTCGGACCTTATGAGTCTTACCCAAAGCTCCTTCTAGGCTATGGAGGGGGATGTTCTCTGTTGGTACAGTTGCTGTAAATCCTAGTCTGTACTGTGCATTGGGGAAGCTTCTAATGGCAGAAAGTCTATGAACTCCATTAGCAAACTTGTGACACTCATCCACCATCAGCACTTCAGATTCTTCCAGATGCGTATCGAGAACATGCTCAATACTTTGGACCGTACAAAGCATAATATCCCCGTAAATATAACCTTCACCATAACATATACCAACAGAATCAATTCCGCAATCGTCAGTAAGAAATTTATAAGTTTGTGTGAGTAAGTGTTTCGCATCGAATAATATAGTTATCTTTCTTCCACTAAGTGCTTTAACTAAAGCTGCCATTATAAGAGTTTTACCCGCACCTGTTGGGGCTTGTATCACTGCTCTATGATTAGATAGCCCAACAAGGACTGCCTCATCTTGATAATCTCTTAAAGTGTATCCATCTATCTTCCAGCTATTAGCGGTTATAAGATTCTTTTTATAAGTGTAGTTTAGAATAGGTTCACAGTCTATCTTCTTTAGGTCCTCTAGAATTCTAGGAAGAAGACCTGTTCTGAACTGCCCTCTCCCTGTAATAAAATTAGTTTTTCCATTCCACCTACCAGACCTTCCAGCAGGGGTATATGCTGCTCCAGGCACAGAGAAAGAATATAGTTCTCTCAAAGCTTGTAGTAGCTTATTGTTGTCTGTGTATATGCGTGACTGAAGTATGCCTATATCTATTTGCATAATATATAATAGAGCTATAATAGCAGAGAGGTACTCGTATGTCAGATGAAATTAATGAAAGTATGGAAGATGCTCTAGATGATTTGTTTTCTAAATCTAAAAGTAGTATTGACCAGATAGTAGAACTTCCGTCCCGTGGAGTGGGCTACCCAGGGGGAAAAAGTAAAGTTACTATTAGAACTATGACCTTTGATGATGAGAAAGCCTTGTCTGAATCCACCCCAGACCAAGATGTAGTGAATCTTATGTTGGAAAGGTGTGTTGAGGGTATAGATGTGGATAACCTTTATTCCCCAGATAAGCTATTTTTGCTATTTAAGGTACGGGAATTATCTTTTGGTACTTCTGTTAAGGTAAGTGGCCCATGCACCAACTGTAGCGTAGTAAATCATTTAGATGTGGATTTAACACAGTTAAATATTGAGTACGCAGATGAGGATTTTAAAGATCCTAAAAATGTTTCTCTCCCTGACCTAGGAAAGACAATAGAAATTAAGATCCCAAGAGCCCAAGATTTAGCTAGTTTTTCTACTAAAGCAAAAACTCTCGAAAGTTTATGGAGATTTGTAAAAAAGATAGATGTATACTCAGACCCTAAAATTATATCTCAAGCTATCAAAAAGTTATCTAGTAAGGATGTTAGGGTTATTCTGGATAACTTAGTAATAACTGAATTTGGACTACAAAATAGAGCTAAATATATTTGTAGCGATTGCAGAGCAGAGAATATAGTAGAGGTGCCTATATCTGAAACTTTTTTTACCGTGAGCTAACCGTTCAGTCCTCTATAAGAGACTTGCTTCGGGAGGCTTATCAGCTTGTTCATCATGTAAATTTCTCTTATTCTGATGTTAGAAGCATGAGCAGAAAAGAGAGAAACTATTTCTTAAGTTTCTATGTGGAAGAAATAAATCAACAAAAAGAAATAAGAGATAATATGAGTCATAACCCTAAATAATAACATAGGAGTATATTAGATGGGATCATTTAATGGTGAAATAGTATCAGAGAGGAATCAAAGACCTTCTTTCAATGGGAGAACTATACTTAGGGCTTATTTTATGCGCGATGGGCAGTATGTGCCTCTAGATAATACTCAAGTAAGTTCGGTTATGTTATTCCAAAAGTCGGCAAATTTGTCGCCTAATACCATCTTAAACTCCTCTGGGTTAGTGACGGATGATGCAGCCTCAAATGCAGTATGGAGATGGACTTTAGGGGGCTGGGAAGACTACCAGAATGGTGTTCCAGATAGCCCCATTCCCGATTTTCTATTAGAAGACGATTATGATGCCGAAATAGGATCTTCCACCAGTAGTATTTTTGAGGTGGATGAGGGGAGATTGGCAGTAATATTAGATGGAACTATAGATGGATCTTCTGTATTGCGTGATGGGGTTACACAGATTGCTGCAAACGCTCAGTTGTCTGGAGAGCCAGCAGCAGAGTACATTGATGTTTGGACTGTTAAGCTCTGCCCTGGGTGTGAGTGGCAAACATTTATAAATAATACAGTTTTCTTCCAAAATAATGCTGTTTTGCTAACAGAGCCTCTTCTTTTTAGTACTAGAGAAAGGTTATATAATAAAAAAATTGAAGTCGGCTCTATAGAAAAATTAAAAATAGGTACGGAAATTACTATAGAGAATAAGAATATTGATGACTCAGTTAAAAATGTACTTAAGGACGGACTAATCACTTCTGCGACTGTACAGATTGTACAATATAATGAAAATAATAAATCTCTCCCAGCTTGGGAGACGGTACATTATTTTGGTGAGGTAGATCAAGTAGTGGAAATAACTTCTGATAACACATTTGTATTTACTTTTAATACCGAGGATGAAAAACCAGGAACTTACAGTATACAAGTAAAGTATTGGATACTTGAAGAACTTCGACTCTCACCCATAATGTACTTTACAATAGTCTAATGGATAACGAGGGCAATAATCGAAAAACGGTATTTGGGAAAGATACCCTAATACCGTTGGGAATGGTCGTAGCCTTGTGTGGAGGTGTGGTCTGGATAAGCACCCAACTAACCAATATCAACTACAAACTTGATATGTTAGAAGGGAAGCTTGAAGATCAGTGGACCAAGAGAGATATGGAAAACTGGGGACTTAAATTGCAGATGGGGAACCCCGAAATAAAAATTCCCAATTTAGAAAATTAACATGAAATACTTAACGAAAGAAAATATTTTACTTGCTATGGTGGGATTTTTATTCCTTGTGCAGGTCAACGACATGAGAAAGGCCCGTGGACGCTCTGGGAGCCCCCGTGGTGCGATTATGGAAAGGATGCGGGGTATGGACCGTTCTGACTGGGGAGCCCGTATGGAGGGAATGAGGAAGGCTAAGAAGGGCAAAGCAGAAAAGGTCGTTTTAAGCGAAGACTGCTGCGAGAAGAAAAGCTAAAGCAGCCCTAACTCTTCCTTCACTCTATAGAAGGACTCATATTTAAATGTATTTGGCTCTACCCAATTTTTTATTGCGGTAGGGCCATTCTTACATAGAAAATCGT
>Ga0209756_1002426_pt1 | contig 16184 bp, 17 predicted proteins | sample ETNvirenome_6_85_FD_184071 | JGI IMG/M metagenome (GOLD analysis project Ga0209756, IMG submission 184071) | Marine viral communities from the Pacific Ocean - ETNP_6_85 (SPAdes) (version 3) | ecosystem: Environmental > Aquatic > Marine > Oceanic | place: Pacific Ocean | collected 2013-06-19
CAATTGCCATGATTCCACTTATATCGACACCCGGATCGTTTGCTGCATAAGTTGCTAAAGGGCCCTGGGTCGGAGATCCGCCAGGAGACCCCCCTTTGTGGAGGGGTTCAACATCTTCAAAAATTCCTTTAAATCCGCTGCCGAGGGATTCTTCAAGCTTTCTCTTTTTTTCCGTCATTGCAGCATGTGCTTCTTCTTGGAGTTCGACACGTCGGCTTCTTGAAAAATCAGGCTCTGGTTGATTTCTCTCGACTGTTTCAACAATTCTTTGTTGGCCCATTCCTTGGACAACCTCAGAAATTATCCCAGACAGAACACCTTCTTCAAAGATTACTTCTTTGATGCATTGTTTAATAAGGGGTTTTAGTATTTTTTTAAGTTCATTTCTTTTCATTTTACTCTCTAGGGTATTTTAAGTTTCTTAATTTCTTCTCTTATCATTTTATGAAGAAGTGTTTCTCTCATTTTCATACGGCCCTGCTTTTTCCGGGCGCGTGTTGAGCCGCGTATTCCGCTGCGCGTGTTTTGTTTGCTTTTTCTGCTCACATCGGATACCTGAGGATCATCAAAATTAACTGCGCCAGAAGCCAGGGCCGCATTAACATCCGCCTGTTTTGTTCCTGAGTCCGCAGCTTGTGGCATTACTTTCCCACGTTCGAGATGATCAAGGCCCTTTCTCTGCTGAATGGCGTCTAAATTACCAGCGATATATTTTGCCGCCAATTCTTTTTTGGGTTGTGGAATTTTTTTCGCTTGGACCATAAGCTGTAGTGTTTCATCGGAAATATTGTCCAGCACATAATTGGCAATATAGTCCCGGGATGCATCCATCAAATTCTCTCCCTCAAAGTCAAGAGTTACAACTTTTCCTGCTTTAATGGCAATTGCTAACTGCATCACCTTTAGGGCGGCCTCAACATTTCCCTCTAATGCTCCAGATGGCTGTAAATTATCAATGGCAACTTCGGCTTCGGGATTCATCATCATAATTTGAGACCATCGATGATGACCATCGAGAATGCGATATCTACCCTGATCGTCAGGGCCGAATGTTAAAATAGCACAACGATCATCTTTGCACAGCATCTCAATGGGTGAGCCGCGCAGACCGAGAGCGTTTAAGCGAGGATCTCCCCAGCTTGGCTTCTGCATTTGATCCGCGAGGCTATTGCCTACACCAATCTCTTTCTGCGTAGCATACAAGTTTGAAACTTTGGTTTGTCCCGGCTTAATTTTCAATTGTTCATCTGCGGGGCCATCGGCATCGGTGAGGCCCGCTGTAGCTATTGCTTTAAATCCAGGATTGTTAACTATTTTCTTTAGAAAAGGCACATATTGATTAATTGGGGCGTCTGCTGCTTTTACAAATGCTTTAATAGTGCCCCCAACATTAGAGCCCCCAACATTGTGTCTGTCGGTGTTGACCTGTCGGGCCTTTTGTGGGCCTGTCAACTCACCTAAGAATTCTCGCCAATTTTCTGTTAGGGATTTTGTTTGTCTATGATCTGACCAGCCTTCATTGGTGGCTGCGGCTTTAGGGGGGGCCGTGAAGGCCCGGGCTCTTTTGATATTCATTGGTGCCACCCTGCCATATGTATTTTGCCCAACTTGGAGACTGAGAGCATCCGTTCCGGCGACTAAAGCCGTAAGTTGATCGATGCTTATATCCACCCCATTTAAGGTATCTAATATTTTTTGTAAGAGTTCAACTTGTTTCGCACCTAATTTTTCCGCACCCTTAGAGTCCAGAAATTCTCTTAAAAGAACCAAAGAAGATAGTTTAATTTCCATTTTTTAATTTCCCAGTATATTGTTTAAAGCCCTATTAATTCTATCTGCTTTTGTAAAAATATTTGGCTCTTTATATTGCTTGCCTTCCTGCAAATTCATAAATGCATTTGGTGTTGATGGCTCCGAAACAAAATCAAAACAAATAAGTTGAAAATCATCCTCGACCATTGTTCCTTGAGTGCTTTCACGAACAGAACCAAGGCCTCGTGACGAAATACCAAGTTGGACTCCCGATTCAACGAGGGATCTTAGGATTCCGCCGGCTGGGGTGTTAAGAACCTTAACGGTTCCCATAACTTTTGGGCCGTCTGCCCAAATATTGGTAACCATGTGGCTAGCATTTCTTAAATTAATGACAGAATCATCTGGATGATCGAGTTCGCCAAGGGCTCGCTTTTCTTTGACAAGCTTTTGGTATGTCTTAACCTCCCTCATAAGGGTCTTTTGAGGATAAACCCTCCCATTGCCATTCTGGACATCGCAGTGCTGCATAAGGCCCGTTAAATACATGGCATTGTTTTCTCTTATATCTCTCTTCTCGGCCTCTGTCAGCAGATCTTGACAAACGCCCCCCTCACAAAGAGCATAATATTCTCTCAATAAAACTTTACTCATTTTTTTCCCTCTTTAAAGTAGTCAACAACCGTTTTTACAACGACGGACTCCTCGAAGCATATATCTTATAAACATGTTAATCACCTCCTCGTAGATTTATGCCGTTATCTCCAAATACCGTGCTTAAGATATAAGAAGTTCCAGAACTTAGGCAGCCACAAATAAAGAAATTCATAACATTAAGTTCGTATGTAAATAGTTCCGTAAAAGGGCTTATTCCACATAAAAAAATACCAACCCAAAAGCCAGTGCACATTGGACATCTCCAAAAGTAGCCACTTGGTCGGATTTTATTAAAAATCTTGGCATAACAAATTAATTGAGTTAATCCGTAGGCAGTTAGGATGAAATAGAGGAGGGACATTTTACTTAGTCGTCATAATAATCAGCCGCTTCTTCTGCTTCTGAATTAGCTTCTGACATCGCATCAGATATAGCTTTTTTAACTTCCTCTTCGGAAGGATTTGAATTTCTATAAAATAAGCTGTTCAAATGAGAATTAATCCAATCTCCAATTTTAGGAATAATATCCTCTGGCTCATATACTTCCACATATTCAAGTTCGCCACCAAAATGATCTTCCAGAACCCAAGCCGCATATTTTTCTATATATGGAAGGTTACGATCACTCTTGGAGGATTCCACAAAAACTTGTTGAAGTTCTTCTTTGACAATTCTTTTCAGATTAGATTTTGTTATCTTCATTTTTCTTTTCCTTCGAGCATATAGCTCATCCAATATGGCTGATAAGTGTATCCAGGCTTGATTGAGCCCTTTTCGGAGGCTTGTGGCACTTCACCAAGCTCTGTCGAGTCTTGATCTGTTGGGTGTGTATAATAATTGTCAAGCATTTGTTCATAATCATCGATGTAATCATAATATGGTTTTTCTTCTTTCAGAAACTTATAAATACCATAAATTGTATAATCTACTGCATTTATCTCTTCGTCTTTGGGAGTCGGAATTAGACCCTCTAGAGAGCCGTAGACGCTACCGCCCCTAACTGACTCATAATCAACAATACCACTTCTTTTTAAAAATTCAAACAACCTAGTTTGAGCACCATAGACTGTTTCAGAAAAATCATTTTTAGCAAAAGTCACAACTTTGTTTTTGGCTGGCATTATCACAATATCCATTTCTTGATGATCGAAAATCATGATGTTGCCGTCGAGAGACTTTCTTGCTTTTAATTCCAAAGTAATTCTTTCTTCGCGTGCGGCTTTTCCAACCTGGATTGTGATGGGCATTAGGCTAGCTCCTTAGCTAAACTTTGGATTTTTAAAATCTCATGAACAAATTTATTATCCAAAACTCGCTTTGATGTCGTTTCCAGAATTTTAATAACTTTTTTTGTTTTTTCCACCATTTCTGAATCTTTCTTGATCTCTTGCAAATTCATAGAATTTTTAACAATATTTTTGAGTCTTGGAATTTCTTCATTTAAAAACATCTTTAATTCGATGCCATGATCAGAAAAAGAATTAATGTACTTACTCAATAGCTCTTTTTGTTCTTTTATTAATTGATTGGAATATTTCTCATTAAACTTTTGAACAAATGTCTTGTAAGTCAAATTATCAATTGGCTTTAAAAACTCTTTCTCTCTCTCTTCTTCCGTGATCATAACGTCAATCATTTGGTTTTCTAATAAAATTCTTTGTTTTGTTTTAACTTTTGGATTAAAGATTTGAAAAACAGTTGCTAAATCTTTATAATTCGGAATAAAATTAGAAAATACATCTGGAGATATAGATTTATTTATTTTGTCAATCATTTCTGTCTGTTCTTTAAAAAGCTCTCGGTGATTGATAGTGCTCTTTTGCATTCTTGATTCAAAAATCAATCTCTCTGCGGTATGTCTTTCTACATTTTTAGTATCTAAAATTGCTTTATAGAGATCTAAATCTCTTGCTAAAACAGTAGTTCCCTTAAAGTGTTCGCGAATAAGTTTTAAAATCTTCTTCTTCTTATTGTTATTCTTTTCCAAAAGAGTCTTAGCTAATTCTCTAATTAACACCTCAAAAATAAAAGCTGTATTGCGCTTCTTATTATGTTTCATTTTCATTTATTTTAATCTCCGCATTTTCTAATTCCTTAACTAAATTTCCAACTCTCAAGTTTGCCTCGAATAAAAGAGCCTCTTCTTGATTATAATTAGATGGTTTGTTTTCATAAAGACCACGAGAAAGTCCTCTCATATCTGACATTCCAGGCACAATATCTTTTGGCTTTGGAATAGCGATCGCTGTATAATTATGCTCACGACCGTTTCGGCCGTCGCCGCCCCGAAGTTTTTTGGCAACATACCGTTTACCCTTAGCTTTTTTTGTCAAAGACTTTTTGGTGTGTCTCCTGTCTCTATCATCTCGTTTGGCTGGCGCGGACAAAAGACCTCCCCCTTCTTCACCACCCTCTTCGCCTCCTTCTTCGCCTCCAAGATCTCCAAAATCACCTTCATCGCCAAGATCTCCAAGATCTCCAAGATCACCTTCGCCACCAAGATCACCACCAAGATCACCCAATCCGCCGCCTGCTGCATCTTCACCGGCCGACTCGGCGGCAGCATTAAGTTCTGCTTCATATTTTCGATCGTGGAACATCTCTCTTTGATTTCTGACAAATTCTTCTTCTGAAAGATTAAAGAGATTCTGCGCGATCCACCGACGACTAAAGAAGTTTTCAGTGGCTCCTCCTGCGATATCAAATTTGGCTTTCCAGTGTTCTAATTCTTGAAGTTCGGCAATTTTAGATGGGTTGTTCAGCTTCAATCGGAAACTTACTAAATCATCGCCTCTAAATCCCAAAGTATATAAATGAACAATTCCAATCTTTTCCAACTCGGCAATAACAGAGCGCTGGAGTCTTTGGATTGTCCTTGCGAAACGAACATCTTTTTGTGCGAGTGTTGTTTTGTCCTCATTCGCTTCTGAATCGCTTGACAAGTATGCAGGCGGGATTTTTATGGCGGCAAACATCTTATCGCGCAAATATTTGACATCATCGATATCACCGGTAAATTGGCCTCCTGGAAGAGACTCAATTTTAGATGACTCTCCTCCTCTAATTGGAATAAAATAATCTTCTTCGACTGAAAGAGGGTTATATCTCAAATCGACTCTTCCCGTATTCGCATCAACAACCTGATTTCGCTTCATAGATGTAATGGTCTTTTGAATAAAGGTCTCTACATCCTGAGGAGCAATATTTCCGACATCGATATAGAAAACTCTTCGTTCTGCTGAGCGCACGATCCGATAAGCCATCATCGCGTCCTCCATAAGAACCAACTGACGCCAAATACGTCGAGCAGATTCCATCACAGATGTTCCATATGGGGCGTATTTGTCATTTCCAAGTATTCGGAAATGAGCAATTTGCCAATTTTCAAAAGTCATGCCCGCAGAATTCCACTGGTATTGGACATAATTTGGATTGGTAGGATCTTCGCCCTCCATCCTTTCAATTTCCTTTAGTGGGATTGGGATGACAGACTTGACACCAATGCGGTCATCAATATCCATATAAAGGATAAAATCTCCAAATTTGCACATGGAGCGACACCATCCAAACAAATTGTGATTAATATTTAAAACGTTTTCATAAAGAGAATGAAGAACCGCTTTAATTTCTTCATTTGGACACTCAATATGCATCATAGGAGAAAGAGCAGAGTGTGTCGTCATCTCATCGGCATAAATATCCATCGCAGACGCCAATTCTGGCATATATTCCATTTGCTCGTAATCGATATATCTTTCGGCTCTATTTTGTTGAGCCATAATCTTTGAATGCATCACGTCAAAGGGTGAGTATTCAGATCTCTTAAATTGTTGGCCACTTGCTGATCTAAAATCTGTTGAGTATTTATCAAGCGCGGTTCTGCGAATCTTTCGATTCATCTGCGTGCGCCAATTTACAATTGGTCCCGAAAATAATCTTGTTAGTCTTCTAAAAAGTTCTGATTGTGGATTATTGGGGTTTTTCTTTTGGTCGGCCATTCTTTATCCTTTTATTAACCAAGCATATTTTGCATAATCTTCTTTTGCTTGAAACATTTTCTCATCTAATGCTTCTTTTCTGGTATACCCTTCCATTCCTGGAATTGTTGTATTAATTCTTGTATTAACCCTTACCATAGAATTTAAACAAGCCCTCTTATATTCTATTTCTCTTTTATTAACAGTCAATGCTGTGTCTCTTACCCAACATCCGATGGCCAACGCCATAATGAGATCATCATTATAGCCTCGCATCGCTTGGGGTTTGCCATTATGCCAAATAAAAGTTCGTAATTCATTTGAAAAACGAACCGAGTATACCTTAATTAGTTTGTTTCTAATGAATTCTTCCAACTTAGCAACAATAAGGGGTCTTGTCTTTAAAGATGTTGTAAATCCAGGAACTGCTGAGTTGTTTAATTGCCCTTGGTGGGTTTCCACATACTCATGAGTCCCCTTAATCGAATAATATAAATTTGGATACTGTAGTTCAATTAATTTTTCCAACACCGAAATACCAATTCCAATATTCTCCACAATAAGAAGGCAATTGCCATATTCTTTTCCGGCTTGCATCAAAACGTTAGAATACATATCTAAACTTGGTTTTCCCTGGTATTCTGCTGCAACCTCCATTGTATCCAACTTAATAATATGAAAGACAGAATAATCTGCACCGTCTCCTCTTGCTACATCGGCAACGAGAAGGTAGGAGCACTCTGGAATATATTCTTCCCAAATCCACATATTTCTGTCAAAACTTGTTCTGTATTTAGGATCTTTGACATTCGTTTCTACCCACGCAATGTCATCGGGATGAATGACGGTCTCGCCAGAAGTATTAAAGTTACACTCCAATTCTTGCGCGATCTCCCTTCTTGACATATTTCTGGTTTCTTTCTCAAACCACTGCTGATCTCTATCGGGGTGTACGTCCCAAGGGAGATAGACGGGGTGAAAGTCGTTAGAGCCCTCCGCTGACTCGCTGTAGGTCTTGTGAAACCAGTTTCCAACGCCATTTGGCGTACTTAGCGCGATCACTCGCCCACCAGTTGAAATCGTGGGATATAATCCTGCCCAAAGATCGTTAAGATTATCAACATGGGCTGCCTCATCGATGACCAACAGAGAAAGAGCCTCTGAACGTCCTGCATCGCCAGACGTTGAGGCTGCTTGAATTTGAGAACCATTCGAAAGCTCGAAAGAAGCTCGATTATCAATAGATATTTCGGAGATAACAAGCCATTCTGGAATATTTTTCATAATAGCTTTGACTTTTTTTACCAAGTTGGCTGCCGTCTTAAATTTCGTCGCCATAACGAGGATGTTTTTGTCTCTATGAAAGAGCATCATCCACACAATGTAGGCGCCTGCGATTGTTGAGATGCCTAACTGACGAGCCTTGAGAATTACATTGAATCGGTAGTCATTGAAGTCGGATAAAAGGTCAGTTTGATAATCATACGTCTTAAATGGAATAAGGCCGTGGATTGGGTGTGAAATTCTTGCATAATTGTTCACAAAGTAATTCGGATCTTTACCACATTTTAGTATTTCAGCTACTATTTCCTTTTTGGATAGTGTGTATGACATTTAATTTTAAATTTATTTATAAGCCAGTTTTGGCTCTAAAAGACTTTGTGGTAATTTCAGTTTCTTCACATTTAGACCCGAGTTGTTCTTTCAGGCGATCTCGCTTGTCCATCATCTCCATGATGTGCTTTGCCCAAGGCCATGGGTTCGGGGATCCGGACATGGCAAGACCTTTTTGCGCGTGGTCGTCGTTATTTCTAATCGAGTCGTATAAATCACTGGGATCCCATCCATTAAACTGCTCCATGAAAGAGTTTTCTGAATCCCGGATGGCTTTGCCTAATTGTTTTAACTTTTTGCAATTTTTATAAAGATCCATATATTCAACTTCTTTGAGGGTTTTTTCCCCTTCCACAAAAGAACCTTCTTTCAAAAACTTATAATAATTGACAGCAAGAGGATCAGTTACTCCTTCTCCAAGGGTGGTAACATCTTTCATGCCTCCAATTTTATAGAACCTGTGAGCCATCACAAAAGTTCTAACTCTACCTGTGCTTTGAACAACACACTTTGCTTCACTTTGCGGAGAAAGGGAAATGGATTTTCCTGTAATCATTTTATATTCTTTCTTAAGAAAGTCGGCAATCTTTTGGAGTTTTCTTTCACACTCCTCCTCAAATCCGACTGCATATACAGATGAAAGTGGAACATTTGCCTCATAATTTATTTGAAGCATATCTCCGACGAACTTGACGCCGAAGCCATCGGAAACGCGGCTATCAATAATAGGACACCCCTCTTCTCGGCTTAAGCCCAATTCTTTAGTATCGCCCACCACAAATCGTGCATCGTGAGCGCCATCATAAGCATTTGCGGCCGCTTGATTAAGACCTTGTATAATTTCTAATGTTGTAGCCATTTATTTTTCCTCATTTGGTCGCCATCCAGACTTCCATCTTTCCTCGCGACCTTCGACCCATTGAATGTAGCATTTAAAACAACAATCAAATTTTGTCATATAAACATCATCACGCAAATCAAAAGAATAAGAATGACATGTTTGACAAATCCTATTATTGTCTTTATTAATTAGTTTTTTAGATATTAAAACTCCATCAACTTCGACTTTTTCATTTTTTTCCCTTTGCTTCACTTCTTTTTCGTGCAAATCTCGGATCTGTTGTTGGTAGTCTTCTTCTTTTTCATCATCCCAATCAGCCTTAGGATGTTGTATGGCTTCTTTGCCATATTTCTTCGAAATAGCATTTTCATATTTGGCAATTTCGTTTAAATCTTTTTTCATTTATTGACCGCATATGTTATTCCAATGGTTGCCGCGACACCAATTGCAAAGCCTCCGACGACACCCCAGATAAGGGCGTTCTTTCCAGGCTTTTTGGCGATAATCTTGTTTAGTTGCTCGATTTCTGTGTTTTTTAAATTTAATGTTGAATTAAATCTTTCTCTTTCTGTGTCAATTGTGATATTCAGTTGATCAATTTTGAGTTGGCATTGCACTTCTTGCTTTTGCAGTTCGAATCCGAGTTTTAAATCATACTCTTCTTTTAGAAACTTGTGATTTGCCAATAATCTGGCTGTTGCCTCGGGATCAAATAATGTTCCAGTAAATGGTGCGGGCTCTCCTTCTTGAATAAAGGTAAATTTGCCATCGGCAGCTTCTGCTGAGCTTAAAAAACCGAAAAGAAACAATAATGTGATCTTACTCCACATATTCAAACCCAAAAGACTCCTCAATTTCTCTGGCCAACTCCTCTGGCTGCTCATCAAAATCCCTGATGAACTCTTTTATATCTTCTTCCTTGCTTTTCTTTAAATTTGCGACTGCCTCGTTGTATTTTTCTGTCAGATTTGTTAAATCGCGCTCAAATTTGGCTATAGCCTCTTCGCGTGCTGCCAATTCCTTTTGATGGAGGGCTTCCAACGTTGCAATCTGCTCTTCATAGCTTGTGCTCATTACATCCATCGACTTTTTGAGTGATGAGTAATCATTTTTTGTCACGAAAAAGAGGATAATCATAATAACTAAGCCGACACCTTGCCAGTTTTTAATCAAGAACGTGCCGACCGACTTAAATAAATCTCCGATATTGATGTTAATCAAATCCACCCTCGTCGCCTTCGAATTCTGGAACATAGGGCTTGACAGGTGGCTCATACTCGCCGTGATCGCCTGCAAACTTAGCCGCAAGAAGTTGCGCCCATTTGTGATGGGGCTCGTCGAAAGCGCCACGAACAACACTGTCGGCGCGCGCGTTCGAACGTTTAATATACGCAAGCGCGACCTCAGCAGGAGATCTGCTAAATATTTCTTCGAATAATTCAGGACTATCAGCAAGACCCTCTTTGGCCTCTGGCATCACTCCGTTTATCCAATCACTTATTTGAACCAGCAATTCCTTTGATATGTATTTTCTATCTTTATCAGTTAAAACACCGTCAGGGTCTAGCGTGGCTTCAAAAGCGCGCCTTTCGTGATCCTCTTCGGTATCTTGCCTACCCTGACTTTGTGGCCCCCCTTCTTCTTCTTCAAAAAGTCTGGATAATTCTTCCTTAATGATTCTTCTTAGTTGTGATTTTGTTAATTTCATCCCTTAAATTCCTTTTACCACCCAAAATCTACCACATCATCTATGGCTTCCAATAAAGCCTCATATGAAAGCTCATCGCCGTATCCCATCTTGGACAGTTGCCTTTTTCGATTTTGAAAACTTTGAATTATGCCCCTAGAGGGGAGAGTTTTTCGGATTTCACGAGCGCTTTTGCCACTTTCTTCCACCTCTCTTTCCTCTTTTTCTTTAACGGCGGTTCTTATGGCTTCCCATTTTTTTGAAGAAAGGCTCGCATAATTATCCGTGACTTCCTCGGCATAATCGTGGGTAAGCATCTCCAGAAATGGCATCAATTTATCGTATCCCTTCTCCTCTGGAAGCTTAGTAATAGAGCCAAGGGTTTGAGCCCACATGTCGACGACATCAGAATAGTTCTCCCACTTATCAAGTTCGGCGTCTTCTCGGGCGCGCTTTTCCTCTTCCGTATCTTGACTATCCTGACTTTGTGGTCGTGGGTAACCCCCTTGTCCTCCTTGTCCTTGTGACTCGTCTTCTTCTTCGAAAAGTCTGGATAATTCCTCTTTGATGATCCCTCTTAACTTGGATTTTGTTAGTTTCATCCCTTAAATTCCCTTCAATTTAACAATCGCGTCGATTACAGATTGACCACCGATATACAGCGCGCTCAGAATGAGCCAATCGCCACTATCGATGTGAGAAGTAAACATAAGACCAGTAGCGGTTGCCCAAACAAGCAACTTGCGGGAAACCATCTTTTCAAGTGCAATATCGATCACACCTTTTGCCATTTTAGTCATTGTTATAAACCCTCCTTTTACAATCTATAATTAGTCCTATTGTTGGATAAAAGCATACCCATTTTTCTTGTCAATTACGATCTGCATGTCTACGCAATCTTTAAGACTATCCAAATGAGAGATGAGAAGGACGGTCTTAAAGTATGATCTAATCAAATCAAGTATGTCAACAAACCCTTGCATATTATCTTCATCCAGGGCCGTCCCAGGTTCATCAAGAATGAAGAAATCCGACTTTGGAAGAGAAGAGACACTTAATAGTGCCAAGCGAATTGCCATTGCGGCGATTGTTTTCTCTGCTCCGGAGCCCATTTCGAGTGGGCGCGGCTCGTGACGTGGATGTTTAATAAAGATATCAAGTCTTTTGCCATCATCTTCAAAGAAAACCTCAAAATCAACGATATTTGCCAGAATTTTAGCAATCTCATCATTGATTACGGGCAATTTTCGCTTAATAACGTCATAGGCTATCCCGTTTGGATGCATACAACGCAAATAAAGGTCATAAGAAGAGAATTCTTCCTGTAAATCAAGGTATTCATTCCTCTGAGTTGTCAAATTATTGACTTTTTGTTCCAAAGAGCCAACAGACTTATATAAATCGAGAATGGATGCTGTGCACTTTTCATGATTACTTTGAAAATTTTGTGATTTGATCTTTAAAGCCCTCAGCTTCTGTGATAAATTCCCCAGATTTTCAATAATTTCCTTATTTAGCTCATATTCTGAGACCTTTTCTTCCGATACTTCAATTTCGGACATCAAAGTTTTAATGATACTGGCATTTTTCTCTATTTTAAGGTCATAGTTTGTTATTTTGTTGGACAATGCATTCTTTTTGTTGACAATCTCATTGTATTTTCCTATATGATCTTCAACCTCATCGGGATTAATCTCCTCAATGTCATCATTTAGGTCGTCAATTTGCCCCGAAAGGTTCTCAACCTCTTTTTCATTAAGCGGGATTGTGGCTTTAGAGACATATGCATCTTTAATGAACTTACATTTAGGATATGCGGTACCGCAAGGGATCCCTTGGAGCAATTGGAGCTTTTGTTGGTTTCTTTTAAGTTCATCTCCCTCTACACTCAGTGAATTTTCTAAAAGAACCAGTTGATTTAGCAACTCATGAACCCTTTCCTGCTTTTCAAAGAGTGCTTTCTTATCAAACTCTCCCAAAAAAAGAAGAATCTTTCGATATTTCTTTTTATCTGCGTCTCTTTCTACATAAAACTCACTATTTTGGTCTGAAACCGAGACAAGTTGATTCTTTTTGTCATTTAATTCTTGTTGTATCTTCATAATGTCTATGATTTCGGCAGGAATTGACTTTATCTTTTCATTTATTTCGCCTATTTCTTCATTACACTGAGAAATATTGAATTTGATAGTCTCGCAACGAAGCTTTTTCTTTTCAAGATCATTGTTTGCGCCCTCAAGCTCTTCTTGTGCGCCCAGAATATCGCTATTAAAGTCTCTTCCCTCTGATTTCTTTAGGGCGCCTTTTGTATCAGACGCATCTTCTTTGGCTAATCGAAATTTATGTTCAAAAAACTCCAAATCAAGAAATTTGGCAAGAATCTCCTTTCTCTTTGTTGAGCCTTCCTTAATAAAAGTAAGAGAATCAAGCTGAGAGGCCATCGATGAATAAAGAAAGTCCTCCAATGTTCCAAAAACCTTTCTAATGTTCTTGTCAGTTTGATTTCTCGTCAAACCATTAAGGCTCTCCATATCTCCAAGTGCTGGATCATATACTGTGAACTCTACATTTGTTTTTGCTTCCTGGGTTACGACTCCTTTTAGTTTGCGAGTATATTTTTCTGAATTTCTCTCAATATAATAGTCTTTATCTCCGATGGAGATTTTAACTTTGCCAGAGCCGACTTCTTTATTTTGATTTATGATATTTAGGTTTTTTCTGTCGTTCTTTGATGTCGAATTGAATACTGTATACAAAATTGAATCAATAATACTCGACTTTCCAGAAAAGTTCTTTCCAAAAATACCGACGATCCCCTCCAAACCATCAAAATCGATGCTATTTCCTTCTGCATAATTGAATAAATTGCTCCACTCAATAGAGCGAAGCCTCCAATTGATGTTTCGAGAGACCTCTTCGTTCTCCTCGGCAATTTTGTTGTATTTCAAATTGAGATTAATGACCCTTTGCATCAAATCGTCGTCAACCTCAAAATCTTTTAAATACTCTTTGATGAGTTGCTGTTGAATTTGAATATTCCTAAGATCTTCTGTCTCCAATCCATCTGTGATATTCTGGATGTCACCTCTTTCTCCGGTTGCTCGGTTCAAAAAGGTAATGCTCTCTGGTTTAAACCTTCGTTTTGCCACTTCTATTGCCTTTCTCATAACATCAAGCGGCAAGTTGTTGTTTGAAACCAGTCGAAGTCTGGCAGATTGAGGGATATTCTTGGCTGCCTTTCGCGGCATCTTTCCTTTTGGCGTTAGTTCGATGGTCATGAAGGGTCGCGGGTTCTTAATCTCAAAATGTTGGCAAGTAAAGTTTTCTTTACTTTGAATGTCCCATAGTAAAAAACCCTTATCATTAGTTTCTCCATGATTCTGCTGAATTGTTGAACCACAATATCTAATTCTCCCCTCTTCGTCGAGCCTTTGGTCTGTTTTGTGGATATCTCCCAAGAAGCCATAATCGTGACCTTCAAAAATCTCGATGGGGTGCTCGCCGTGAGTCATAACCCAGCCTGTGTCAGTAACAACTCCGGAAACAGATCCGTGATAAAGAGCAATATTAATTTTGCTCGGATCCGAAGGTTTAACCCACCCTTCTTCGTCAAAAACAGACAAAACATTTAGCGTTACATCGCCCGCTAGAGGCATTTCACCCGATTTCTTAAGCAAGTGTAGGTTTGGGTGGGATAAAGCCTCCACGATGGGTGTCAGGGCGTCCTGACGGCTACTATTACGCAGGTTTCCGTCGTGATTCCCCAAAATGACGTAAGTTGGTGCAATATCAGCGAGACTCTTGAAAAAATCAGAGCACATTTCGACAAATTCTGGACTAATTTGCGTTTTTGTATGAGCAATATCACCACAATGGACGATATAATCTGGTTTTTCCTTCCTTAAGATGTCATATAGCTTGTCAAAAACAATCCTATATTCATAATGGTACTTTAAATTTTTAATATGCGTGTCCGCAATGTGAGCAAACTTCAAACTTCTCTCCCTATAAGCTAGAAATGGCCGAAAACAAGGAATCGTCTTCCCCAATAATCGGCGCGTTCTGACTTAAATTTCTTACTTCTTCTTTGGACATATCACCTATGTCCCTCTCATCATCATATTGCAATTCGCGAATCTTGATTCCGTATTTCAAAAACAATTTTTTGATGTTTTCAGCTTTGTATTTTGCATCTGGGTCTAATGCCAACAAAACTGGTGTGTTGTTCTCAACTATTCTTCTGAATAGTCTCGATGTTTCTCTAATTGTTGAACCCAAAATAGGAATAGCGTTCTCGGCTTTGACGGCATCGAACGCTCCTTCAACAATTGTTACCTCTTTATCAAAATCAACATATAATTCGTTGAATATGATATCCCGACTAACTGGAGGGTTTAGATATCTTTTATAGTTGTCGGTAAATGTTCTCGCGATGAAGTAATTAAGGTCTCCGTTTTCGTTAAAAGACGGTATAATAATCCTTCCCTGGTATGGTCCCTCGGAACAAAAGCCCATCTTCCATTTTAAGATGTCTTTTTTATCAATTCCTCGGCTTTTAAGGTACCCTAAGGGGGCCCTAAAGTTATTATTACCACACAAACTCCTAAAGCTCGGCGGCATTTGCAATATCTGCTCAACATGTTCTTCTTCGAATTCCTCGAAGAGATTTTCGAAAGCACTTAGATCGGTTCTTTCTCCTGAAAACGCCTTCCAAGCTTCCCTGTCTTTAATCGAACCAAAGCGACGAACGAGACGATAAAGATTTCTTCCCTTTTCATCGCAAATCCAGCACTTATAAACACCGCGCTGGATGTTGACAGAGAATTTCCTCTTGTGATGTTTACAAAAGGGACACTGAAACAAGTGCTCGTTGTTTGACTTGTAAGATGTCCCAAGAAAACCTGTTATGATCGAAAACTTTTCATCCATAGTATTAATATAGCATGATTTTCACTGTTTGTCAAGGATTATTTTTGATCCTGCGCGAGCTACAACGATTGCGTCTGCGATATCGTAGCAGTATTTCTGAACATTTCCAAATCTGGTATAAACAATCTCGAACTCTTGGCTTTTAATGAAGTGTTCCATAACAACTTCTTTGGCTTTCTTGCCTCTTGCGACCTTTATTCCACATTTTGATCTTGCCGAGATGGGAGTTACATAGTTTGGCTCCATTTCGAAGATTTGATAAGACTGCCAGGATACGATTCCGTTAAACCTTTGGAGGACTGACATTGTTTTCGCCGTTGATCCTCCTCGGCGGAAGAACATGAGAGCTTGTTCGATAAAAACGTGCTCGATGTCGTACTCTTTTCTTATCTCTTTTAAGACTGACTCGACTTTTTGGGCCTTTTCGAAGAATGAGCCAATCTTTCGCATGTCAATATAGTCTGTATGGGCTATTTTGTCATTTTTGAGGACACACAGCCCTATGATGCTTGTGCTTACATCAAGTCCTAAAATCATTAAATATCCAATTTTAGTTTAAAGGTAAATTCTCTACTTTGGGTTTTTTTAACAGGATTTGCCACAGTTGCAATTCCAATCAAATTTTTATCCTCATCATATATCCCGACTTGTGATATATAAGTTATTTTTTCAAAGGAACCTGTTGGGTCTGTATAAGAAGAGCTAACAATATTTTTTATTTGCAAAT
>Ga0209756_1002431_pt1 | contig 16167 bp, 19 predicted proteins | sample ETNvirenome_6_85_FD_184071 | JGI IMG/M metagenome (GOLD analysis project Ga0209756, IMG submission 184071) | Marine viral communities from the Pacific Ocean - ETNP_6_85 (SPAdes) (version 3) | ecosystem: Environmental > Aquatic > Marine > Oceanic | place: Pacific Ocean | collected 2013-06-19
CAACACGAAACTAACATCAGTTAAAATACTTCAAGATTTATATGGTAAATTTAAAGTAGCAACAGTAAATACAAAAATGACTTTACAAAAATTAACAAATAGATCCGTTTATTTGTATATGAGTGATGATAAGTATAGAGATAGAATAGAAACAACAGATGAATTGACCATTAGTGGAAGTAATCTGTAAATAAAAGGAAAAGGTTATATGAAAAAGAAAAAAATACTTTTAATGTCGGATGACTTGAGAATGCATTCTGGGGTTGCTTGTGTAAGTAAGGATATAGTATTAGGAACAATTCATCATTATGACTGGGTACAGATGGCAGGAGCAATAAAACATCCTGACGAAGGTAAAATTGTCGATATGGCCGAGGCCGTTAAAAATGAAAATGGTATTGAAAATCCTTATCTTAAAGTATATCCAATAAGTGGTTATGGAAATCCAGATATATTGAGACAAGTAATTGATATAGAAAAACCAGATGCAATACTTCACTATACAGACCCAAGATTTTGGATATGGTTTTATAATATGGAACATGAAGTAAGAACTAAAATTCCTATTTTTTATTATAATATATGGGATGATTTACCAGATCCACTATATAATACAAATTATTATAAAAGTTCTGATTTATTAATGGCAATATCAAAACAAACATATGGTATAAATAAAAGAATATTACATGAATATGAGAATTGGCAAGTAACATATGTTCCACATGGTATCAACAAAAAAAGATTTTATAAGATAGAAGATAAAGGTGATACTAAATTTAAACAATTTGAAAGTAAATACGGTTTAGATAAATATTCCTTTAAAATATTATATTCAAATAGAAATATACGAAGAAAAGTTCCTGGTGATTGTTTAATGGCGTATAAATATTTTATGGATAAACTTACACCTGAACAAAGAAAAGAATGTGTGTATGTTTTTCATTCAGCACCTTCTGATGAGAATGGAACTGATATGAGGGCAGTTCACCAAGCTATGTGTCCTGAATATCCAATTATTTTTACTTATGATAAAGGGGGCCCACTGGACGATGAACAAATGAATTTTTTGTTTAATTCAACTGATGTTTATATGAATTTGGCATCAAATGAGGGATTTGGATTAGGTTCGGCAGAGGCACTTACAGTTGGAACACCAATTATAGTAAATGTTACAGGTGGATTACAAGATCAATGTGGATTTAAAAAATCATTTAATAATGATGGGGATCTTATTGGATGGTCATATCTTACACATGAAGATTATATTGAATTGGGTTCTAATCATAGGGGTAAATATAAAGAACATGGTGAATGGGTAAAACCTGTATTTCCAAGTAATATAAGTTTACAAGGCTCTCCAATGACACCATATATTTTTGATGATAGATGTCAATATGAAGATGCAGGTAAAGCTCTTCGTTATTGGTATGATAAGGGACCAGAAGAACGAGAGAAATGTGGTGAATTAGGTAGACAGTTTGTTAAAGATAAAAATATAGGAATGGATGGTGATGAAATGAATAGAAGATTTATTAAATCTATGGATACTGCATTTGAAAATTGGAAACCAAAAGAAAACTATACATTGGAGGTTGTTTAATGAAAAAATTAATGTTAATATGTGCACCAGTAACTTCTCGTAGTGGTTATGGTTCTCATGCAAGAGATTTAGTTTGGTCTTTTTTATCTCATAATAAATATGATATAAAAATTATAGATGTTAGATGGGGTGATTGTCCAAGAAATGCATTAGATATTAATGATGAAAATGATAAGAAAATCATAGATTCTATTTTACCAATGCCACCTCAAATGGATAGAAAACCAGACATTTATGTGGACATTAGAATACCAAATGAATTTGAAACATTTGGAAAATTTAATATTGGAATAACTGCTGGAGTAGAAACAACTGCCGTTTCATCAAAATGGATAGAAGCTTGTAATAAAATGGATTTGATTATAGTTCCTTCACAACATTCTAAATACGGCTTTATAGATTCAGTATATGATAAAGTAAATCAACTACCAAATGGAGAACAACAGAAAATTGGTAGTTTAAAAGTTGAAAAACCAATTGAAGTTTTATTTGAAGGAGTCGATGAGAATATATATAAACAAATAAAGTTGGATAAAATAGATTCAAATATTTTTAAAATGATAAATGACTTAGTTATTGAGAAATTTGCCTTCTTATTTGTTGGCCAATGGTGCCAAGGTGGTTATGGTGAAGATAGAAAAGATATATCAAAACTTATTAAAGTATTTATTGAATCATTCGCTAACAAGAAAAAGAAACCAGCTTTAATATTAAAAACAAGTGGTGCAACTTTTTCATTATTAAGTAAAGTAGAAATTGTTAAAAAAATTAATGAAGTTAAAAAGCTATTTCCTGATGATTGGGATTTACCAAATGTTTATTTATTACATGGAGATTTAAATCAAAAAGAAATGAATTTATTATATAATCATCCAAAAGTTAAAACTATGATTTCTTTTACACATGGTGAGGGATTTGGAAGACCTTTATTAGAAGCTTCTATGGTAGGACTACCTATTATAGCGTCGGGATGGAGTGGACAATTGGATTTTTTAAATGGTGAAAAATCGATACTTTTATCTGGTAATTTAAATAAAGTTCCTAAATCCGTAGTTTGGGCAGATATAATAATATCAGAGAGTCAGTGGTTTTCGATTGATGAACATATGGCTTATAAATCATTAAATTTTGTATTTGAAAATCAAGGAGAAATCAAGAGGAAGGGTGAATCTTTAATGTATGAAAACAGAGAAAAGTTTACATTAGATAAAATGGCAGATAAACTTGATGAGATAATGGAAAAATATACAAGTGACATGCCATCACAAGTTGGTTTGAAATTACCAAAACTAAAAAAAATAGAAAATAAACAAGGACCACCAAAGATTACATTACCAAAATTAAAGAGGGTTATAGAAAATGCAAATAATTAGTAATTGTCCATTATGTGAAGAACATTCACTTCATGTTACGGATACGAATGAACAAAATAATTTAAAACTTATGCAATGTATTCATTGTGGTTATGTAAGTACAGATAAGTTTTTAGGAACAAAAGAAGATAATGAAGAATATCAAAAATTAACTGATGAAATGAAAGAATGGGCTGTTGAAAATGATGGAAGGATATGGACACCATCAATGATAACTTTACCAATGGGGATGTTATATCCATTTAATGATGAAGATAAAAATATGAAGTGGGGATATGCTAAGATGATTGACATACCAAAAGAAGAACAAAAAAATTATCCTGTTCCTAATCAGGAAGGTGTGTTTTATAAGAAAACTTATGATGTTGATAATGCAAAAATATATGACATATTTTTTGATGCGATGTTATATGTGAATGAAGAATCAAAAAAACACCAAGAACCATCAAAAATAAAACTTCCTAAATTAAAAAAAGTTAAGTAAATGCCCACTCGTTATAACCACGAAAGGAGAATTTTAAGTAGAGCTTATTCTCCTATAAAAGCAGTTGAACCTGGAATGTTTATTGAATTTCGATACAATATACCTAAAACATCTGACCCAAAGCCTTTTGTATTTGTTTTATGGAATGATGATCTTTATAAAAGTGGAAGTAAACATTATTTAATTCATGGAATAAATTTAAATTATTTAAATGAACATTTAATTAAAAAGATTTTTAGTAAAATTATGGAGGGTAGTAATAGATCAAACGAAGAATTAAATATACCATATAACGAAGAACCAATGACTATAAATCCGAATGCAGGAGATTCAAATAAAAATTTAATAAAAAAACCAATTACTAAAATTGATTTACCATATGCCGGCAATATAAAAGGTGGTAGAAAACTTTCTATGAGTGATTCACAAAGACAGTTAGATTTGTTATATGAAAAACAAATAAAACCTTTTGTAAAAAATATGGATATATACAGAACTTATAGAATTGATAAAATGAAATCCATAAAAGCTGTAAAATACAATATGGAATTTTAATGAAAATATCTTATTCAATATTAACACACAATGAAACAGATTCGTTATTGAAATTACTTAATTTTCTTGTTGAACATAAGGATAAAAAGGATGAAATAGTAATTCTTGATGATTTTTCAGATAATGAAGAGACAAAAGAAATACTTGATACTATGTGTTCAATTAATGAAATTAAATTTGAACAAAGACATTTATTGAAAGATTATGCTGGACAAAAAAACTACTTGAATCGTATGTGTAAAGGTGAGTATATTATAAATATAGATGCGGATGAATTACCACATAAACAGGTAATTAAAAATATAAAAGAAATATTAGAATCAAATTCTACAGTAGATTTATATTATGTACCAAGAATTAATACAGTAGATGGAATGACACAAGACCATATAAATAAGTGGAGATGGCAAGTAAATGAAAGGGGTTGGATAAATTTTCCTGATTGGCAAGGAAGAATATGGAGAAACAGACCTAATATAAGGTGGGAAAAACCAGTTCATGAAATGTTGGTTGGGTTTAAAGAATATGCGTTTTTACCACAGGAAGAGGAATATTGTTTTTATCATCCAAAGACAATAGAACAGCAAGAAAAACAAAATAATTTTTATAGTACAATATGATTTTTTGGAGAATTGTAGATAATAAATTATATGGTGTAGACGATGTTCAAAAATTAGGTTTTGAACAATCTGAAGGTTTACGAATACCAGATGAATATATTGATAAACAAAAATTTACTGTTATGAGAACTTCATTTGGAATTGGAGATTGGGGTATAATTTCATCTACACCAAGATTGTTAAAGAAAAAATATCCAGAATGTAAGGTATATGTACCTTCAAAAAAATTAATTAAAAAATTATTCAATATTGATACAAATGTGGTAGAAATTATTTTTAAAAATAATCCTTATGTTGATTCTTTTAAAGATTATATAGTTGGTGAAGTATTTCACGACCATTATAGAATTTATGACAAAGATAATGTGAATAAACCTTTATTAGAACAAATGTTAAAGTTTTGGCAGTTTAAAGAAAGTGAATATAAAGATTCACAACCAGAAATATATTGGAGTGATGAAGAAAAAGAATTTGGTGATAAAATAATTAAAAAATATGTTGGTGATGAAGAATTTGGTTGTCTTTTAGTATCAGATAGATTTGGTACTCAGAGGGGGGAGATTGATGAAAAAACTTTAGAAAATGAAACTACTAAAATAACTAATTTTTTAAAAGAAAACGATTTACCATATTTTTATTGGACATATAAATCATTAGACGAAACACCATTTAATTTTATAAATAATGTTTTAGATATGAGACACATGGATTTGAGAATACAATTATATATAAAATCAAAAGCAAAGGTAAATATAGGAAATCAATGTGGAACGAATCATTTAGTAGTTCGATATTCTGGTGTGTACGAAGTTCAACGACAGTTTCCATTGGAACATAATTTTGTTAAAGGAGAGAATTATTTATGAAACTTGCTTTATTTATGATTTGGGGTGAAAAAGATGAAGAACTTCTTAAAAGTGTACGAGAAATATTAGGTATCATTAGAGATAATAATGATTTTCAGGCTATTAGAACCATAAAGAATCCAGATGGAAAAGGTGACAGAGGATCATTAGAAGATTTCAACGAGCAGAAAGAATCAATTTTCACTTGGATGATTAACAAACCATATACTCATTGGTTAATATTGACAAAATATAATAGCGAGAATGATGAAAGTTTTGATATTTTCATTAAAGACGGTAATATTAAAGATAAAATAAAAGAAATAATTAAAAATTATAAATCTATTATGAATTATAGAATTACCAATACTAAGTCAGAGGTTAAAGAATTGTTAGATTTATTTAAATGTGATTCTAAATATACTCCATATAATCCTAAAGAAAGAGGAAAAGAAATAAATGGTTTATCGTATTATACACGATTTGACCATTTAAAAACTTATTTTCCATTTTATTGTAATGATGAATCTGTAGCAACTCACAAATTGGTTGAGGTAAATGTAGATGAATTAACTACTGGAAGGATACTTTCTAGTGCTGGTTCACCTTTAGATACTTCTCCTCATTATCAATATCTTATTAATAATAAAGAACCATATAAAAATTATGTTGACCAGCGTTGGAATTCTGGGAATATAGGTGTATGTGAAACTGTATGTCATGGAACATCAAGATTTGATACATTAATTAGAAATTTTAATCCCAATACATATGACTTTGGTCATATAGATGAAAATGGTCAAAAACGATATATTATAATTTGGAATTGGCCAAATGGAGATAAAAAAAATCAAATTATAGATGGTGTTCATAGGGCATCAATGTTACTTTTAGCATATCGTGAAAGACAGAGAGACCGTAAAATTAAATGTATTGAGATTACTTGAAGAATTAAAATGAATATATCGGTTATACAAAATTTTATATGTACTAAATCTAGTAGAATAAATTTATTAGAAACACAAGTTCCTAAAATGTCTAAAATATTTAGTGATTATGAATTTTTTGTTAATTATAATCATTCTGAAAATTTTAATGAAGTTTATAAATTATATAATGATAATGTAGATAAGTTAAATTTTTATAATAATTTAGAACAAAATTGGGGATTAATTACTTTATCAATGGTGGAAAAAGTGAAAACTCCATATACTATGATTTTATGTGAAGATTTTGAATATAGAATTACTTATGATGAATGGAATGAAATGATAGATGAGTTTTTTGAAAGAAATGTAAGTTATATGCCAATAGGTAGATTATGGAAATATACAAAAGAAGAATATTGGAATGGATATGAAGATGGAAAAAAATTATGGTTTTATTCAGCAATTAATTCACCAGGCTCATCATTATCAGTCGACGCTATTTACAAAACAGAACTTTTAAAAGAAAAATTAATAGAACTTATGGACTGTAATTCTATAAGATTTCCATTGAATTTACCACATCATTATGAAGATATATTTCATGAGAGAAATAATAATGGTGTAAAAAAATGGGGTAATGATATTTTATGTGCAATACCAAAGGATATTATATTGATGCATATTCAAGAAGAAAGACAATTAGAATCACATGATTAGGAGAAAATAACATATGAAAACATTAATAACAGGTGGTACAGGTTTAGTCGGTTCTGCTATAAACGCTGATATAAAGTTATCTTCATCTGATGGTGATTTAAGAGATTGGAAAACAACATTATCATTGTTTGAAAAACTAAGACCAGAAAAAGTTATTCATTGCGCTGGTCGTGTTGGTGGTCTTGGTGGTAATATGAATCACAAGGGTGAATTTTATTTTGAAAACATAATGATAAATACAAATGTATTAGAAGCTTGTAGACAGGTTGGTGTTAAAAAAGCTGTATCATTTTTATCTACGTGCGTGTTTCCAGATAAGGTAGAATATCCGATAACTGAAAACCGAATACATTTAGGTGAACCACATAATTCTAATTATCCATATGCTTATGCTAAAAGAATGGTTGAAGTTCAAAGTAGAGCTTATAGTGAACAATACGGAACTAATTATGTTTGTGTTATACCTACTAATATTTATGGACCTAATGATAATTTTAGTATAGATGATGGACATGTTTTACCATCATTATTACATAAGTGTTATTTAGCAAAACAGAATAATACAGATTTAGAAGTATGGGGTAGTGGAAAACCTTTAAGGGAATTTATTTATTCAGAAGATATAGCTAGATTAACAAAATGGGCTTTAGATAATTATGAGGAAGCCGAACCTGTTATATTTTCAACTGCTCATGAAATATCAATAAGAGATGTGGTAGATGTTATAGTAGATAAATTTAATTTTAAGGGAAATGTGGTTTGGCAATCTGATAAACCTGATGGTCAGTTTAGAAAACCAGCTGATAATTCAAAATTATTATCATATTTACCAGATTTTAAATTTACACCAATAGAAGAAGGTATAGAAAAGACTGTAAATTGGTTGGTTGATAATTATGAAGGAATAAGAAAATAATGAATTATTTTAAAAAAAATAATTATGTAAAGATTCATTCTGATGAAATCAATTCAATATTTGTTCCCAATGCTATTTGGGAACAGACAGATAAGAAAACTGACATTTATTCGTTAGATGATGTCTATTATAGTTTAAATGAAATAACAGATAAAGGTTTTGAAATTCTAGGAGAAAATTAATGATTACATCAGATAATATTAAAATTTATGTTGTGACTTGTGATAACTATTTGTGGTTGTTAAAACCATTTTGTTATCTTTTTAATAAATATTGGGGTGAAAACAAGGAAGTTGTTATATTGGGGTATAAAAGGCCTGATTTTGAATTACCATTAAATTTTAAATTTGAATCAATGGGTGTTGATTTAGGTTCTGATGATTGGACTACAGGATTAATAAATTATATAAAGAATACTAAAGAAAGTCATTTTATATTGACATTAGAGGATTTATTTTTAACAGGTCCTGTAGATTTTGAAAAAATGAGTATATTATTAAATTATTGTAATAACAATAGAGTAGGACGAATTTGTTTACATAGAGATACTGTTAATAGAGAACATCAACTTTTTGAAAAAATTGATGATGATTTTTCCATAATAGAGGCAAAACAAAGTGTTAATTTTAGAGTTTCAACACAATGGTCTGTGTGGAAAAAAGATTATTTTTTAGATTTAATTGAAACTAATACATCGCCTTGGTCATTTGAGGAAATGGGTTCTAGAAAGGCAATGAATGATGGATTTCATATATTAGGAACAAAGAGTGAGAATGGTCCTCCTGATAACTCTGCAATTGATTGTACTAATGCATTGTGGAGAGGTCAAGGTTTAAATTTTGGTAAAGTAAATTATCCACATTTAGGCCATGATGGTAAACTTGAATATGAAGTTATAAAAGAAATGAAGGATAAAAATATAATTCCAAAATCACACAAGTGTGGTGTGGTTTATGAAAGACAGTGGAGATATTATGATGAATAGAAAAAGAATTTTATTTTGTACGATTTTTAATGATGGTTTTATAGAAGGTGGATTAACTATGATATATTCATTACTTAAAAATGTACCGAATTTTTCAGAATATTCACATAAAATATTTGTTAATGATTTTTCAGTATTATCAAATAAAAATAGAGAAAAAGTTAGAAAATTACTACCAAATATAATATTTGAAGATATTAGTCAAGAAGTTTATTCAAAGATAAAAATTAGACATGAAAAGTGTAGACCTTCTTTTTTGACTATTGAAATTTTTAATCAACGAGATTATGATATTGTTTGTTATTTTGATGCTGATATGCTATGTATCAAAGATATAACTGATGGGTTGAATAAAACTAAAGAATATGATTTTGTTGCACATTGTCAACGAGAGGCTTCAAGTACAAATGGTGGATTTTTAATAATAGGTAAAAATATTTTACAAAGTAATACCTATGAAAGAATGATTTATTATATGAATAATGTTATGTTGGGTGATTACATAAGTAGACTTGAAGATCAAGAAGTTCTTAATGCGGGATTATTAGATGATTTTTCTTGGTATGATTTGACAAAATTATATAATTTTAGAGATTTTGCTAAAAAGGATGATTGGGATGGGTTTGAAGATGCAAAGATAATTCATTGGAGTGGTGCAATGCCAAGTATTGGAGAGGCTCCAGTACCTAAACCATGGAATGATAATGCTTTGGATGATAAAACAACCGAATTATGGAAAAAATATAGAAGAAATCTAACGGAAGAGTTTGGAGTTTAAATTATGAAAGATTGTGTTAATATAACATGGAGAAATGGATTTGGAAATCAATTATTTCAATATTGTTTTGCTAGATTAATTGCTGAGGAGAATAATTTAATTATAACATATTCTTCTGAACTTGGGAGAGCTTGTTCTTTTTCATTACTTGATTGTAAATTTATAAGTGAACCAGAATATATAGTTGAATATGATTCAAATAAACATTCCATTAAACATCAAATTGATTATGATGGTGACATGATATATGATTATTTAGAAAATCCTAAAATCTATGAAAATTATTTAGATGTGATTAGAAGTTGGTTTCCTAAAGTTGAAAAGAAAAACTTAAAAGATTTAGTTGTACATATTAGACGAGGTGATTGTGGAGAAAATGTAAATATTTCAGTCGAATGGTATTTAAATGTGATCAAAGATATAGATTATGAAAATGTATATGTAGTTACAGATGAACCAACTCATTCAGATGTAGAACGATTTATAAAAGAAACAAATGCAACTATTTTTTCTTCAGAGAATATTATGAGTAGAACAGTTGATAAAAGTTTTATGAATGAAATATTAGTTGATTTTAACTTTATACGAAGTTTTGATAAAATTTTATTTCCAAATAGCACATTTTCATGGTGGGCATCGGTTTTAAGTGATGCATCGGAAATACATTTTAATAGTGATTGGCAATTGAGACATAAGAATGGTAAGGTTAAATTAGGTAAGACAAACTATAAAAATTGGAGAGGATATAATGAAACCTATAACAAGAACATATAAGGAGTTACAACGATGAAAAAAATATATTCAAATATAGAACCCAATACGTTATTGCATATAATTTATAGGGCAGACGATATTGATGGTAGAACTGATATAGCACCAGAGGAAGAATTTTTACAATTAGCTTCATTAAAGTTAAAAAAAAATACCTCCTTCAGTCCCCACAAACATATTTATAAGAAAGGTTGTGAAAAAATCATAGCCCAAGAATCATGGGTAGTCATAAAAGGCAAAGTTAAGGTTATAATGTACGATTTAGACGATACAATAATTATAAATTCCATTTTAAATCCAGGAGATTGCTCGATGACCTTTAGAGGTGGTCACAATTATGTTGCATTGGAAGACGACACTTTGGTTTATGAATATAAGACTGGTCCATATACAGGAAAAGAAAATGATAAAATTATTATAGGAGATAAATAAATGAAAATAATAGGATTTCAATCAGGACATGATGTATCATATTGTGTATTAGAAAATGGTATACCAATATTACACGAGGAATATGAGAGATTTTTAAGAAAAAAAGAGCCTATTGGTGATGGATTAAAATTCTATTTTGACATTAACTCCTTTTCCAACTCTCACGGCATAGATGATGATGTAGATTATTTTGTTTATGGTAATCATGGTACTAGGCCAAGAGGGAATTATGATAATAGGTGGACAACACCTGAATATACAGAAAAAATGAATAAAATTTTGGATAAAAAGAATAAAAAACTTTATATAATAGGACATCATCAATCTCATGCAGCTGGTGCTTTTTATTCTAGTAATTTTGATGAGGCTCTCATAATAACCATTGATGGTATGGGTAATGAAAAAGGAGAAGGTGCCTCTGAAAAATGGTTTGATGATTGTGATACAATCAGTGCACGAGATATTACAACTGCATTTACAGTTTGGGAAGGAAAAGACACAAAGATAAAAAGATTAAAAGTATTTCCAGTGAATGAAATAACTTTTGGACATCTTTGGGATAGTACATTAAAATATTTTGGTATGTCAAATGGATATCCATATGGGAGTCAGGCTGGAACTTTGATGGCTATGGCTTCTATTGGAGACTCTACTAAATGGTATGACTATTGTATGTCAAATTTTTCTATGGGTAAACCTAATTTTAATGGGGTAAGTAACGATGAAAAAAATATATGTGATGTTGCTGCGGGATTACAAAAAGCTACAGAAGATAAATTTAAAGAATACATAACACCATTTATAGAGAAATATAATCCAAAAAATTTATGTTTTTCAGGTGGGGTTTCTTTAAATTCAGTTATGTTAGGTAAGATTTATGATTGGTTTCCAAATGTTGAAAATATTCATTGTGACCCAATTCCTTATGATGGTGGTTTATGTTTAGGTTCAGCTTATTATCTCTATCATCATATTTTAGGAAATCCGAGAACTAAATGGGATGGAAGTCCATCTTCATCTTTAGGTAGAAGATATGATAATAATATAATTAAAAAAACTTTAGATAATTATAGTGAAAAAATTGTAGTAGAAAAATGTGATGATGATAAAATTGTAGACTTGTTAGATGAGCAAAATATTATATCAGTATTTGGTGGTGGTTCTGAATCGGGTAGAAGAGCACTTGGAAATAGAAGTATATTGGCAGACCCAAGAAGTCCTGACATGAAAAATATGATTAATGATAAAGTAAAACATAGACAATGGTTTAGACCATTTGCACCATCAATAATTAGAGAAGAAGTTAAGAATTGGTTTGACAAAGATATAGATAGTCCATATATGAGTTTTGTTTTAAAGTGGAAAGAAGAAGTTAAAGACAAAGTACCAGCTGTTGTACATTTAGATGGAACTGCTAGATTACAAACTGTTACAGAAAATTATAACAAATGGTATTATAATTTAATTAAGAAATTTGGAGAGAAGACTGGTGTTCCTATTTTGTTAAATACAAGTTTTAATGATAGGGAACCTATAGTTGAAACACCTGAACATGCCATTGATTGTTTTTTAAAGACCAATATAGACTATTTGTATTTTTATGATATAGGTTTATTGACAAGTAAAAATAAATTAGGAAATAATAAATAATGAAAATATTAGGATTTCAATCAGGACACGATGTTTCATATTGTATATTAGATAATGGTATACCGGTAATTCATGAAGAACTAGAAAGATTTACAAGAGAAAAAGAACCTCTTGGTGATGGGTTAGATATGGCTTTACAAAGAATACCAGATGATGAGTTAAATGAGATATCACATTTTTGTTATGGTAATCCGGGTGGAAGAATAAGAAGATATGAAGAAAAGTGTGGTTTAAAAGAAGCCGATAATAAAATGAAAAATTTATTAGATATAAATGGTGGAGAATATTATATTGTAGGACATCATCAGTCTCACGCGGCAAATGCTTTTTATTCAAGTAATTTTGATGAAGCTCTTATTATAACAATTGATGGTAGTGGCACTGAGAAAATAAATTGGGAAGATGTTAAAGGTGAAGAAAATGAGATAGATACCTTTTCAACAGCTTTTACTTTTTGGAAAGGAAAGGGAAATAAGATTGAACCAATTAAAAGAATTGATATGTTTGAATGTACTTTAGGTTCACCATATAAAATTTTTACAAGAGATATATTTGGATTGTCAGCCGGTTATCCCTATGGAAATCAAGCAGGAACTGTTATGGCTATGGCTTGTATGGGAGATTCAAGTAAATATTGGAAAACATTTTATTATAGTATTAAAAAAGGTGGAGGAGGACCTTCACCATACAATGAACAATTATGTGTTCAGTTTAAACAGATGATTGATAATGAAATTGACGAGAAAAAGAAAGAAACATTAAAATTTGATATAGCTGCTGGAATACAAAAGGCAACTGAAGTTATTGCTAGAGAATATATGACACCAATAATAGAAGAACTTAAACCTAAAAATATTTGTATGTCTGGTGGAGTTACTTTAAATTCTGTTATGGTTGGAAAAATGTATAAATGGTATGAAGATATTATTGAAAAGATATATGTTTGTCCAGTTCCATATGATGGGGGCTTATCAATAGGAGTAGCACAATATATTTATCATCAAATATTAGATTATCCAAGGATAAAATGGGTGGACAATGCTTCTTCTTATTTAGGATGTAAATATGATTTAGATGATATAAATGAGGCTATAGATAAAGTAAACAATAAATTAACTATACAGAAAGTTGACGATGATTTTGTAGTTGATTTATTGGCTAAAGATAATAATGTCATATCAGTATTTGGTGGTGGTTCTGAATCGGGTAGAAGAGCACTTGGAAATAGAAGTATATTGGCTGATCCACGAAGTTCTGATATGAAAGATATCATTAATGAAAAGGTTAAACATAGACAATGGTTTAGACCATTTGCACCATCTATCTTAAGAGAAGATGTATCTGAGTGGTTTGAGAGGGATGTGGATAGTCCTTACATGACAACAGTTATAAAATTTAAAAAAAGTGTTAGGAATAAAGTGCCAGCTGTCGTACATTATGATGGTTCAGCTAGACTACAAACAATTACTAAGAATGATAATGAATGGTATTATAATTTTATTAATAAATTTAAAAATAAGACTGGAGTTCCAATATTGTTAAATACAAGTTTTAATGATAGGGAACCTATAGTTGAAACACCTGAACATGCCATTGATTGTTTTTTAAGAACTAACATTGATTATTTATATTTTCGTGATGTAGGAATTTTAATAAGAAAGAGTAAGGATGGAGAATAATACAAAAGAAAGACTATACGATTTTTGGTTCAATAACTCAGAGTTTGATGAACACGATCAATTTGGTAAAAAGTATTATGTAAATGATTTTTATAAAAAGATTGTGTTTAATCTGGATATGCCATATGATGGTAAAATTGTAGTGATGGGTTCACATAGATGTGTTTCATTTAGTTTATTGTGTGAAAAATATGGTGAAGATAGATGTGTAAGTTATGATTTATATAATCCATCCAATCACCCAAAAGTAATTATAAAAGATTGTATGGAATTATCAGATGAAGATAATATTCCTATTGCATTTGTTCATAATGACATTGGTAGTTTTCCACATACTCCAGAGTTGAAGATACATACACAAAAATGGTTGGCTAAAAATGTTATTAAAGGTGGGTATGTTTTAGGAAATAATAATTTAAATAGAGCAAAATTCAAAGTAGAAGAACTTATGAAAGACAATGGGTTTGAAAATACTTATTTTTCTAATTTAGATAAAACTACATTTGATATATCAGAATTTCCATTTGAAAGAATTGAAGGTTATATGATATCAAAGAAAGTAATTTAATATGGTTTCACATAAACATAAATTTATTTTTGTTCACATTGGTAGAACTGCTGGGTGTAGTATAGAGAGGGCTTTATGTGATGATTATTGTGGAGATGAATCTACATTGACGAATAACAAATGGGTTTTATATAAGGATTATAAGAGTTTCCTAGAAAATTCAGAATTAGCTATTTCTATGAATACTAGAGGAGCTGCCGGACATTGGTGCCCATCTGAGATAAAAGCTTTATTTGGAAAAAAAGTATATAATGAATATTTAAAATTTACAGTAGTTAGAAATCCATGGCAAAGAATGTTATCTCAATTTAAAAAAACAGAAGATAAAAGAAACGGTATGTATTTTGTGGATTGGGTAAAGAAATCATTTGTTTCAAAGGATAGAAATATGAATAACAGATTTTATAAACCTTGTATGTGGTGGATAAGTGATGACAATGGTAATAACGAGATGGATTATATTATTAGATTTGAAAATTTAGACAAAGATTTTAGTAAACTGTTATCTAAAATAGGAATTGATGATATAAAGTTAAATAAGGTAAAAATGCTACCTAGTTGGGCTAGTCGTGATGACATAGATAGTCAAAATTATAGAGATTATTATGATAATGAAACAAGAGAATTGATAGCTATAAATTTTAAGTCTGATATAGAGGAATTTGGATATGAGTTTTAAAGAAAGATATTCAATGTTTATAGGTAGATTTCAACCATTTCATAAAGGACATAGATGGTTGATTGACCAAAGATTAAAATTAGGTAAAAAGGTATGTGTTGCGGTTATGGATATACATGAAACTGAACCTGGAAAAAATCCATATAAAACTGAAGATGTTATATTAAATATTGAAACTGAATTACAAAATGAAGTTTTAACCGGATCCATAAAGGTAATTTCTATACCACCAATAGAATCTGTAAATTATGGTAGGAATGTTGGTTATGAAATTATAGAACACACACCACCAGAAGATATAAAAAATATATCCGCAACAAATATAAGGAGTATAAATGATATTACTGTCTAATCATTTATTAACTTTACCTGAATTTAGAAATATAGAAAATGTAGTAGTAAGAATCAACATGGCTCATGTTAAAGATAAAAATCAACTTAAGCAATTTGTTGATGTAAATTATGATATATTTTTAGATTATCCTAAAGGCAGAACAAAACCACCAATGCCTACACTACATGTTCCAGATGCACTTGAAATGATGAATAAGTATTCAAATATAAAATATTTTGCAGTATCAAA
>Ga0209756_1002432_pt1 | contig 16166 bp, 15 predicted proteins | sample ETNvirenome_6_85_FD_184071 | JGI IMG/M metagenome (GOLD analysis project Ga0209756, IMG submission 184071) | Marine viral communities from the Pacific Ocean - ETNP_6_85 (SPAdes) (version 3) | ecosystem: Environmental > Aquatic > Marine > Oceanic | place: Pacific Ocean | collected 2013-06-19
TCCCAACGATGTTGCAGTTGCTGTTGCTGCTGTCTTTTCCGCCTTTTTTAAATCCTTAGCCGTCTGTTGCAACCACGCTGCTGCATTGTTTTTAACTTTAATTGCATTTTCGTATATTTTTTGAAGTTGTTCTCTCCTCGCAGCAATTCGTGCTTCTTTGGCTACTTTTGCATCATATTCAGCTTCTTGTTTTTTGGCGAGTTCCCATGCTGCAGCACGCTCATCTATATAAGTTGATGCCGCTGAATTTAAACGTGACAAAAGCTCGTCTGCAGGAGTTACTTGATCTTCCGAAAAGCGCAATGGCTGCATAAAACTTTGAGGAGAATCAGCATACATTCTCCATTCCCAATCTATATTCTGTTTTTTCCAAAACGCAGATTGCATATTCTTCCCAAAATCAACCCACAATTTTTTATGAAAATAAGAAATAAATTCATCGCGGTCATGAATCCCATACTCTTCCATTTGTGCTGCAATTCTTTTTCGCCTTTCTTCTTGCAGACAATAAGCTACTTCACCATTATAATCATAACTTTCACAGTATATTTCTTCGTACTGCTTAGTATCATCATTCCATTCAAATACTACTTTTGTATTAATCTTCATTTTAATTTACAACCAATTAAATGTCTTATTGTTAACATGTCTTACAACAATGTTGCTTCTATAGTGGAAACTGGAATCCTCAATTGAGTGCCAGCCTCAATATTATTTGATGTTAAACTATTGACTGATGCAATAAACCACCAAAAATCTGGTGTTCCATAATATTGTTGTGAAATCATATCACATTTATCACCATGTGTTGCAATCAATAAAATATCAGAATCTTTATCTTCGACTTTAGGAATATCAGCAGTTCCTATTCTTGAACTTTTGCCGAAACTTACGTATCTTACTGTGTTATATCTAGACATTATTTATTACCATCACGGGGTGATTCCAGCTATCCTTAAAATATTCCAGCTTCGCCTGCAGGCGGCCCAACCGCTGGCCCAGCCACTGACTTGAGTGATTTGGCACCTTCAATACCAGTAGCAAGTCCTTGACCAATATCAGATTCTTTCAATACGTCCGGAAAGGACTGACCCAATCTTTGTTGTGGTCCATAAAATACTGTACCAAGTGCTGATGGTCGTTTATTCAAAATTTGATATGATATAGCTATATCAAATAATCTTGGTAACTGTTTTTCTTGATCCCAATCAGCTGAATCATTAACTGTATATGATAACGATTTTATAAAACCAAATTGACCTTTAGCACGAGTTCCAATATGACCCATATATAATTCTGCAAATGGTGGTTTCATTCTTGCATCTACATCACCAGTGGATTGGTTTGATTCCCCATAATCAACAACTTGAAAGTCCGTAGGTAGAAGGGATCCGCCACTATTACGCCACCCATACTGCTGTGACTCTGTAAATGGCCAAAACTTATCAAATTTAGACCGCTTATTCATATATTGAGGATATGCCATAGAAGTTAAATGATCTATTTTTTCATACATAATTTGAAATTCTCGATTATTATTTGGGTATACTCTCAAATTAAAAGACAAATCTCGTTCTGCTCTTTCATATAAATAAACAGGTTCACTTCTGCCAATATAATTCGCCGATGTCCAAGATGGATTTACATTTTCACTTATACCCGTCACGAATCCTCTAAAATAAAGAAAAGTATTTGTTCTCAAATCATTTAATCTTACATAAAAATCACCCTGGTTCGTAGGTGCTATCTCCCAATCATGTGTCAACTTGTCTTGTGTCACAGGGCGTTGTCTATTTATTTTATCTATAACATTATAACTATCCTTACCAAAAGGCCTACTCTCCAATCCACCCCTGCTCATTAATGAGAACCAATTAGATTCCGGCAATCCACCACCCAAATCTATAAATGGTGATTTCTTTCGAAGATCGGTTTGCTTCCCAACCCAAACATCTCTCACAACCTCGCCAGACCCAAGTTTCACCGAGAAGTCAAAATTCATCATTCTATCACCAAGTTTAGCAAATGAAGGCCTAGCCTTACCCATACCAAAAAAGGCCTTAACATCAGTCGTAACATCACCCCAAATCGTCTTTAGATTTTTTTGAAACAAATGTTTATGTTGATGAATTTTTGAATATTCATTCATTGTTACATCATAAAATGTTTTATGGGATATATTTCCAAAAGAAAGATTATAATCAGCTGTTCCTGCATCACTATTATAAAATTTAGATAATCTAGATTCATCATCAGCTATCCTTCCCGTATTTACAAAATCCACCATCGTCTGATAATCAAGAGAATTAACATCTTTTACAATATAAGGTTCAGCACCCCGCAACTTACCTCTATAACTCCCAAGTTTATCTGATGAATAACCCATAATATCAAGATTTCCCAAACTTCCCATACCTGCTCTTAATGTATTTATTTTTACTCTTCCGTAATCAATAGTTATTCTATTTTCTATGGGTACTGCAGTATGATTAACATTATAAAGTGTTTCAAACTTGAAAAGGCCGTTTCCTAAAGTATCAGAAATTCCAAGATTTGGATCTTTATCTATCCGCTGTGGGGCAGGCCCCCCCGGATAGTTGAGATCTGGTAAACGAATACTGTATTCGTCATTAGTGCCGGTGTTCATCCAGCTGTTTATATCAGCTTGTGTATACAACAAACCTCCAGTACCAAAAGTATGTGGATCATCTTCTATAAGAGATTGTCGTCCCAAAAGCATAATTGTGTCATTTTGAAATATACTATCAAATACTGGAAATGGAGAATAAAGTCCAAAATTAGATGCATCTTCAGACATATCACTTACAGGTGAATTTATCGCACTTATCCTATCAAATATTAAAACATTCGGTTTCTCCCTAAAATCTAATGGACCCATATCGGACAATGGGGTTTCTTCAGGTGGGAAATCTAGAACTCTCAATTCTCCTCTTCCGCCTATATTACTATCTCGTATAATATTATTTTCAATATCATCAAGGCGAGATGTAATTAATAGATTAGACTTAGCGAATTCAGTTATCTCATTTTTTGAAATATCACTAAATACTGATGTTAAATTCTCTAAGCCCATGATCCACCACCTCCTAGTAGAGATCTTCCACCCAATGGATTAAAAGTCCCTTCCATAATAGTTTCTTGTTGCCTATTTGTAACAGTTGTTGATAATCGCATACTACTTATTGCTCTTGTCGTTTCTCTTTGTGCTTCAACCAACTCTTTAAAATCTGGCATCATTGATCCAGCAGCTCCAGTTTGAATATCATTTACTGGAATTGGATTGGTTGTTGCCAATACAGAATCTCTTGGATTTAAACTAAAAGCACCAGCAGGTCCTGACATATATGAAATACCACCTGGACCTGATTTAAAATCTGCAGTTGGAGTCGGTGGAGGTGTCATAGCATTTATACTATTGACTACACCAAGTATCGCGGCCGCGGCTATAACGGCACCACCACCCAATAACCACGGATGAGCCGCTGCACCACCAGCTGCTGCTAATGCACTTTGAACAAGAAAAGCAGCAAACGATGCCGCCTTTAATGAAATCATCAAACCTATTACTTCCGGGATATTTCTTGCTATCAATTTAATAGCACCTCCAATCGCCTCGAATGCTACACTAACGCCATGAAGAGCTCCACCTACACCGAACAGTTTCTCCTTCATTTCATCCCAACCTTTACCTTGATCAAAAAATTCTGTAACTTTGACGTATATTTCTCCAATCCAAGTCCTTAAAGTCTTCATGCCCTCCAGTACTTTGTTTATACCACCCATTGTCATGAACCAATCATGAAATTTTCCAATTATACCTTCAAGTATTGGTCCTACAGTTATTAACGCCTGCTGAATAAATGCTTTAAATTTATTTACTACTTTAGATAAGTTTGAAAGTGCTTTTTGACCATGTAAATCGTCAAATGAACCAGCAGCCAAAGCACCTGCTAAAGTTAATTTTTTGGTGGCATCTTCTTGTTCTTTAGTCTTACTCAATAACTTAGAAGTTTCCCCAACACTCATACCTATAGCTTTTGCTATTGCTTCTTGTTGAAATATATTTAATTTAGTAAAATCACCAACGCCCCGTAATTGATTTTTTAGCTCCTTTGAAAAACCAGGTAAGTCTTTACTATAAGCCAATTCTCTAGCTTTTTGTAAATTTATTTGTTTACCCAAAAGAGCTGATGCTTCGTATTCTGCATTAAGTGAAGATTCTAAATCTAACATACCTCTTGCAGATTTAGCTATTGTATCAACATTTAATCCTAGTTCTCTTGCAGCAATTGCAGCTTCAAATAAATTTTCACCCGCCCCCTTTGTAAATGTAGCAATTACTTCAGATGAATTGGCAATATCTTTTAACACTGCTTGTGGAGCAACTCCTCTTTGTCTTGCCAACTGAGCCGTACTTTCAATTAAATTTTCAGCTTCTTTATCAGTTAAATCAACCACTTGCATTAATGTACCATATAATTTTGTTGATTCATCAACTGATAAACCAGTTGCTTTTGCAGTATCTAAAATTTTAACAGATAATTCAGCTGCTTTATCTAATGAAATACCATACTCAGAAGCAAGTGCACTTGTAGTATTAAGAACATCTGCTTGACTAAGACCTAATTTAGTAGCCTCAACTGTGGAATCATGAAGATTTGTTTGAAAGTCTTTCCCCATCATATTTAAACTACCAAATTGCTGTCCAATTGCATCAACCATTCCAGCAAACTTCTTTGCCACAGTAGCCAATAAACCAAATATTCCTAATCCAATGGTTCGAATTTGGTTAATTCTTTCTTCTCGTTTTCTTAACTTTTCTGTAGCTTTTTCTTCAGTTTCTTTTACCCCTACTAAGTCTGTAAATGTATCTGATAACTCATTATATACTTCACCTTGTTCAATACCTGCAGCAGATAGCCTATTTGCTATATCTAATTCAGTTGCAACACCATCTCTTATATCGGTTGATATATCTAATAGTTTTCCCTCTTGCTCTACTGATAACTCTTTGTCTTGTGCAATATCCGATACTGTTTGCGCAACATCTCTCGTATCTTTGGCTAATTTTATCTGTGCTTCTGATGCTTTTAATGTATATGAAAAACTTAATGCACTTTGAACATTTCCTCTTAATAAATCACCAACCCTACTTGTAATTGTTTTTGAAATATTTTGTTCTGTTTTTAAAACATTATCTTCTAATTTTTTATAAGCTTTAGCATTTTTAACTTGTTGAGTAGAAGTTTTTATAATATCTTTTTCTAATTCTATTCGTTTCTCTCTTAATCCAAGTAATTCTTTTTCAACTTTAACTTTAAATTTTGCTCTATCTTTATATCTTTGATCATAACTTGATTCATCTTGCTCAATTGCATCAATTTTTGCATGAATAGCGTCAAGGTTTTCTCTTTTTTTATCTAAATTATCAGCCATTATTTGTCAAATCCATACTTTTTTCTTAATTCTTTGAGGTTATTTTGTAAATTATCATGAGCATCATTAAATCTTTTTACTGCATCTTTAACTTTTGGATCTTTCATCATCTTTTTTTCTTGTTTTGATAACTTTGGGCGATTAAAAAATTTCTTCAACGAATCAAAAAATCCCTCTGATAATATATTTTTTCTATCCAAATATGACATGATAATTCTCCTAGTATATTAATAAATATTAAAAAGAAAGTTATTTTGGATTAAATCGTCTCGGAATGGTAGATTGTTTTGGAGTTTGATTTGCCTTATCAATTTGTTCTTTTTCTTTCTGTTTCAAATTTATGAATTCACGAAGATAAAAGTTTTTCAAATGAACAGGCATATGATAGACATCACCGAATGTAAATCCAGGTGTGCCATGTATAAAATAAAATATAGATTGATGTATGTCTAATTTACTGGAGGGATTGAGGCCAAAAAAACTCTACAGTCAACGGAATACTCACGTCAACTGCTTCACCCCCTATCTCTACTTCTGATGTCAAATCAATATCAGGTGATATATCACGAATATAATTTCTTAAAGCAACGGAATCACGAGCTAGAAGAGTTTGTATAAACGCGTTAATAGTTTGTAGTTTTGAATCGCCATCAACTTCAATAATAGCATATCTTAAACGAGTTGTAATTTCTGTACTATGTCCGAATTTAGAAGATTGTTTAAGGTCTTTATCAATTAATTTTTCATCTGCACCAGTTAATAACTTAAATTTAAGTTTATTTTTCCCAACTGGTGTTACAAATTCAAATGAATTACCTAAATAATCAACTTTTTTTGAAAGTTCTTTAAATGGACATTGTGATAAATCAAATGTATGTTCTATCTTTTCATCAATATCATTTGGATTTGTTACTTCAACTGTATATTCAGGTCCATAAGCAAGGATACGAGAAGCAACCAATACCGCATTTTTATCACCAAGTATCAAATCAGATTCTTTAACTCCTTTTGTAACAATCAAAGAATTTAACAACGTATCAATAACCACACCTTTTTTAATAAGATTCTCAGACATTAAAATATCTTCTTCTCGTGTTGTCATATATTTTAATTCTAATTTGCCTGATGATAGTGGCGATTCTTTTGGGTAGACTTTTCCTTCAGATGGAAGGTCTATAATTTCCGTGGGAAATTTGTATTCTGACATTATAACTCCTTAATGTATTTTTAATAACTATTAAAATTCAAGTATAGCGTAATCATACCTCAATGTTAATGTAATTTCAACTGGTTCAGATGCATCAAAGGCTAAATCACCAAAAGTAGCATCTTGTATCCAAGATCCGTAAAGTGTCCATTTTTCAACAATATCACCTACAGGTCCTAAAGTATTCAATGTTATATTTTTCTTATAAAAATCTTGATATCCATCACGACCAGTAGCAGACTCATGATGAAGTCTTACCCATTCAATGACTTCAGCAGCTGCTGAAGGAACAATTGGATCATAAAGTGTAATCTGTAAAGTTTGCCAACGGCCTTTACCTTTTACATATTTTGTAATATTCATATGTTCCAAAGTTACTTCATCAAATGTAATTTGAGGTCTTTGAGCAGTTTTAATTACAAAAGCAGAAATACCTGCTATTTCCATGATAAACCGATTTTTTAATTTCGGTTCATATGGTGTGTAAAATATTTTATTTGATTCTAATAGTTCTGGCATGTTTTATCTCCAATAATAAATATCAATTTCCTATAAAACTACTCAGGAAAAGCTGCACCAGTTGGTTGAACAATGAAGTCAAGTACAATAAATTCAGCAGTTCTTGATGGTTGTAAAAATATTTGTCCAATTAATTCGTTTCTATCAATTGTTTCGGGTGTATTGTTTGTAGCATCCATAACAACTCTAAAGGCATTTAAACCAGCATTTGACTGAACTTGTTCTAAATAAGGGTTGACAATATTTAAAAATTGATTTCTTAAATCGCTTGTATTTTGTTCAAATACTAATGACCTTGAAGACATTGCAACAAATTTCTTAATATTAATCAACAATCTACGTACATTTACCCTATCAAGAGCAGATGCTTTCTTTTGTGTAGTTTTCTGTCCAAATACCGTTACACCTTGTCCTGGGAATGTAGCAATCGGATTACAATTTGAATCATACAAATCATCACGATTACTTTGAGTTAATTTTCTATATGCTTGAACAGCAGAATCAATTCCACCTCTGTTTAAACCAGCAGGAGCAAACCACGGCTGTCCAATAGTATCATTAAAATGATAAACACCGGCCATAACAACTGAAGGTGGGACATATCTATAAGTTCCCAAAGATTGATCCATAATCTGCACCCACGGATAATAAGTAGCAGCATAACTTGAATTACGAGTTTCTGTTTGTGTCTTCGCAGTAGCCACAGTATCAGTTTTTGACGTATTATCAAGTACCAAGAAACAATCACCACGATCTTCACAAAGTTGGATAGCATCAGCTATAATAGCATTATGTGCCGTCCACGCATTAGCATCTATAATTCCAGGTAAAAACAATAAATTAAAATTATATTCATCTTTATTTTGTAAAATATTAATTGCAGTTCTATATCCACCACCAACAGCACTTGTCTGAACTGGATAACCTGAAGTACCTGCAGCCAAGCTAGTATTTAAATCAACACCTTGACTATTTACTGAAGCAATACTATCATAAAACTTCCACGGATGATCGGCCTGTTCATTTCCAGTAGATCCAGCAGTTTGGCCACTGCCAGGATCTGCCTCTCCAGAGGTCTGAAGTGCTGTTCCAAAAGCACCACCAAAACTTCCACTTCCCACCACTGGAAAAAGTGATGTGGTATTCGTCGCATAAGCAGTAGTCACAGCACCATTAGTATCAAGATAAGTTGGAGTTTTAGTACTTTCAGGTAAAGAACTTACTCTTACAAATCTTGATCTATTTGGATATGTACCATCTGAACGTATAAAAGCTTGACCACCTTCAACAGTTATAGTAGTAGCAGTATCACCAATTCTTTTCAATATATAATTTGGACTTTGAGGATCAAAAGATATATTAGAATGAGTTTCTAATACTTGTTTTTTACTAATAACATCATCACCTTGTCTAATCAAAAGTGTAAAAGTTCCTTTATTTAAATTCCTTTGAGAGACTTCCCATCTAAAATTATCAGCTCTACCACCAAAACTTCCTGAAATAAAATGATTATTAGTAGCAGAAGTTGCTCTTGGTGGTAAAAGACCATCAGTACCAAAGTTTGAACCAGTACCAACAAAATTATTAAATTGAGGCCCATCTCCTAAAGCTTCAAGAGTAAATAATGCAGTAGTTGAAGAACCACTGGGTACAATAGCAGTAGCTTTAGCAGCATCCGAATCAGCAACTCTAACAACAGTACAAGGACCACCTTGACGTAAATATTCTTTAGCCGTATGAGATGTTAAATATTGATATTTAGATGAACCACTTTCTATCAGTTCACCAAATACATTAACATACTCACTATATGAACTAATTACAGTTGGAATTAAAACAGGTCCCTTTACTGTAGGACCGACAATAGCTGCACCAAGGTCGCCCACAGCAGCAGGAAGGAATGATTGGTCTATTTCATTTGTAAATACACCGGGACTTACGATTTTTTCAGCCATTATAGTCTCCAAGAAAAAATATAGATTAACATAAAATTATTCATATATAAATATTACACAAAAATCAAAAGAGACTTTTTTTATTGTTCAGGTATTTTTAAGAGTCTTCTTCAGTTTCTTCTTCAGATTCTTCTTCAGATTCTTGTGCGGGTGTAAATACTCCCGTTGTTGGATCTAACTGACCTGGGCCATATTTTTCCGTAATTTGATTCAATAAAGTTTGTTCATTTTGACGAGCAGATTGTAATTCATCTCTTAATGCTTGTTCTTGTGCTTCAAGATTCAATCTCCCAACTGACACTTGACCTAAAGCATTTGTAATTCTAAGATAATTATTTTGAAGTTCTCCAAGAGAATTTAACTCATCTTCTGTAAATTTAATATTTTCTGCCATTTTGTAACTCCTTAAGGGTTAATTTAATACATTGTATATACATATATAATTATATAATTTTTTCAGAAAACGATACTTTTTTTGATACATATCCACGAACCATTTCAGCGGTTTTACCAAATGTATTATCTGTAAATTCAGGAATCATATAACCTTTTATTTCCAACGTTAATTCATTTCTTATAATTCTCTCACCATCACTTTCCATTTCAGTTGCATCAGATATATCACCTGACAAACTTGATAAAAATCTATAACTTGTTGAATCGCCAAAATAAGTCTCTAGATGTTCAACCCATATGGTATTCAAATCATTCATTTGCTCCATATAAGCAGTCATCATCACAATATTATAAGAACATACTACAAAATCTGGCATTCCAGTTTTAACAAACTCTTCAACTGGTTTTTGTCCAGTTAATACTGAAAACCTATCATATCTATTATTTTTACTCCATCCACTTTTTGACCTAATGACACTTATATATTTACCCCTAACATCATTATCAAATGATAAAGGCATTTGATCATTCATTGCTACACTTGTTCTTTTAATCACCATAACTGGTAAAATAATAACACCATTTTTATCACGTAAAACTCCACGCCCCCTTACTGATTTCCACCTTTCTTCATTACCATACATAACTGGTACTTTAATAATTTCATTAGATTCCCTCACAACGGGTTTCATTATATTTCGTATGTGATTAATTACAGCAGTATCAATATCTTTTAATGTTATTGAATAACTTTTACCTGCATCTCTACCACCTGGTTTTTTGATAGTAACTTTTGCATTGCCCTTTTCAGACCTAATACTTCTTTGTTCATCACGACTAACTTCCGACTTATTTAATGCATTTGGATTAGTTACAGGTTTAATTGCCATGTTTTAATTTCCTTAATTTAGATAATTTATTACTCGATTGAGTATTTTTATACTCTTCAGATTTTAATCCTTCAGTCGAAACGTCATCAATTGCAATTTGTTTTTCGATTGGAACATCAACTGCCCCAATTGTTATATTTTTTTCATCACCATAAATAGATTGGTTTTTTAATAAATCAATTATCTCATCAAATCTATCTGACTTAGGTGCTTCATAAACATTATAAGTTGTAGGATATACACCATCATCATTTTCAACAGTCTTAACTAAAGTTGACCTCTTTTGTTTCATCATAAGTGTTTTATTTAACATTTCAACAGCCATTATCTTGGTCTCTCTTCAATTTGCAATGATGATAAACGACTTCTGTGTGCTGTAGCTTTAATAGCATGACTAAAATTGGGATGCCCACCAATTAATTGTGGTTCTGTAACTCCATTTATTTCCCAATAAGTATCATTCCAATCACAAATATCACTAGCTTCAGGAAAAAAGTTTAACGAACCACTTGCTAAATTATTTCTCTGAAACATCAAATCGATTGTAGAATTAACATCTGGCCCTACTTCATTAAATTGACTGGTTTCTGGCGCATTATATCGTATTAAACAATTTACTCTAAATCCCACATTAAAATATTTAGTCGTAGATTCACCATAAATATTATCTTTAGTGTGAGTAGTATCTATCTTGTAAATATCAACTGCTTGTCCTACAATTTCATCTATCAATTCTTCATTGAAATGGTCAATAACATTTATTTCCTTTTGTGAAATAAAAAATGGTGTCGTTGTAGTAGCCATTTATTTATCCTATATAAATTTGTAAAGGTGCTTTTGATAATACCTCTTGTTGAGCATTTGCTTCTTCTGCTTCATTTCTTAATTTTTCTGTTAAAGATACAGAATCCAAAAATTCTTTTAACTCTTCAAGTAATTGCGTTTTTTCCTCACGACCTTCTGCTTTTAATGCATCACCATCAAGTGTAACTTCTGCATCTGGTATTGGCAAAGCACTATATTTACTTCTTATAATACCCAGTAACTCTTTTGATAAAGCAGCAGTAAACTTTCTAATCCATTGTCTGCCTGGAGCATTTATTGACGAATACGTTATAAACTTATATGGAACATTTGATGGATCAGATATCCCCCCTTGCATTGAACCACTAATCTGATTAGTATTTCTAATATCATCTTTTACATAATATTCAAACCATATCTTTTCACCACTATCAGTTGATTGTGGTTTAGGAAATATTCTTAAATTATTATTATGTATCTCAAACGAATAAGCACTTTTTCTAACCAAATCAGATGTCTCAATTGCATTTGCTCTTGCCAAATCATAAGAAATAGGTTTCAAAATAAATGATATACCAGGAGATACATTACCAAAACCAAATGCATCTAATAATTGCCGTTGGTCAAATGAACCAGCATATGGATCATAAAATCTTGTAATTGAAGATGGCATATGATTAAATACTCTTTGAACTTCAATTCTCTTACCACTTTCACTTACAGATGCCCATACATCTTGTAAATCATAATCTTGGGCTGAACCTGATAAAGTAATAAATCCCTTTTTTAAATCTACATTACCTCCCATATTAGCTAATTGACCATATTTTTCTGATAAAGTTACAGAAGGACCGTGAGTAGGCAATACTGGATCTAAAGAACCAGTACTTAATGAACCCGATATTCTTTTCTTTTCACCATATTGTTCCCACATCCAATTTTTTATATTATAATTGTTAATATGTTGTGAATACTCGCTTATAGATTCTTCAAAACAAGCATAAATCGAACCACTTGGTATTTCTAATTGTAATACAGGATGACCTAACCTACGAGCAACCCATTTAGTTACTGATTGAATATCGGTTTGAAATGTAGAATCGGCATCATAAGTACCATATGGTGTTTGGCCACTTACAAATGCGCCAGATGGATCTGAATAAGCATAATCTAATTTTGGCATATATAATTTCTCCTATCTATAAATATATCAATAATAAAAACAAAAAGGGGATAGAATTAACTATCCCCTTCTTATTATACGTTAGGTTTTATTTATAGATTATATTAGATCAAGTCTACTGACTTTAATATTTCCATAAAATTCCGGACGGATCATTTTCTTCGCGTAACGTGTCATCACACCTTTACGTGGAGTAAAATCGGAAGGATCATACACCAACGGGGTTGTGATAAGCGGTACATAAGGACTGTACACAGCACCTGTTTCTAAGAAATTACTACCACGGAATCCAACGAGGATGTTGTTTTCTACCATATACGGATTCTTATAAACCGTATATCGTCCAGCAACTTGTCCTACTTTGGATACGCCCATAGCAAAATCTGATTTCGCAGCATCTGCGTCACCAGGAGCACTGTTATAGCCAGGCAATGATTCAAGGACCGTAGCAACTTTCGGCGAACAAACGACGAAGTTAGCGCCACCACGTAGAGTCAAACGATGTATTTCATTAGACATCTTCTGAATCTTACCAACAAGAGTTTGATACCACTCAAAACGTGTTCCGTAAAAAGTAGTACTATCAAAAGCACTTGATGCTGAATTATAATCATCACCAGCTTTAGCTGACCAATAATCAGTAGTTTGAGCATCACTGATCAACATATCAAGGATTTCCAAATCGATTTCCATCGAAATGTAATCACTTAACATACTTGTCAATTCAGCTTCAGCATCAATACTATGATAAGCATTAAGGTCTTGTGCTAACTCAGGTGACCAAACAGCCTTCAATTTCCGAGTTTTTGCAACAATCGGTAAAGACCGAAGTTCCAAATTAACTTCAGGAATTGAAAGTTGATCAACAGTAGCATTACCAACACGATCTTCAAAATCACCACGTACACCAGCAGTGGTGTCTTGTACATATTTAACTGTATAAGAACCAGTACTAGCAGCAGTAGCAGACGATGATACAATCAAAGTCAGTGTATTACCACTTAATGATCTAAACTGTGGAAATTCTTTTACACCACTAAAAGAAATATCCCAAGCTCTAAGAGCTGCTTTATCAGGACGAGTTAAAGCAGAAATACTACCTGTTACTTTATAGAATTTATGAGCAGAAGCACAAGATGCAGAGACTTCAGTATTGAAATCTATGTCTTTATTTGATGCTCTTGCACCATCCCAAGCTTCACCCATATCTATCGTAGTTTGAGATGCACTAATGGAATATCCATAACGGCCAGCGCCATAGAATCCAGAATCTTCACCCCATGGTCCAGTTGAACCAGATGGTGAGTTAGGACCTGTATTACCATGAATAGATGTATTTGCAGAAAATTTACCAACTGCAGTTCCATACTTAAAATCAAGATAAAACACAAGTCCGGAAGGAAGGTTCATCGGTTGAACAGAAACTAATTCCTGTGCAACGATGTTACCGAATACTCGACGAACAAGCGGAAGTGCTACTCCAGACCATTCTTCATCACCTACACCTGTACCGGCGCTTGGGGATGTTTTAGAAGCTTCTGATAAAAGTTGACGTGCCTGGTTTTCTAGCAATACTGCCATACCAGAGCGTTGCCACTCACCATCCATACCTTCTAAAAGTCCAGATTTTTCCCACTTGGTTACGAGTTTTTGTGATTCTTCTTTCTGCTTCCGTATAGGGGAAGGGTCAAGAAGAGTTTCATTTACGTAATCACTCATTATCGTTCTCCAAATTTAATGATTAATCTTTTAAAATTCCAGCCAATTTCTGAAAACGACTTGCTATTTGATCTTCCTCAGTAATTATTTTTTTCTGAGGAGCAGTCGTTCCAGTCTTACGGCTGGCTGATTCCTTAACGGTTGATTTCTTCGTAACAAAACCGGTATCTTTAAAGGATTCTGCAAGAGTACTATAGACCAACTTAATTTCACGAGTCGTTTGAGCTCTGTCAAACGTTTCAACGATTTTAAGTTTCTGGTCATTACTCAAACCAAATTCTCTAAATAAACGGTTAGTATAAAGAAGTTTAGCATTAAGGATGTTAACTTCATGAAGCTTATCACGTAAATACGTAATAGCTTCTTTATATTCACTAAGCTCTGATTGCAATTGATCAACATGTTCGTTTTTATCTTCGTCAGAATCTTCTTCTTCTTCAGACTCATCTTCAGAAACGGTTTCTTCATTTTGACGAACTACATTCCCGTCCTTAGCTCTTTTTTCAGCTTTGGTTCCGGAATATTCGTCAAGTTCTTCTTCAGAAACGGTTTCATCATCTTCAGAAACAACTTCACCGTCAGCTTCAGCAATTTCTTGCTCCAGCTCACGAATTACTGCTTCTAGATCGAGGTCTTCATCTTGTTCAAGATCTTCTTCACCTTCATGTTCTTCTTCAGATACGATTGGTGCATATTTTACACCATCAATTTCAATGATTTCAGATTCATCATATCCAAGACCTTCATCTTCTTCTTCAGGTTCTTGTTCAACTTCTTCTTCATCACCGGCATCAATATCAATATCGACTTCTTCTTCATCATCTTCATCATACTGACGAGCCATATCTTCAGCGGTTTCATCACCTTCATCTTCATCATCCGTAAAAGAATTTTCTTCTTCTTCATCCTCAGCAAGTTTTGCTGACAACATAGATTTTAGATGAGGAGTGAAAGCTTCTTCTAACGCCATCTTAGCATTCTGAAGTGCGGTTTCACGAACAGCTTTTGCATCTGCAATAGCTTCTTTTAATAAATCAGACATAATATGTCTCCAAACTATTTTTTATAGTGGAATAAAGTTATTCTGGAACTTTAATTGAGGTTAGAATGTTTAGACACCGTAAAAAATCCACGGTGTATTTAAGTTATATATAAATATAAGAAAAAATGAAAAAGAAAGTCTAATTGAACTGTTTACTTCTAAGTTTCCCCATTTTTTTTCTCCTTCTTCGTTTAATTGATGGTTTTTCATAAAATTCATTTTCACGCAACTCTTTTAATAAACCTGAATTTTTCACACGTTTTTTAAATTGAGCTAAAGCCTTATCAACATTATTATCTTTTACTTTTACATATAAACGAGTATTTTTATATTTCTCAATTTCTCTATCTTTTCGTCCTCCCATACTATAACCCTTTAATTTTCTTCTTCAACTAATTGCCCTTCAGATAAACACCCACGTGCTACTGCAGTATGAGCATCTTCAATTAATACTATTTCAGATATGGGTATAGGGAATTCTGTTTGGTCAAATTGTTCATTAAAAACATCTAAAAATCCTTTAACCAAAGATGTCCCCCCACCTATAACTATTGGCACAGGCTTGGGAAAGTTAGGAACATTTTCCACACCTTCAAATTGAACTCTTAAGTTCGTTAATAAATAATTAACAAGAGCACCATAATAAGAACGAATTGCAATTAATACATTAGCTTCATCAGTTCCTTCTTCATAAATATCTTGATATACTGACTTTGATAAATCAAGTGTTTTGGATGACTCCTTAATATATGTTACTTTTGCTCCTGATACTCCCGTATCTACTGATACATTATCGTCAACCCAATCACCACCACGAGCTACACTAAATGATAAAGCAGTCATACCTTGATACATAACAGCAATATTACACATTCCCGCACCCATAGAAATTGCTACACCCGTAAGTTCTGAATCAACCAATCCTTCATATCCTAATGCAACTGGTTCTTCAATTTTCTTTGCCTCATAACCATATTGTTCAATGATAGTTCTT
>Ga0209756_1002433_pt1 | contig 16163 bp, 18 predicted proteins | sample ETNvirenome_6_85_FD_184071 | JGI IMG/M metagenome (GOLD analysis project Ga0209756, IMG submission 184071) | Marine viral communities from the Pacific Ocean - ETNP_6_85 (SPAdes) (version 3) | ecosystem: Environmental > Aquatic > Marine > Oceanic | place: Pacific Ocean | collected 2013-06-19
AGGAAGGAAGATCATAACGCATCATATACCTTGTGGTGTATTGCACGGAATCAAGTCAGTCATCGGGCCTGGGTGTGTTCTTAATGTTAATCAATTTTTTAAAGAAATAAAAGAACTAGAAGACGCTGGTATTGATACCAAAGGGTTAATCAAGGTTGCCAGTAATGTTCACATCATTACAGACTTTCACCTTGCGCAAGATAAGCAAGATTCAGAAATAGGCACAACAAAAAGAGGCAATGGCCCAGCTTATCGCGACAAGTATGCCAGAAGGGGTATGATTGCCCTCGAAATTCCAGAGTTAGCAGAATATATTATTGATATGTATCAGGAGTTATACAATAATGAAGATTTTGAAGAAATTAAAATACTCTTTGAGGGGGCTCAGGGATTCGGACTTGATATTGATTGGGGTGACTATCCTTACGTTACTTCTTCACATTGTACTGTTGGTGGTGCAATTCTAAATGGTGTCCCACCACAAGCAATTAGAGATGTTTGGGGAGTCTCGAAAGCGTATGAAACTTATGTTGGCGCAAAAGAATTTCAAGGTATCGATCCACAATTAGAAGATATTCGTGAACTAGGCGATGAATACGGGGCAACTACGGGTCGACCCAGGCAAGTGAATTGGTTAGATTTAGATATGCTAGAAAAAGCATCTCGAATCAATGGTGTAACAAAATTGGTGATGAACAAGGTGGATATCCTTGAGGAAGTACAATTCTGGAAACTATACGAAGGCATTAATGCTATGGAATTTTCAGACGGACAGTTTATGCTTGGGTATATCGAGAAGTTCTTTCAAAATATTAACCCAGAACTTGAGGTATTGTTTTCGGGTAATAAGGAAGCCATTTAACTATTTAGAATACCTATAGGTGTTTAAAAATTATGTATGGAGAAAAGTTTAAAGAAGCAACACAATCCCTGATGACGCACTGCCGTCAGCGCATGGGGTACGATTCAGATCCAGATGTACACTACGTCACGGATAAGAATAACGCTAACTCTATGCTTGGAATGACCGCTCATTACCAACCTGATAAAAGAGTTGTCACCATATACATATCCAACCGACATCCAAAGGATGCTTTAAGATCTCTTGCACACGAATTAGTACATCATGCTCAAAATTTGAGGGGAGACTTGGAGAATACTCAAACAGAGGAAGGATACGCACAAAGAGATCCACACATGAGAAAAATGGAAGAAGAAGCATACCTTGAAGGAAACATGATGTTTCGTGACTGGGAAGACACCTGTAAATCAAACAAGACACTAAATTTAAACTTACCATCTAGAATAGGAGAAAATAAAATGAGTGATCAACTTAACAAACTTGTTGCGGAGAAAGTACTCGCGCAATTGAATGAACAAGGAATCGAAATTGACGAGGGTCTATTGGATAGACTTATGGCAAAAGGAAAAGGCAAACTTGCTGGACTGGGTTCCAGACTTAAAGGTGCCGCAGCTGGTTTTCAAGGCAAAGGCGTCGAAGCTGGTGCTCCACAAGCAGCAGAGGTAGAGGCAATGTTTAAGAGTCGCATCCCAAAAGCAGCAAAACAGATCAACAAAATTGTTGCCGACCTTGCTGGTGATCTGGATGAACTTGGTCTCGCGCAAGACGAAAGAATAAAGAATGTACTTGGACGCCTTAAGGGTGTACAAACATCGTTCAACAAGGTTGCGCAAGAACTCATCCCAGCTGTTGAAGATGCTGTTGAGGATGCTCCTGAAGATGCTCCTGAACAAGGGGAAGAGCATGATGAAGATGGTAAACCACATTCCTTCAGGTTTGATCCTGGTGCCTGGAATCCTTTACGAGAGGAAGAGGTCGATGAAATTGTCAAAGATGAGATCGACGAATCCGAAGAGGAAGTGGAAGAGGGTAAAGGTTATGGTATCACGACCTCTCCTAAGAATGACCAATCATTGACTGGTCGGCCACTTCAAGGCAAGGACGCTAAGAAACCAAAAGAAAAAGCGACAGGTGTTGACTTTGGTGCGATCAAGACACACAAAATGGATGACAAGAAACCTGGCAAACCAAAGAGAGTTGGCAAAGGTGACGGAAAGGGTAACTTCTCTACTGTTCAGGATGTAAATGAGGAAGAGGTTGAAGAGGGTTTCTATAGGAATCCTGATGCTAGAGGACAAGGGGGTCAAGATATAGATTCAGGAGTTGGTAAAAGTGCACTAGGAAATATGGGTGCAGCGCACAATAAACTCAGAAAGGATTCAAGGTTACTAGACAAATTACAGGGACAATTTATTGGTGACATCAGTTTGTTGAAATACGGAAAAAAAGGAGAGATGATTGGGAGGAAAGGACAATCAAAAAGAAAAATTATGAATGTAATTCGAAAGTATGAAAAGAAAGCTGCAAAAGCAGGAATTGAATTTGAAGTTCCTAATTTTGAAGATGTTCTAGCTGAAAAAGTAGAAAACGAACTTGCTGACATCAAGAAGGGTCAAGACTCTATTAAGAACCTGAATGAACAACGAAATCAAAAACTTAATGATGAACTTATGAGAAGGTTGTTAAAGTAATGTCTGAATTTCAGGATCAAGTTGCAAAACCGAGAACCTCTAGAGGGCATAAAACCTTGCTTGATGGTGGTCGAAAGGATTTAACCAAACATGGACAACCCTTCAACCAAGCAAGACCTGTCGACAAGTCTAATGCCTTTGTTGCAAAAGAGGAGCACTCCTGTGATCCTGAAGAAGATGAAATAGAAGAAGTATCTTCGATGTCTGGCGGATCCGTAACAGGGACTGCTGGTGGTTTTGTTGGACTTGATGCTAAAAAAGAAAACGAGAAGCACAAGAAAGAATTAAAAAAAGAGGGAATTCAAATGCAATCTAGAGAAGAAATGGTTAATGAAATTAACATAAGAAAAACAATATCCAAAATGCTGGATATCCAAAAGAAGAGAATGATTAAAGAAACCCTTCAAAAGATTCAGGAACATTTCAGACTTAGATCAGTGGTAAAACAACTGGTATCTGAGTCCGATGTGGAGAAAAATCCGCATTCTAGTACTGGAATCAATAAGTTAGAGGAACTTCTTAAGAAAATTGTACCTACTCTCGAAGATTCCTACAAAACACTAACATCCAACAGGGAACAGAGATCATCTTTTAGATCGCATATTCTTAATGCTATTGAGAATGTTCTCAGACCTGAAGATGCAAAAGAAGATGCTGATTCTGATGACACACCACAAGATCTTGAAGAAGTAGAGATTAACGTTAAAAACTCTGACCCTCTTGGTGCTTCTGATGAGGAAAAGTTTATAGATATTTCTGACTCTGAAGGAGGTGATACAGAAGAGGAAGAAGAGGATCCATTAGACTCATTTGGCATCGAGGGGGAAGATACTACTGGTCGCAATTCTGCTTTTGAAGCATTCAAGCAAATAGAAAACCAGATAATCGATGCGTATGGTGTATTGCAAGATCCCAACGATCGAAGTGTCTTTTATGACTACCTTTTAACGAATGTTAAGATGTATTTTGATAAGTTTGAAGAAGAATTAGCAGGTGTCGTAACAGAACCTTCTTCAGACTCATATGAAGATCCTATGGGCGGTGAAGAGGCAATGCCACCAGAAGAAGAACTCCCTCCAGAAGAAATCTAAATAATTTTAATAAATCTATTGTATTCTAATACTACATGTGCTATTTTAGTCGAGGTGGTTGGGTTAGGAGGCAATGAAGAAAACCAACAAATACAATTCAGTTTTAAAAGAAGTTAATAAAAACTTTAAAAATAAGAATTTTGAATTCGTTATATCTAATTTAACGTTAGAAGAAATAATAACAATAAAATTAGAACTGAGTGCTAAGTCTCTAAATGGAAAACTGTTCGGTTATCCAATATATAAAAACATTCAACATATCGTAAGAGAATCATTAGTTAGGTTTGCACTAAGATTCTGCAATTCTCAAGAGAAGGCTGCTAACATGCTGGGAATCAATGTTAGGGAATTTAAATCATATATTAAAAAGCACAAACTAAATACTAATATGAATATGGAGTAATATCAGAATGAAGATTAAAAACAACTTTCAAAAAAGAATAATACATAAACCTTGGGGATATGAAGTGATTTGGGCAGAAACAAAAGATTACGTAGGGAAGTTAATATACATCTACAAAGGGCATCAATTATCTAGACAATATCATGAAATCAAAGAAGAGACAATTATGGTTGCAACTGGTACATTATGTCTAGAACTTGGTCAGGGTGAAAATGTTGAGAAGTATGATATGAAGAATGGAGAAAATTTTCATGTTATACCAGGATGTGTACATAGATTTTGTGCTCCATATGGAGATGTAGAAATTATCGAAGTTAGTACTCCTCATTTAGATGATGTTATCAGATTGGAAGATGATTATAAGAGGGCCAAATAATGCCAAGAAGACCAGGAAGTATAGATGTAAATCAAATTGATTTTCAAGAAGCAGTAAGTCAAAATGTGACGTTTTCAGGAACTATCACTGCGAAAGGAACAGAAAACGTTAGCAAGAAGTCCATAAGTCTAGACGGGACTAACGATCATATATTAGTATCAGATGAGGATGACTTTAGTTTTACAAACGGATCTTCAGACACAGCATTTTCTCTATCAGCATGGGTTTATGTTGGGGATGTTTCTTCTGATAATGGACCATTTATGTCTAAATTCAACGGTAATACTGGTGAGACTGAATATATTTTTAAGCACGGTGATGGAGAACTTAGATTTTTTATTTATGATAACACCTCAGCCGCAACTGGAAACCAAATAAGAACGCAGGCCAACTCTGCAACTTTAACAGACACGACATGGCACCATGTAGTTGCAACCTACAGTGGAAATGGTTCACAGACTGGAATGAAGATGTATATGGATGCATCACAAGTAACTGCAACGCAAAGTTCACTAGGCAGTTATTCCAGAGTCAGAAACACTCCAGCATCTTTTGTAATAGGTGCAACCCAGGACCTAGCAAACGCCAACAGGGTATTTGAGGATAGGATGGCAGACTGTGTTGTTTTTAATAAAGAGTTATCTTCATCAGAAGTTACAGAACTATACAATTCTGGTAAAGTTATGAATATTCGCAATCATTCTGCGTTTGCAAATGTTGTTTCTTGGTGGAAGATGGGCGACGATGAAGATATAGAAGGTTCAGGTGGTATTCGAGATTATGTTTCTGGACATCATGGAACTTTAACTAATGGTGCTGCAATCATTGATGAAACTGGACTTTCTAGTGATACTCTGGATTCATTGAAAACTGATACCTCTGGTAGTTTGGGCATAGGAATCGAAAGTCCCGATGAAACATTGCATGTCTATGGTAGCACAAAACTGGAAGGTCCACTAATTCTTAAAGAGAGATCATATGACCCAGACAACCCATCAGAAGGTCAGTCTGTTTTATGGATGTCCGATGGTACTGGTACTGGAGACGATGGAGATGTTTTAATCAAGATTACAGCTGGCGGTGTTACAAAGACTGTTACTCTAGTTGATTTTAGCGCTTCATAGATTGTAATCAATTACTATTTAATATGTTATGGCAGGTGGTTTAAGAAGCATAGGGATAAAGAAGATTGTCCCAGCGCAAATAGATTTCACAAAGATTGTTTCAGGTTCATCTGCAGGCGCTGGAAGTTATATTGCTTTATCGTCTGATGGTACACCAGTGCTAGTTTTAGGTGCATCTACATCAGGAGACATTACATCTGTGACTGCAGGGACTGGTATTTCTGGAGGGGGTGCATCTGGCGCAGTCACTGTTAATCTAGATATAAGCGAATATTCAGATGTCCAAATAGCGTCAGGTGATAAATTTTTAATTTTAGATTCAGACGGATCAACAGAACAATTAGAAAGTGTGGATGATGTTGCAACATTTATGGCAGGCGCTGGAATTTCTGCCTCATCTGGAGTTTTGGCGGTCGGGCAATCAACTGGCATAACGGTAAACGCAGATAATATCGCCACCAATGATTCACAAATAGTACATGACAACCTCTCAGGGTTTGTCGCAAATGAACATATTGATCATTCGGGCGTTACAATTACTGCTGGCGCAGGACTATCTGGCGGCGGCACCATTGAGTCCACTCGGACTCTCACATTGGATATAAGTGAATTTTCGGATGTTCAGATAGCATCTGGAGATAAGTTTCTTATTTTAGACTCAGACGGAGCTACGGAGCAGTTGGAAAGTGTTGATGACCTTGCGACCTTTATGGCAGGAACTGGACTCGATGCTTCGAGCGGAGAATTGTCTGTCGATGTTTCGGATTTTATGGCAAATGGAGCAAATGATCGCGTAGTGACTGCCACAGGTACTGACGGCATGAATGCTGAATCAAATTTAACTATGGGAACTTACATGTCCTGTTTGACAAGAGCAGGTATCGGCAGCGGAATTGGGGATCCAATAGCAACGCTGCAAGTATATAACGATTTAGATGCTGACGCACAAGACAATCTTAGAAACTTTGAAAACTACCAGGTTGTTGTTAAAGGCGGATCAACATCGGGGGATATAGCAGGAATCTTATTAACCACAACCAGTGATGGATATGGCGGTAGCGCAATCATACATCATGATAATGGCAATTTTGGACCTGGTAATCTTATTATGTATACGAAAGAAGCTTCTAGTGCAAGCCCTCCGCTTGAGACGATGATAATATCTGGAAGCGGAGAGATAATGAAGTTAAGACAACCTTGCTTCTCAGTTTATAAGAGTAGTAACCAGGACCTTACAGGTAGTGCGGTAAATAGAGTTGATTTTGATACTGAATTGTTCGATGTAAACAGTGATTATGACACGACCGCGGCCAACTTTACAGCACCTGTTGATGGTAAGTATTTATTTCAAGGAGTTTTGGAGTTTAACGCTCTGCCTGCTGGTATTAGTTACGCATTGCTTACTTTGAACTCATCCAACAACGATTATAGATTCGGCGTAGTAGATCCACAATCTCACGCCGATCAGACAGATATGACTTTTCCAATATCTTGTATTATGGATCTTGATGCGAACGACACTGTTTTTATCGATGTTTATGTGCACGGGTCGGGACAAACTCTAGTATTGGACGGCGGCGCACAATCAGCAGGTTCTTATTGGCAAGGATATTTATTAGGATAGGAGAAGATTATGAAAACAATAAAAGTTACTTTAAGTGAATTTGATAAAAAAGTTCTAGAACACGATCTGAAAGACGTACAACGATGGGTTCAAGATGCTTTGAATGGTAAAATAAACAGGGTTAAGAAAAGACTAACCAAAGAAGCTCAGGAGAAACTATTTAACGATTCGAATATCGCTTCAATCCCCGCTTCTGTCAGCGGTAGTATTTCGTTGTACTTTGATCAACCTTATTACCAAAACAGAAATCAAATTATTGCTAAAATTGAAGAAGAGCGATCTGAGTAAAAAAACAACCTACATGTGATATACTCAACCTACAAGGAGACAACATGAGAGACCAATTCTGGGGAGATGCTGAAAAGCAAGACCCGCCAAAGAAAACTATATTTGACACACATAACGAAAAGATTAATGCAAATAATGATGACTACAATTCTGTAGAAATGCAGGATAATAAAATTTATTTTTATTCTGGCGTATCTAGACCAAAAGTATTAAAACTGAATAAGGCGATAGATACATTAAACACGACGTCAGCAATGAGAAAGGCTTCTCATGGAATTGATATCCCTATTAGGATTCACATTAATAGCTATGGCGGATCCGTGTTTGCTGGACTTGCTGCGGTGGACCACATCAAAACATCCACAGCAGAGGTTCATACAATTATAGACGGTTGCGCTGCCTCTGCAGCAACATTGATGTCCGTAGTTGCAGATAAAAGATTTATGCATAGAAATGCTTGCATGCTTATTCATCAATTGTCTGGTGCTATGTGGGGTAAATTTGCAGCAATGAAAGATGATATGCAAAATTCTGAGATGCTGATGGAAAAGATTAAAAAGATTTATAAAGAACACACTAGAATCCCAGATGATGTACTAGAAAATATATTGGAGCATGATCTTTGGTGGGAAGCGGAGAAGTGTCTTGAGTATGGACTGATTGACGCGATAATCTAATGCCAATATATCAATACGAATGTCAGAATTGTGGGTATGAAACAGAAGAAATATTATCATTTTCCGACTCTGAAAAATATTTACAAACAGTATGCCCAAGGTGTTTTACCAAGTCTTATAAAAAGAAAGTTAACAACACTTCATTTAAACTAAAGGGCAAAGGATGGTACAAGGATGGTTACTGAGGAAAAACCTAAGAGAAGAAGGGGTCGCCCACGAAAGACCCCTGAGACAACTGCAAAACCTGCTCGGCCGAGAGGGCGCCCAAAAAAGAAGACTGCAAAGCAGGAACTTAGCGAACAACATGTGATGATTTTATTGAAGAATCATTTGAGTGGGATATCTGGTATCAAAATTGATTGGGATTCTGTTAATAGGATCCATCCAAATAAATACATATATCAGATTGTAGTAGACAAACTCAGTATGAAATTTTTAAGGAAGTTGGAGGAAATCCCCTTGGTTGAGGATGTGTATTTCTTCTCTAAAGTTGGGTCAGGTGTAAATGGTATTAACCTACTGTTTAAGGTTCACATCGTTTTTGATGTTTTATAGGAAGTAAAATGAAGAAGTACGATAATAGAATTCAAAAATTAAAAATTGAGATCGAAGAGTTAGAATTGAAGATCGCCAAAGCAGTGAATGGCAATAAGATTGCGCTAGCAAAGAGATTGACCATTATGCTCGAACACCAGCAAGTTAAATTAGAGAGATGGTTGAGGATATAGGTTTTCTTGCAAGTAGTCTCGTAATGTCTCGTATTTGATGCTAATCGCCAATTGAGGAAAATCTACATTGGCCGCAAAGATCAATCCAATTAATTCTCCTCGATTATTTAAAACAGGAGAACCAGAACTACCACCAGTCGCAGGTATTGTTAATAAGTCGTGGTATTGTCCCAAAGGACCACTATAATATCCAGACAGTAAGGGGACAGCTGGCGGATAGAAAAATCCAGTCGGAGCAGCAACATTGTAAACCTCTTCCCCAATCTTTGGACCAGTTAGGGACAGGTTTAATGTAGGCATATCTATTATTCCGTTACTTTCAAGCAAGCAGAGGTCTAGTTCGTTTCCATTAACAAACTCAGGTGAGATGTTGAAGACTTTTACATTATAGTAATCATTTTTTATGTTTTGAACTTTAAATGCCATCGACACTGAAGAAGCGATGGATTTGACAGGACCTTCAACATCTGCATGGCAAACATGACCTGCTGTAAGTATATAGGTCTTGCCTTTTCGGTGTCCAACCACAGAACCAGATCCTACCGAATAAAAGTGACTTTTTTCACAAACTGACATTAATTTAGCATCAGCACACACTTCAATGGTCATTCTTGCGTGAACTTTGACAAAAGATTCGACTGGGAATCTGCTAGAATGCACCGATACCATGCACGAATTGAGAAAAGATAAACAAAATAATAAAAACAAAATTTTAATAGTCTTCATAAAATCCTCTATACTAAGTATATCGAATAAACATTTATTTTTTTAAAAGGAGAAAGTCGTGCTAGAGACAATCATATTCGTAGGAGCTACGCTGTGTATACAGGTTGCCGACCAACCAGTCTGCCAAAACATAACAACCCCACAAGAAGAAGGTAAGGTAGTTTTTTCTAAAACACTTACTGATTGGAGAAAAATAACCCCAGAAACTAATTATAATATAGAAGAAGAGGTTAAGATTGAGCAAAAAGATATTCGTCCTAGATACTAACGTACTTTTAACAGATAGTAATTCCTTACTAAATTTTGATGATGGTGACATTGCCATCCCATTAAAAGTCTTAGATGAAATAGACAAACACAAAAAAAGACAAGATTCTGTCGGTGTACATGCAAGAAACACAATCAGGAAATTAGATGAACTCAGATCACAGGGAAATCTGTTTGAGGGAGTGAAACTAGAGGAAGAGGGTGATAACAGACTTTTCATTAGAGGTTTTGATCCTTTCAAACTCCCAGATGATCTTGATGTAGAAAACCCAGACAACCAGATTATTGCCACTGCTTTAAGTATTAAAGAGAATAATAAGAAATCAAAAGTTATTCTTGTATCACGAGATATTAATATGAGAGTCAAGTGTGATGCTCTCTCTATTGATTGTGAAGATTATTCGAATGATCAAGTAGTGGATGATATCGAAGGACTATATACAGGTCTTACAGAGCATCTTGTTGATGATCAAATTATCGATTCCGTATATAAGGACGAAGCAGTTTATTTAGACGAAGAAGAGATCAAGGTCGAACCGAACCAGTATGTTATGTTGATCAGTAGTTCAAACGACAAGAAGACTGCGCTAGTTAGATTCTTGAGTTATGAGAGACCATTAAAGAAGATTGATTCATATAAAAAAGGAATCTGGGGCGTGCGCCCCAAAAACAAGGAACAGAACTTTGCGTTGGATTTATTGATGAATCCCGATATACCGCTGGTTACGATAATCGGAAAAGCGGGTTCTGGTAAAACCCTATTAGCACTAGCAGCTGGTCTACAACAGTGTTTCGGAGCAACTGCAAATGATTCACATTATTCTAGGGTGATTGTCACAAAACCAGTCGAACCAGTCGGAAAAGACATCGGATTCCTCCCAGGTAGCATGGAAGAGAAGATGTTGCCTTGGTTAGCACCGATACAGGATAATTTAAAAAATCTTATGGGTAATGATAAAATTACTTTAGACATGTATATGGATGAAGGAAAGATCGAAATTGAGGCAATGACTTTTATACGAGGTCGCTCAATAGCAAATGCGTTTATCATTATTGATGAGGCACAAAACATGACAAAGCACGAGATAAAGACTGTACTGACACGAGTGGGAGAGGGTACCAAGATTGTTTTAACTGGAGATATTGAACAAATAGACAATGTATACCTTGACGAAACGACAAATGGTCTTACATATGTAATAGATAGATTTAAAGAACAGAACAGTTCTGGACACATCACCCTTATTAAGGGTGAGCGATCACAGATCGCAACACTGGCTTCGAAATTATTGTGAGGATAAAATGAAAATAGAAAAAGATTTAAGCGCAGAACTTACAACGCTAAACAACCAGGTTGATGGCGGCAATGAGTTGCAGGATTATATCATCAACTATGTGGGTAAGGAGAAAGACCCAGAAGATGAGAAAGTTACTGTGGGTATGATTGTTGATGTCTTAGCAGAGCAGTTTCCACAGTTGGTTCTTTGCATCTCTGAGGAAAATTGGGTCAGAGGTTATCAACAGGCACTGGCAGATGTGGAGGAAGGAGAAAGACTTTATAATGCGGGGTTATCTAAAAAGCAAAGCGAAACTGAATGAAACTAATTTCTTAACTGTTTCTGGTATAAGTGTGGTCATCAAAGATCCGATTGATTTTGATATGTCGACAGGAGACCTTAAGGGAACATTGGAAAATCTTCCAAGTCATTTTTTATCTGATATTGATTACATTATATTTGGAGAATTCGATTTCCTAAAAAAGAAAGGATATAATGCCGCATATATGGACGGTGCAATATATGCTAGTAACAGTCAAGAGGATAACTTAAATGTAATGGATGATATAATACACGAAATAGGACACTCTGTAGAGGAGAAGTATAAGAACTTTGTTTACTCTGACATGGAGGTAGAAAGGGAATTTTTAAAAAAGAGGTCCCAACTGCAGAAAGAGTTCGAAACATCTGGAATATCATTACCAAAAGAAAAGATGCAAAACGCAGAGCATGACACAGAGTTGGACATGTACTTTTCACAGGTGATCGGGTACCCTACCATGACGACACTTTCTCAGGGAATATTTTACAGTCCTTATGGTGCAACTTCTTTAAGGGAATATTTTGCAAACGGATTCGAGGCGTACTTTTTTCATAGAGACATGTACCTAAAGAAGGTCAGTCCTATATTATTCAACAAATTAGAAAAACTAGAAACAGGAGGTTAGTTATGAAAGTTAATTTTGAAGAAGAGAATGGAAGGTTGATGGTAAATGTTAGCATTGACAACAGAGCAATGGCGAGAGACCCACACGTATCAGTTAGGACAGAACAAATTCTTGACATTGTGAAAGAAAACGGATATAATCTTAATGATTATGTTGTGGAGACGGAGACTGCCTGTAGTACAGAGGGCAAGAATCCAACTTTATCCTCTACGTGGATTTTGAGAAAGGTTAAAAATGAAAAACCAGTTAAAAGTGCTAAACAACCAAGAAAAGCAAGGTCGACAAAACCGACCCGAGCAAAATCAACCAGATCCAGGGCGACTAAAGAAGATCAGTTACTCGGAAATGAAGATTTGGGCGGAATGCAGTCACAAGCACAAACTGATTTACCTGGACAAGATAAAGAAGTTTCAGGGGAATGAATATACTGCCTTTGGTACCGCCCTCCATCATGTTTGTGAAAATTTAGTTGTTGACAATTCTAAGGTCGCAATTGCCAAATTGATGTTTCAGAAAAAGTTTTTAAGTGAATTAACTGAAATATCTAAAACCCACCAGTTAACTAAAAAACTCGTCAATGACATGAGGGATCAGGGAGACAACATCGTCGAATTTATTCTTCCAGCCTTGACTGATTATTTTGGAAAATACGAAGTTGTTTCCGTAGAAGAACCTATTTACGAACCAATAAACAGTTTTGACACTGACTATAAGTTCAAAGGTTTCATTGACTTGATCGTAAAAACACCAGATCAGAAGCATCACGTAATTGATTGGAAAACATGCTCCTGGGGATGGAATGCAAAGAAGAGGTCGGAAAGATTAGTGACTTATCAATTAACTTTATATAAAAATTTCTATTCTATGAAGTATAATATTGATATAAAGGACGTAGAGACTCACTTCGCTCTTCTTAAGCGCACATCCAAGAAGGATAGGGTTGAGATTTTTCGTGTGACGAGTGGTGAAAAAAAGACGCAAAATGCTCTTAAGTTACTTGAACAAGCGATCAACAATATCGAATCTGGAGTCGATATAAAGAACAGAATGTCGTGTAAATACTGCGAATTTTATAAAACAGAACATTGTAGGTGATTGATGAAAAAAATAAAAGTATTTTGTTTAGCGGATAGTCCGCTTGCTCCATCTGGAGTGGGAACGCAAACAAGATATATGATAGAAGGACTTTTACAAACTGGAAAATTCGAGTTTGTTTGCTTCGGCGGTGCCATCCGCCACCCTGAATACAAACCAATCAGAACAGAAGAATACGGAGACGATTGGATCATATACCCAGTTGATGGGTATGGTACGCAGGAGCAAGTCCGAGCACTTCTAAAGGCACAAAAACCAGATATAGTGTGGATAATGACGGACCCAAGGTTTTGGGGATGGTTGTGGGAGATTGACAATGAAGTTAGATCTGTCGCCCCTTTGGTTTATTACCATGTTTGGGATAATTTGCCATATCCTACATTTAACAGAAAGTGGTACTTATCAAATGATATCATTGCAACAATCAGTAAAGTTACAGATGATATTGTAAGAACTGTAGCTCCAGAAGTAGAATGTCACCACATGCCTCACGCTGTAAATGATACTGTTTTTAGCAAGACTAAGGACACGGACTTGATAAAGACATTTAAAAAAGAAAACGGCCTCGGCATTGATTCCAAGGGAAATAAGAGATTCACATTCTTTTGGAATAATCGTAACGCTAGAAGAAAGCAGTCTGGTTCTTTGATGTTCTGGTTTAATGATTTTCTTGATAAGGTTGGTAGAGATAAAGCAACTTTGATCATGCACACGGAACCAAAGGATCCAAACGGGCAGGATTTGGATGCAATTAAGGAAAAACTGGGGTTTGACGACGATCAGTTTAAGTTGTCGACACAGAAACTATCAATTCAACAATTGTCGATGCTTTATAATAGTGTAGATTGTACAATCAATATTTCTGATGCTGAAGGTTTTGGACTGGCCACGCTTGAATCCCTTGCCACAGAAACCCCGATAATTGTTAATATGACAGGTGGACTGCAGGAGCAAGTAACAAATGGAAAAGATTGGTTTGGTATCGGCATTGAACCATCGTCCAAGGCGATTATTGGGTCTCAAGAGGTTCCCTGGATCTATGAAGATAGAATATCAGGGTCTGACTTGGTAGATGCCATGGTGAAAATGTTTAAGATGACCAAGAAAGATCGCCTGGAGATGGGCAAGAAAGGCCGCCAGCACGTTATAGATAACTATAGCATGGAAAAATATGTCTCTAGTTGGGGAAACCTTCTAGAGGGTGTTCACAAGAAGCATGGATCTTGGGATACGATGGATAGAAAGCAGTGGAGTTTACAGAAAGTCCTATGAGTAGAATAAAAGTATTAATCGAAGGTCCAGCCCTCACAAGGTCTGGTTATGGAGTGCACACGAGGTTGGTCTTAGAATCCCTCAAAGCAAGAGGTGATAGTTTAGACCTTTATGTGAATCCTCTAAATTGGGGTGCCACAGGGTGGTTGTTGGACAATGAAGAGGAAGCACGGTGGATCCACAATCAGGTTGCGAAATTTCAATCTCTACCCGACGATCAGAAGAATTTTGATGTACATATTCATGTTGGGATTCCAAGTGAGTTTTCCAGAAAGGCACCATATGCTGTTTGTGTGACAGCTGGCATAGAAGCAACGAAAGTTGCACCCGCATGGATTCAAAAGTCGTACGAGATGGATAAACTGATTGTACCTAGTAACTTCTCAAAATGGGTCTTTGAAAATACTTTTTATGATGGTGAAAATAAGGAAACGAACCAACAGGTCCGTGTCGGATGCGGCGCACCAGTAGAGGTGGTGAGTTACCCAGTTCGCGAAGGACGTAACACTAGCATTGATTTGGATTTGAAGGATGAGTTTAATTTTCTTTGTATTGCTCAATGGGGAATAAGAAAGAACCTTGTTGATACAATTAGATGGTTCGTAAGTGAGTTTAAGGATGACGAGGTAGGGTTGGTGGTAAAGACTAACTTTTCCAAGAACTCCACTCCAGACCGCGAATCTTGTTTGGAGCAATTAAAGCTAGTACTAAAGCATGTTGGAGAGAGAAAGTGTTCCATCTATTTGCTTCACGGTGAGATGACTGATGATGAGATCAATGCGATCTACAACAATTCAAAAATTAAAGCAATCATATCAGCAACCCACGGCGAAGGGTTTGGGTTACCGCTATTTGAAGCAGCATACAATGGACTACCTGTAGTTGCTCCAGGGTGGTCTGGTCACATGGATTTTCTTTATGCTCCTACTAGAGATAAGAAGACAAAGAAAATTAAAAACAAACCATTGTTCGCAAAGGTCGATTATTCACTCAAGCACATACAAAAAGAAGCAGTATGGGACAACATCCTTGTCCCAGAAGCTATGTGGTGTTATCCAAGCGAGAGAGACTTTAAGATAAAAATTAGAAAGGTTTATTCTAATCACGGAATGTACAAGTCTTGGGCAGATCAACTATCTGCACACCTAAGATCTGAACTGGCACTACCCAAAATTTTGGATAAAATGCTAAAAACTCTAATCCCAGAAAAGTGGTTAACAAAACCAGAATTTATTTTTGTTAATGATATGTTTGTTGAAGATTATGTCGGCGGCGCCGAATTGAGTTTGGAGACTCTTGTAGAAACTTGTGAGTCTGACAAAGTGGTAAAGGTTCGAACATCTGAGTTATCTGAATTTCTTTTAGAGAACAATAAGGACGCTAAATGGATCTTCGGCAACGTCGCCAATGCATCGAATGAAATGCTAAAGATGGTCTCGTCATCTTCAATTTCTTATACTTTTGTAGAATTCGATTATAAATATTGCAAACATAGAAACCCTGCCCTGTACGAGATGGTAGAAGGCACTTCATGTGATTACAAGAACACAGAAAAAGGACAGGTTATGACGGATTTCGTTAATGCCGCATCCTCGGCCTTCTTCATGTCAGACAATCAGATGAAGATGCATACGGACAGTCTTCCTGGTATAACTAACAAGAATATGTTTGTTCTGTCTTCTCTTTTCAATGATGGGTTCTTTGAGTTTATCGAG
>Ga0209756_1002438_pt1 | contig 16138 bp, 30 predicted proteins | sample ETNvirenome_6_85_FD_184071 | JGI IMG/M metagenome (GOLD analysis project Ga0209756, IMG submission 184071) | Marine viral communities from the Pacific Ocean - ETNP_6_85 (SPAdes) (version 3) | ecosystem: Environmental > Aquatic > Marine > Oceanic | place: Pacific Ocean | collected 2013-06-19
CTACCAGCACCCTCTGCCTCAAATATAAGTGCATTCGAAATAATTAATGGTTTCTCCATAGTTTTAGGATTAATATTAAATCTCATAGACCAGTCGCTAATAGGGTAATCCCAAGCAACCTTCTTCAAATACGGTGAATACGTATCAAACGTCAACCAATATTCATTCCTCTTATAGCCAACAAGTAAGGTAGCATGATCAGCTGGTTTCCCATCCCAAGGGATAATACCGTCAACAGCTTTCTTTTGGGACGCATACCTCAAAGTAATCTGCAAAGGACTAAACCTTAAAGCATACATAGTCTGCTCTACCGTACCTGTACCAACCCACTCATAATGAATATCATAGCCCTCTAAAGACTGCTTACCCCTCTTTAAGACATCACTAGGTATGTCTTTATAGAAGTCTAACCAGTCATAGTCACCGTCATTATCTTGATCCTCTGCAAGAAAAGGGTAATCACTTTCTAGTACAAAACCATTGTCCCTAATCGCATCAGCTACCTTAACCAACCAATTTCCACTAGTTGTTGTACCAGACACTTTAGCTAAGAACCTATCAGATAGGTTAATATCACTATCAAAACGTCGTTTGTACATAGTCTCCAAGGCGTTGTTAGCCGAAAAACTTACACACGCCATAGAGTCAAACTTCCATTTCTCAATAGCATGTTGTGATTCTACTACTGGCAAGTAGTCTTTCCATTGACCATCTTGTTGCAATGCTTCATACTCCATCGCACTAAAACCGCCGAACCGCCAATCACTTGGGCCTGGACTCTTGATTATTAGACCTGTATTCATAATGAAAGGTTATTTTTTAGCTACCCGCCTAGCTTTTCGTGGTGTTGTCGAGGGACGCTTTTTCCTTACCATCCTTTTTCCTGTCCCTTTGTATACCATCTTTCTTCGTGACATTTTATTATTATTATTACTGAACCTCGAAACTATCCTGATACCAATCTAAAAAACTAACTAGTCGTCCTGTTAAGACCGTTGTGTCATTATAGATAATAGTTAGGTAAATTATTATGATCGCAAGTAGAACTGCAAGGGTGGTTAATAGCATAATCAGCAAACTCCATTTCATTTCATTCATATGATTGCAAATAATTTTGGTAACAAGATAAACCCTAGCCCAACTAACTCACCTATTATTATAAATAATAACGCCCACATTATTTTCTTTTGTGCAGCTATAAAGTTATTAATTGGCAATAGGTCAGTCTTTGGTACATAATCATCCTTTAAAGTCTTGTTAATCTCGCTAACCTTAGAGTCAATGTACTCTGTAAGGGTACTCATGCTTTTCGAGATAACCTTTTGGTAGTCAGATGGGTGCCTTTTTACCTCTAATAGAAGCTCAAGCATCTTTGTATCCACCTCACGCTTCCTAACATCGTACTCTGCATTACGCTCCTTCTCCCTAGACTCCAACACCTCTAACAAACGATTCTCATGTTGAAGTAACGCTATCTCCATATCTTTTTTTGTAGCATTACATTCACTAACCATCTTATAGAGTTTTTAATTTACTAAGGTTTGCTACGTGATTGTCGTACTCTTTTTTCATTCTATCTTCTTCAGCCTTTAACTCATTTGCACTTTTAGCCTTGTAGTTAATTTTACCTTGTTCGGCCTTCTTCTTCTCTTGTAAAAGCTCATCAGCTGTTAACTCACGTACAATCAATTTCTTTGCACTAGTAGGGTCAAGCTTTGCCGCTTGTAGAGCTGCACCAGCTTCTGCCTCGGTCTGATAGAATGTTTCTAATACTTTTTTAGACATATTATTTGATTTTACTTAATAAACCTTCGTTAATTTTGCTAAAATCCACATCAAAACCTTCTGTCATCATAGCATCAACCTCTTTGAGTACCTTAGACATATCCTTACCCTTTTCTTTCTGCATCTTACCTAATTCATATTTAGCAAAAGATACGTCATAAGTAATACTATCTAAATAATCAATAGCCTTTCTAATACCCAAAAACTCTCCCAAATTTTCAGCCTTTGATTTATCTAATGTTTTTAACTTAACAGCTATTTGCTGTATTTCTTCGTATGTTAACCTTTCCATTGACATAGTTTTTAAATTACATTTGTTTAATAAAAACAAAACTCCAATCAGCTGCCATTACAGGGCTATTTACAATAGCATAACCTTGCAACTCATAATCATTGTCTGAACTTGGAGAAAGTATCGCAAAAGCGTTTGGCTGGTCTCCTGTTGTTGCCCAGTTACAGTCACCAGAACCACGAATAGCTGTTGTTACCTCCGCTGTACCATCAACGTCATACCACATAAACTCTGCAAGATCATTTCCAGCGTCACCGATACGCAATCCTGTAGTGACCTCATAATCATATCCACCTGTTAATGTAATACGCCCTATGTTAGTAATTGTATCTAATGAAATCAAACTTAACCCATCTGCCTGAGCGACAATAGTATTAAATTCAATCCTTGTGTCTACAGCTATTGAATCATTTGACGACGAACGACCTATCAACATCCAGTCCTTTGCTGTTACCCCTGTGATATCTGGCGACAACTCAAACCATGTACCGTCTACGCTACAAAAGAACATCGCTGTCTTTAATGTAGAAATAGTCATCGCCTCATTAATACCCTGGCCTAGCGTTTCACCACTAGCAGGAAATATCTGCAATGTCTTTGCACCATCATTTTGTACAATACAAGAATGCCCAGCTAAAGCAGCAGGCAAAGTGACTGTATCGTTATCATTTGCACACACAGATATCTGGTTATATTTAGCTGTTAAAGGTTGTTGCCCCTGTGTTTGGGTTGTAGAAGCTGTAATACTTGCGGCATACGAGCTACCCTGTGCAGGGGCCGTTGTTGCGTTGAAATTTACTCCACTCATATTTGTATATTAAATAGTAAACCAATTAGAACCGTCACTATATAGACGAATAACACCATAGTCCACTGATATCGGTATAGTAGCCGTACCATCAATAGTTTCTGCTGCGTTACCGTCAATTGTAATATTATCTGTTCCTGCGTTACCTGATTCATCTTTAATTATTAGCACACGACCTTCCATACCAGATGCCGCCATTAATGTAACAGTGTCTCCGCTGGCTGTAATACCAGTTTTAGCGATGATCATATCACCTGCAACCGCTGTATAATTACCTGCCGCTGACGTTGTACGATTCCACTTCTGCCCTCTCTCAATTTTAACCTCTCCAGAACCTGCCCCTAACACAAAGTCAAATGTATCATGACGTGCTGTTCCATACTGTGTATTGTCTGAATCTGGATCTGTGTTAGAGAAGTAGAAAAATGTAGGATCTGTCTGGAATGTATCCATGTCATGATCCTTTAATACATTTCCACCAGAAATCAAGGCAACTACATGGTTACCGTTACCGTCATTGTCACCAGCTACTAAACTCATTCCCTCGTCAGTATCATAGATAATACCTGCACGAGTTGCTGCTGTACCTAAGAATTGCAAACCTGCCGCTTTACCTGGTGAAGGCCAGAATGGCTGACTTGTACCCATTTTTAAACGAGCATTCGCAAGAATGTTTGATGCCGATGTATCCACTGTGAACACATCACCCGTGTCGCCATCCTTTCTTACCAAGAACGCCTCAGTGTTTGTGTCATCTATAATCAATTGACCGTCAATTGTCCCAGGAACTAGTCCCGATTGTGGTCTAAATGCCATATAGTTAATTATTTATTTCTTTAAACGTTTGTATATCCTACACCCTTAACCGTTAACGCACCTGCCACATACGCAGTTACATCAAAATTTAAGTAATCTAGACCGTCTGTATTAACCGTCAACAACATTGTGTCGTCTGTACCTGTCAATACAATACCTGTATCTCCATCTTTTAGCGTCGCATCTTCGTAATCATACATGCCTATCGCGCTCCACGCATTTGTAGGTGAAGCCGCTGATGTAAATGTAGGGGCTGTGATAACCGCACCCTTACACAATACAGTCAGATCCGCTGAGCTAGCAGTCGAAAGCTCTATTGTAAGGTGACGATACTCTGAAACTCTCATTACCGTACCTGCTCCAGTTGCTGCAGCTGCACTTAAAAATGTATGCTGCTTTGGTTGTCTTGTTCGCATATATAAATTTATTAATTCATTAAAGAAGGAGGGTGGCACGTTACCACCCTACAACCCTATCTATTGTGATACCCAGCATTTCAGTTGAAATACTATCTTACCAGCAACCACGCCAGCGTCCAATCCCCCTCAGTTTATTTTAAGTCTATGTAGTACCGTTTGAAGCAATTACACCGTTTGGAATAGTAGCCCCTGTAACTTGTCGGAACTTAGCTTTCGCTAAAGAAACGAAGTTATCTCGCACTGAAGAATCTACCACTTCTAACTCTAAGTCATCTACCATAACATTTAAGAATGGAGTATCGTCAGAAATTAAGAACCATGATACGTCAGAACCAGCTGTGATTCCTGTACCTGCTGAAATATTAGCCCCTAAGAATGGAGACTGTTTCACTCGGATACCGTATTTAGATAATACGTAGTTAATGTCGTTGTTCGCTGTACCAGCTTTAAGCACTGAACCTGTTTGTTCTGTAGCCTCTCGGTATAACGCCGTAGGTACTAGTAGAACCTTTGGTTCATATGCACCGATAACTCCGTCTTGATCTTTCATTTGTGTCAACGCGATGATAGCTTCTTCTAAAGCATCTGCGTCTAACGCTGGAGTGATCAAGTTATCCAATGTAGTACCGTCCAATAATGTATGAGAATTGTTGAAGATTGATGTACCTGTGTATGTTGTAGCTGTTGAAAATCCAGCACGGAACGCTTCCATCCCGAATAATTCCATAGATTTATATGCCGCTTTACGCATATTAGAAAGAATCTTAGCAACCGCATAATGCTTACTAGAATCTCTTTCGAAGTTGTCTGGTAATGTTTCAGAACGTGTATAGTCATTCATTGTGAATGTCTTTGCATCTCCTGAACGAGAATTTACCTTGTTAGGATCTTGCTCTTCACCTGTTTGCTTAAAGTAACCACCGCCACCGAAAGGAGCTTCAATGAATGAACCGTTTTCTGGTGTGATTTGTCTCATGATCATTCCATCTTTTACCGAACCGAAGTCTGGAGATGAATATAATCGGTAATCCGAATCAGCCAACATTTCGTCGATAACTGTTTGTACCAGATTACCACTTTGACCTGAACTAGCCATATGTTATTTTTTTATTTATTAAACTTAAACTACTACGCTGACATAGCTAAATTATCTACGTCAACTCGTACGTCGATTGTACCTGCATCTGCGTCGAAACCTTCAACGAATAATACTCCGTTTGTTGTATCATTTTCGTCTACAGTCTGATAACTAGAATTTACATCCATAGTAACCTTAGTATTCAAAATTGAAGTAGCCAAGTTTCCTGATGTAGTTGCTGGACCTCTGAATGTAGTATCTTGCGCGTCGAAAATTAAGTATCGACCGTCAGCTGTAGCTGTTACCGCTGATAAAATTTCAGAGATTACTCCGCCCCAGTTGTCAGCGTTACTAGCACCGTCTGCTGGAATTTGATAATACTCTGCGTCTCCCGCTGTGTCTTGGATTAACCATTGCCCTACTTCTGGAGCTGTCGCACCTGCAACTAAACGCACTTCTCGTACTCTAGCTGTTGGGTTCAAAGCATGAAATGGAACTGTTTGATTTGCCATATTATTTTTTAATTTATTAAAAAAAGGGTAGTCAATACCCTATTTATTCTTTACTTTTGGTTAATATTCCTGAAATGCTTCAAGATATTAGCCTGACCAGCAGATAAAGTTTTCTTCTCTTCGAAGTTCTGAGGTCGCCCACCTCCCTTTAATCCACCTTTTGCCGCAAATTTCTTAGCTTCACTCTTACGTACCTTCTTCTCTATATCGTTCTTGTACGCTACCGAGTCCGCTAAAATCTCCGCTTTCTTTATATCCTCTTGCAAACTGCCAGTACGTCGTACCGAGTTCTCGAGATGGTACTTCACTAACTCAGCTTTATGAGGATCGTCTGTAACCTTCGATATCTGGCTGTCCAGCTTATCTTGGTCAACTTTTTGCAAAATTGGATTAAGTTTCTCGTCCAACATTGAGGCGATCTTACTCTCCATGTCAAAACTTTCGTCTGACGTTGAGCTACGCAACTCCTCATTCTCTTTCTGATACTCCTTACGCTTACCGCGCTCGTACTTACGGGTCTCACGCTCTCGCTCAAGACTCTCTTGTACTTTCTCCAGCTCCGCCTTGTATGGATTATCCTCTTGTTTTACATCGTCTTCGACGCTTTCGATGCTCTGACTGTCCATTTCTGTCCCTGTGGTTGAAGTCTCCACAGCTTCCTCTTTTACTTCATTCGACTTCTCGGCCAACATATCGTTAATACCGTTTAAGCTTACTTCTGACATAACTTTTGTACTTTATTTTTTAACGACCATTTAAGGAGATTGTCGTTTCTCCATACACTAATCAAAATATTCTTCGAACTTCTCTAAACTCTCAAAGTCACTGTTACCGTTCCGAATAGTCGTCTCTATCGTCCTTATCATATACAACGAACCACGATAAAACGCGTCCTCCTCTTTCGTCATATTCGTCACATTCGTCTTCGTTAACTTCATTATAACATTTCTCTTATGCTTCTGCAAAATATACTTTAACAAACGGTTCTTATATAAACTCTTACAACCTGTCAAATAACTAGTGTCATTATATTCCTGCCTCTTAAAATCATCCTCTAATAACACGCCCTTAACTAAACCCCTCATCAAAGTCTTCACTATAAAAAGCCTTAAATATTTCATACCCTATATTAACTCACTTATATTAGCACCCTGTGTCACTGCCTGCTGTTGCTGTTGCTGTGGCATCGGTGACATCTGTTCCGCTAACAGCTTACTCTCGTCGTCACCATACGCTCGTACCAACTGACGCGTGTTCTCCGCCTGATCTATCAGCTGATTGTTCGCATATGTAGCATACTTATTTCTAGCCTCAACCTGTACCAGCGCGTCCGATACCCTAGGCTCCGGGTTAGCGACTATCTTCACAAATACATCCAAATTCTGGAAATCCTCCCTATCTAATACCACTAATTCCCTACCTTCGCCAGCCTCAGTTAATACCTCTAACTCCTTCTCAAATTTAACCTGTGGAGTCATCTCCTCCAACCTGTCAAACCTAATCTCCTTATCGCCCATACTACCGTCTGCCAAACTCTTGTTAGTGACCGTTATCCTGTCCACATCCTCCAAGTCCGGATAAAAACTCAATATATTACTTACACGCAACCGCGCGAAATCCTCCACTAAAAAACTTATAAATATACCGAATAGCCCTAATATAGTCTTAGCGTTACGCTCCATGTTCAACACCTCTGTAGCCGTCTGGTCGCCCTGCAATGACTGTCCTGCCGTCGTAGGGTTTACACTAGAACCGTCCATCGAACGCTCTAATAAATTTATCATGTTAAATTGTGAGTTACCGTTGCCCTTAACGAAATGATCCATCACATTAAACTCCGTACCAGTTTTAACCGAGACACCTCTGCCAGGTACAAATAAATCTTCACCTAATATACCAGTATCATTTGTCAAAAACGGGGGCATTAAACTCAAGTAATCCCTATCTATCATCATACGATACGCTGTATTTAATACACCCTGCTCGTACCTTAACTTATTAGAGATACTATTACCCCAATAAAATTGAATGTCAAACGGCTCATATACCGTTTTAGCTATAGGGTACATTTTATGGTCGTACGGGATAGGATTGTCGTACTGTGTCATCAAAACTCCACCGATAACAACGTGATATTCATCATACTGCTTACACCAATACTCTAACACCTCAACTAAATTATCTGCTATATCGTCATTCTCTTTCTCTACGTACTTATCGATATTCTCGTCATAATAATATCTCATTCCCGGTGTCACGAAGTCCCAATTCTCATACTTATTATACTGATTAGCAGCCGTCTCATAATCCACCAACCTTCTCCTAAACATATAAGGCTGTTCCTGTATATCGAACACGTACGTATTACCCGGGTATATCTCCAAGTTCGGGATAATCTCAGCGCTCATACCCTCGAACTCCTTCAGCTCTTTCTCCTCATACTCAACCCTGCCAGTCTCATGGTCTATACTCTTTATCTCCTTAATAGTACGGATATCATTCCTATACTCATCTAATATATGGATTGTACCCTCGATACAACCATTCGTAATACCTTTAACAAATTTCTTCTCAAAACGCTCTCGCTCTGTAGAATACTCATACAAATCATCAATTACCTTTGTCATCTTACGGTCGACACGCTGTTCAGTGTTCTGTGCGATGAACTGAGGCTTGATAATACTACTCAATGTTTGTGCTATAACCGCAACTGTTCGGTTATGTGTCAACGGCTTAAATACTCTAGCCTTCCAGTCCTTATTACGTGGTTTCGTATAACTGTTAAAATTATCCTTATTAGACTGGATAAACTGTTCGAAACTCCTATTCTCAAAAAAACGGTATGGTAACTCACGCTGTGAACGTGAATCCTCAAACTTCTGGTTAATACCCTTTAAAACTTCAGCCTCATCGTCGTTAGGTTGATAGTTTACTTGTTGTTTTTCATTGTTGTCAAACATACATTATATTTAAATTCTATAAACCACCAATGAACAAACTAGGGTATTGGGCGAGCTTGCTCAATAGCGGATTATAGCACTTAATACGCGCTAACTTCATGTGAACTATCTATAAAATTAATCTGACTAGTAGACTTAATACGCCTTTCTGATATCAACATATGCTCCATAACTGCAAAATAACGCAACATATCAGCCGTATGGCTTGTCCAATCATGTAAAGGCTTCACTCTATACCTACCCAATCTATCGTCCCAATCATACCTATATTGACTCAACGCATTTATCATTTCCTCCAACCCCTCATGTATCCATAAACGATTAAAAATAGAACGTACCGCATTTATCCCTTCTATTATACCAATATTCTTTGCGACTGTTAAATTTGTAAGACCCAAAGACTCCAAAGTCTCTAACCTTGTCCGCCCAGTACCCAATTCACGTACCTTAACATCATGTGGCAATATATGCTCTGAATACGTATAACCTTTATCATTTATCACGTCAATATAGTGCTTTAATCCGTGTCCAGTACCCTCATAATAATCAATCAAACGCAACTCATTGCTATACTTCTGAAAAAAACCGATAGACGTCTTGTCACTCATTCCCAAGTCCCATGAAGTTACAACCTGTAATTGTTCATCATAATGAATTGGCAATATACGCTTCTCTTTTCTAGCCTTCTCTAATTCCTGCTTATACACTGAACCCTTTATATGTGCCTCAAAGGAACATAAAAACTCTTGCTTATATTCATCTTCGCTCATTGTTATACGTGCATCTTCCAATTCATCATCATCTAATTCACCTGTGTCTTCAACTGATAATCTAGCACCATACCAGTTTTTTTTATTGTGCGACTCCACAAAAAGCCTATAGAAATCATTTTTACCCTTCGGCGTTCCAATCCATAGTGCGTAACCTTTATTGTCTGCCAATGCAGGGCGTATAATCTCGCTAAAGATGTTACTAGGTTGTTGACTGTATTCGTCAAATACAACACCCCATAAAGCTACACCACGTAAAGAATCTGGATTATCAGCTCCATATAACGTTATACGTGAACCATTACCAAAATCAGCACGCAACTCACTCTCATTAAACTTTACACCCTGTACATCAATACAATGAGACTTTAAGATATCCCACGCTATATTTTTAGCCTGCTTGTATGTAGGGGCTATATAAGCATAACGCGAGCCATTAATTTGCATGGCATCCCTTATAAGGTGATTAATGCAGGCTGTAGTCTTACCGCCACGCCTATGTACAATAATAACCTTCCAACGTTCAGACCTATCATGTATATGCTCTAAAGCCCAATGTCTAGGCGTGTAAAGTATTTTTTTTGGCATAAGTTAGCGAAATTATTAACATGTGTCGTACAATGTATGATGTGCGACACATAAGCATAAAAATGTACGACGCCCCAGGTTGCGTTTTAAGGCGTCTATTCTATTTAATTGATACTATTTGCCTTTATTGTCGCTATCTTTCTTATTTGGGCTGTCAGGCTTCCCCCAACCATAAGAAATGTCTTTACCGTTTGACGTAATGTCTTCTTTACTCGATAAGCTCCAACCTGCGCGGTTCATCATAATGAATTTCCAACTGTTCGAATCAATCTTTCTTTTACCCTTTGAAGCCTCAACGCCTGCACGTTCCAGCCCTAGGATTCCCTCTTTTTCAGCCGCTGCAATTTCATCGGCAACAAAATCTGTTGGAAAATCCTTCATATATCTATATACAGTCTGTTTATCTGCAGGCGGAAAACAACCCCAAGAAAGCCCTTCGCGCAAATGTGAACACAGTTTTTTATGTATTACCTTTCTTTCTTCTGAAGTCTTCCATTTCATTTTATAATTATTTCCTTTTGGGGCTGGTTTACCCATATACTTTAAAATCATTTATCTTACATTCATTATACCACAAACAATTAAGACGCACAAAATACCCTTGACAAATTCACCATTTTGTGTTAACAGCTTGTAAACACCTTTTACAAAAAAGGTGTTTACACTTTTTTCTGCTGACCTTAGCCTCTAAATTGACTTTTCCACAGACTGTAACACCTTTTGACCAAAAAAACCAACTTTTTCTGGGAAGATACAATAATATAATTGTCCAGAAGAATATACCTTTTTTATATAAAAGGTGTTACAGTAGAAAAAAACTTCGATTCTATAAGTAATCTTAGCGAAAAATGATGTAAACACCTTTTTCAAAAAAAGGTGTTACAAGCTGTTGCAAGGTGTTACACCTTCGCTAACCTTAGCAAAGTATGTAACACCTTTTTTTCAGTATTTGTCAAGTCCCTTATTTTCCACCCTCTAGCCTGTGGATAAGTAGTACTTGACATGATTATTATACTATGATAATATAAAAGTGTAAAAAGCTAAAGCGTTCGAGATGTTAAAGTCGGTGGAATAATCCACAATCAAGATTTTATCAGTTTCGACGCTTCGGCTCGTACAACACATAATATTTTAAAAAATAAACACAAACACTATGAAAATTGAAGTAGACAACAATGATATTAGAAGTATAAAGAAGGCAGAAAGAAAGAAAACAGCCCTTGAAAACAAAGGCTATACACTAACAAAAACAATACAAGTAGGACTGTCAAAATTTATAATGATATATAATAAATAAACACTAAACACTATGAAAACATTAGCAAGTTTTAAAAGGGATTTGAAAAATGTAAAAAGTTTAACAATGATAGACAGTTATAGCCCAAATAGCCTAATTGGTGTTGAAAGGGAAATAGCATATATTGATACAGTCCAGTTTGCTTTATTAACAAATGGGAGAAAATCATATTTATATTTTCCTAAAGCAAAATATTATAGTTTTAATGAAAGTGAAAATACATTTAAAATTGATGATGAACAAGGCGACTTTATTACATATAAAATAAACACTAAACACAATGAAATTATATCTAAATAATAAGTTATATAAAGGCGAGGCGGTATATATCAACGGTTTTAATGGATACGAGAGTACCGACAACGACGGTATTTTATGTGCATTAATAAATGATTCTTTATGGATTGATTCTATACCGAACATATTAAAAGATAAAGATGGCAATTCTATTCGTAACAAGAGTAGAAGGGGGCAATATAAACTTTTATAATAATTAAAACAAACACTATGAAAAACGCAATTTTAAAATTAAAGGGGGATACAGACTTAAAAGATGAAGTTATTGACATAATACTTTCTGATTCAGAAGGTTACGACGACATAAAGGATTTTTTTCATGATCTACGTTGTCAGTCTGGCTTTATCAGTGAATTAACCTATTATAACCAAACACACGCTTTTTATGATAAGTTTTACAGTGATATAGAGGAATTACGTCAAGATTTTGAGGATTCTATTGGTGAGCCTATAAATATACGAGGTGACTTAAAGAATTTCTTTGCATGGTTCGCTTTCGAGGAAGTAGCTAATCAAATTTACAATGAACTATATGAATAAATACCACCAAACATATAAGTATAAATACATCAAATATACACCAAACTATACTTTATATTTATCAATCCTTGCCGTATGCCTGTTAGTTTCGGGCTTCGGCAACTAATAATTAACAAACACTATGCAAATTGAATTATTAGAATTATTAATTCGTGAAGACAGATTATCTTTATTAAAAGAAGCAAATCAAACTATAGACGAATATCAGGAATATAGAAAAAACAAGATACATGAATTTGAGAGTAAAATTATAGAAATGCAAAATGATTATAAGAATGGTAAAGTTGAATTAGTTGTTGATAATATCTTATTGCTGGATATTAAAGGGATTTATAATCGTGAAAGCTTATTAGCCAACAAAGAGTTATTAGACACTGTAATTGAGAAAATTTATACGATTTATTGGGATTATACAAGCCTTATTGAGCATTATAATAATTAAATAAACACCAAACACTATGAAATATTATATCGACTATTTAGACTGTAAAAATAATTACAAGCCAACACGAAGGTATTTTAAGACATATAAAAAGGCAATGATTTTTATGACAAAGACATTTGACACTGTTAACAGTGACTTAATTAATATTGTATAAACACAAACACTATCGCTATATTTAATATATCAGATCTGATAGATTAAAAAACGACCATGAGTTAGGCGAGTTCATTAACGGTTCATATTTAAATAAAGAGTGGTATTACATCGATGCTTCTGGTTGTTTATGTAATACAACGGACGAGTATATGAGCCGTTGAAACTAAAGTTTAATTGAAATACAAAAGATATGAGTAAAGAAAGTAATAACAATGGCTTATATACATTGTTACCCACCGTTTTAGATGAAATAATAGAATACATTGAAGAAACAGACCAACAAATAGAATGGGAGTGGGGTGCTTGTAGAAGTTTACAAGAAGTGAGAGATGAGCTAACACCAGAAGCAAAGCATTGTTAGCTACTGTAAGCGGATTAATAAACTAAAATAAAATAAAATGGAAAATACATTAACAGAACAAGACTTAAAAGACTTACAATATTTTTGGCAAGAAAAAGAAGATTTAGAAAGGTTAAGTACTTTTAAAAGACTTATGCCTATTCTTGAAAGAGAAAAGCCTGAAGTGATAAAAGCGTGGAATGATTACAAGGCAAGTAAAAAGATACTTGATATTGTTATAGATAGCTTATTGTAGGTAACGTTGAGTATATGAGCCTGTACTTGTACGGCTTATTAACGAATTAAAATAAGATATTATAGAATTTTCAAAAGAATTAAAATTGAAAGACTTAGCTAATAAACATAAGAAAAAAACACTATGAGAAAGCAAAAGATAGTCCACGACAATAAGACTTATATAGGTCATATTGAAGATATTAATTTTGAGGAAAAAATACTTTATTTTGTAAAGGAGAATGAGCCGGCCTCTAGTTATTATTTTAATTTTGGTGATATCAAGTCAATTGACGTTGTATCTGAAACAGATATGGAAGAGATCGACACATCGATTGCATACGAGAAAGAGCGTAAACGAACAAAGGCAGATGAAATGAACGGTTGGACGCCAGAATATCATCAAGGGTATATAGACGGTATGACACATTCGGCAGATTTAATTAAGAATATGTAATGTATGAAAACTAAACTTTCTAACAGCCTATACCTTCACACCACGACAAACGACGAGGGCGGTTATACATCACGTCTCACAGACGCTACAGACCGCCTTACAGCAGGCGTAATAATCCACACAACGAAACGTCAGTCGTACTATAAAAACGTCCAAGAGCAACATACAGACGCTTTGAGAGCATACGTATAATAATTAAAATAAACACAAACATTATGAAATTAGCAATTGAGGATAATAAAAATAATATAGGTTTTTTTAAAATTGACGGTAGATATTTAAAAAGGTTTATACAAAAAGCGGTTGTTGACATTGAAGATTTGAAAATGATTTGGAGTTATAGCCATAAAGAGCGATTGCCAGACTCTAGCATAAGTAGTTTTAATGGTATAAAGGTTTTATATGAAAAACATAAAAATAGTAGATAAGTTTTTGGAGGTTAATTTTAAAGAAGGACTATTCATTTTTTTAGGGAAAGATTACCCTATTACAAGACAAAATTATAGCTTTTTTAGTAGGTACATTGAGAAAAGAGACCCCGAACTGTTAAAGAATTTAAACAAAGTTGTTCTTGATATTTAATAATTAATACAAACACTATGAACTTATCAAAAAAACTTTTACACGCTACAAAGTACGCGTCAACCAACGGAATCAGACCAGAGATTAACGGCGTTTTAATCCAACACAATAAAGTAGTCGCAACAGATTCATATAAACTCTTAGAACTCACTACAGACGCTATAACAAGCAAACTCAACAAGCCTATTATCTTAGAGTTAAAGAGTTTGAAGCATTTTTTAAAGAACCACCGTAAGTTTGAGACTTTGACAGTTATTAGTCTATCAAATAACGGCATGGCACAGATCCAGATCGACGACGGTATTCATTTCCATTATATAAAGGTCATCGACGGTACGTATCCGGACTATACACAGATAATGCCGAACGAAAAGGATTTAGAGGATACGGATTATTACAGTAAAAACAGTTACAATCCCAAGTATCTTGCCGTTCTTATGAGTGTTTATGATAATGACATTGCGGTAGATATTAAGCACACGCATAAAATGCTATATGCTATCAATAGAAATCAAACGGACTATAAAGCTATTACATTATTAATGAGAACGAGATAATATGAGAAACGACTATTTAGTAAACTATTTTGAGCAAGTTCTTAGGGACAAAGAGTTTCGGGATTATGACATAGACGATTATTTGTATAGCTTTAATGAGGTTAATGAGTTCGTACAGGTGGTTGAGGACTTCCAGGCGCTTGCAAGCAATACCACATGGGAGAACGCCCGCCACGAGGCACAGGAGTTATTGGAAAAGTACAATAATTAATTAAACAATCATCGGTTCACATAGGTCGAGATGTGATTAAATTGTGCCCTAACACCTGCACGAGCCGATCATAGTGTTTTAAAAATAACAATAATAATATGTCAGGAAAAAAGAAGTACGAACATTTATTGCCAGAAATGGTTAAGCTAAGGGAACAGGGTGACAGTGTATATTCTATTAGTAAAAAACTAAATATCACAAACCAGACAATTAAGCGGTATTTAGATGGTAACGATAAAAAGGATCTATTGTTCACACCAGAGGATTGTAGGCGTACAGTCACGCCACCGTCGTTGATAGTGAATGATTTGAAGGTGATGGCTGTTATACTTGTTGCACTATTTGGAGTTATATTATTATTTAGATGGGTATTTTAGTATGTATAAATTAATAATAGCGGTAATAATCGCCTTTGCTTTGATGGTGACTTTGCCGTACATAATGGCTCACGACCGTGAGTGTCTAATATTTGAAATATGCGAGAAGTAAGGTTTAGGGCGTGGTTGCCAAATACAAAAGAAATGTTCTATGGATTTGATATGGACTCTGGACATGGTGATGGGTATCTTACAAGTGACCCTGAGTATGTTCGAGAAACAGTTACGATTGACTCTGTTAAACACCCGAACATAACATGGCTGCAGTACACAGGAAAAAAGGATAAGAATGGCAAAGGTATTTATGAGGGGGATGTCTTAGAAAGCAATGGCTACCGCTCTGAGGCTGTTTGGTCTAGCGACGAGGGTATGTTTTATATCAGTAAATCAGGTACAAGTATTGACCGATTAGGTGAGAGCCTAAGTTATGGTGACTGGGTTGTGGTTGGAAATATCTATGAAAACCCTGAGTTATTAAATGTTAAGTAATCCAGTATATATACACGGTATAATGTACTGTATAGAGTTATTAATAAAGTGAGGGGGCTTTATTTGAGTGTGGAAAGATTTTGCACCCTCAAAGGAGGCTGTCGATGTGGTATAATACCAGTAGACCA
>Ga0209756_1002440_pt1 | contig 16134 bp, 26 predicted proteins | sample ETNvirenome_6_85_FD_184071 | JGI IMG/M metagenome (GOLD analysis project Ga0209756, IMG submission 184071) | Marine viral communities from the Pacific Ocean - ETNP_6_85 (SPAdes) (version 3) | ecosystem: Environmental > Aquatic > Marine > Oceanic | place: Pacific Ocean | collected 2013-06-19
GCTTTAGGAGTTGCCATCGGTTTCGGTGTGTACAACTTCGCTTCAAAGCAATGGTTGAATAAAGGTTCAGACGCGTAATCGAGGAGAGGTAATTTATTTATCACACCAACATTACGTTGACAAAAATCTCCCCCCCGCGTTGAGACTATTATGGTTTCCGCGGTATGAGGTTGAGAGCGTTTCACCACGCAAAGAGTGAGAACTTAGTTGAATTGTAGGCATACATAAATGCCCGTAATCTATGCGTGAAATAGCATAACTTAGTATTAATTCCAAAAAAACGAATATAAAATGGATATTAAAAAATATTTTATAGACGCAGAAGATGAGATGAATGACAAGTATTTATCTTACAGTGGAGACGATACTGATTTTGATGATGATTTTTCTTTTGATGCTGGAGCGCAAGCACCAGCGCCACAGATGGGTGGAGCACCAACGTCTCAACCTTATATAATCTTGGTAAGTAATTCAACAACAAACTCAGTCGCTTCTAATGTAATCGGTAAAGCGTATCAGAACATCACATCTAGTGGAAACGGTATCAACACTGGTATAACTTATACAATGCAAGTGTCTGGAACTACCTATTTAGAATTTCTCTATACAACTCTTCAACGCCCTTTTGTTAATGGGCTTTCTTATATTGATGGGTCAAGTGCTTCTCAAAGCATTAAGCCTCTTCAGTTAAAAGTGAGAGACGTGAATGGTAACATTCAAGAGAAAACTCTAATCCCAATCATAGACCCATATCAGCAACAAAATTCTATCGTTGCTCTTCGTACGGTTTTTAAGTGGGACGGTTTTACTAGCGTAGCATTTGATATAGTTGCTGGTGGAGGTGCAACTTCTACTATGTACTTCTATCCTTCTGAGAACGTAAATATCGGACGTGGATTATCTGGACAAGCTGTTGCGAGAGCATACGGTAATCCAAATATTGTACGTCAAGATAAAGTTGTTCTTGGTAGAGGAGTAGCAAACGCGTTGAGAGGCGGACAATAAAATTTATTGTTAACCTTATAAATGATTAGAAGAGGGTGATGGGATTTTTTTATTCTGTTACCCTCTTTTTACTAAAATGTAAAATGTAAAATGGAAAGAGGGGGAAAAATCGCACTATTTGGCATAACGGTTGTAGGATTAGGAGGGATAGCGTATTGGGTAATGAATGAGGAAAAGAAAGAGGAATCACCAATTGCCATAGCACCACAACTTCCCACACCTATATATAGCACGCCAGAACCAATTGATGAAGCGAAATTAAACCAACATATCGCCTCAAGACTTATAGCGCAACTCTCTCCATTAAAACATAATAGATGTGGAATGATAAGTAGTGTGAATACGCCCACTGGAAGCGGAAAGCAATATGTAGGTATTCACGTAAATTCTCCGAGACCCAACAAGGGAGACATAGTTGAAGGAGATTTGGTGAGGTTGCAAAACACTAATAGTAATATAGATGGAGAATACAGAGTGTTAGGAACTTGGATAGACGCAAAAGGAAAGGTAGGAGCAGTAGACATTAATCACGATTATCCAGCACGTGGAAGTGGAGAGAACAAAAAAGATATGGTTTTTAACGGAACTAAAAGTTCCCTTTGTTATTAAAAAAGATAAAATATGAATGTTTATGAATATATAGCCGACAATAATCCCAAAGAAGCTAACTATCTGTTGTCTGGGTATGGTTATAAAAAAACAACCTCTAAAAGAGAAATTTCCGAGAACCTCAAAGCCTTAGTAAGAAAGAATAAGGAAGACGGGTTAAAAGATTTGGCGGACATTCATCCCGACAAAGACTTAATTTTATCGTTAGTGGAAGACAAGGTTACAGTATCTTCTAACGAACAAATGAATTTCGCTGGCGTTTCTGGACAAGAATATGTACAAAATCTCCAGACCGATACTTATTGGACTCCCAATAACCCTAAACGCCCAATAGCACCAGACTTTTTTTACAATTCAGACGGAACCCCCTTAGTAGATGAAGATAAAATCGCAGATAAAGTAAGCGAGCAAGTAAAAAAAGGAATACAAGAAACTGAATTAGAAAAACTAAATGCAGAAAAACAAAAAGAAATATTAAAACAAATTAGTTTAGTACAGCAAAATGGTAATAATAACCAACCTAAAAAACAAGAAAATGGAATTACGTTGACCCACATAGTTATCTTAGGGTCGTCTTTATTTTTAGGGTACTTTCTATATAAAAATTTGAAATAAACGCTATGATATACGCAAAACATAATTTCGCTGAAAACTTTATGAATGCTGACGGCTTGACCTTCGGTCTCGATAGAGATATGGTAATATCTGAATTAGCCAAAGTAATAAATGCAAATCCTATTGGGGTAAAAGACGCAATTTTTGATTGTGGAGTAAATATAGACCCAATGGCTGATAAATTTGAAATTTCTGAAGTGATGTCTGGAAATATGGCAAACAATGAATGCTTGCAAAGAGCAATGGGACATTTGATTTTGGATAATAATGTAGGATGGAATGACCTATTAAGCTTTTCTTCCGACCCAGAAGAAGGCGTAGAGACAGACACGGATGAGTATTATGGGGCTGGCGGAGAAGGTTGGGCAAAATTTTGGAAGGGAACAAAAGCGGTAGTTGGAAGCGAGCAGTTTGCACAAGTTTTAGGAACTACGGTGGGGGCTATCTATACCTCCAAACAACAGAATAAGCAATGGGAACAGTCAGAAAAAATTAGACAACACGAACTCGAATTAGCAAAAATTAATTCAGAAGCTATAAATAATCAGTTATCAATGGGCTCTACTTATGGAGCCCCACCACCACCAACTGGAATGAGTTTAGGGGCGAAAATAGGAATAGGAGTGGGAGCGGTTGCGGTTCTAGGGCTGATAATATTTTTAGCCGTAAGAGGCAAAGGCGGAAGCCGAAGAAGATAGAAGATGAGTGAGTATGTGGAGTATGAAGATATAGAGGATATAACGGATGACATTCAAGAGCCAAAGAAAAAGGCTTATGAAAAAATGCCGAAAGATGTAAAGGAAGATATTGATAAAATAATGGGCGGGAACTTAGGAAAAGATGTAAAAAAAGCGTCCGTAGTAAGTATGAGAGCAACATTGTTAGGGGGAGTGATAGGAGGAGGCGTGGCAATGTATAAAGGATGGAAAGTATGGTTAGGAATTGTAGTAGGAGCATTGATAGGAGGAGTGATAAATAAAAATATAAAGTGACAGCGAACCAGTTGTATAAAAAGATGGGAACAAATGTTCCTTTTAGTGAGTGGCTCGGACAAATGAAAAGCCAACACGGAGAAGATTTTGTACAAAAGTATAGTATGGGGAACATAGATGCGGAAACCTCTCCTGAGCCAGTTGTTCTTGGAGCGGATGGAGGTGTAGAGGCAGAAAACAGAGTAAGCGGGGCAACCACTTACGCTACACTTTTAGTGATTGGAGCTGTATTTTTAGGTTATTGTTATTATAGAGGATGTGTTAAGAAATAGTATATGGGAGATTTTAGCAAATTAGATAAACGTACAGAGGGGATGATACTTGGCGGTATGCTGGGGTTTATGGTGGGTATGTTTTTTACCACATTTCATATTAATAAAAGGTTAGCTGAAGGTAAAGTAAAAGGATATGGTAAAGTAAAAGAGTTAGATTATTAAATGAATTTTAAGAAAGAAATAAAAAATAGACCAATAACACTTATGATAGAGGTTGCTACGGGTGACCCTCAAAAAATAAGAGTTATAGTAAAGGATGATGACAAGCCTTTTACTGTTTATACTGACCGTTATGCAACTGTTGACGGAAAATTAAAATTCTTTGTACGTATGCCCTTATCTCCTTACATCGCAAAAATTATGGTGTATAATGAAGACAATGGAGACTTGCCAAAAGGACAAGACCCGACCTTTAAGATTATAGACTTTCAAGAATTGCCGTTAAAAAGAAAATTAGGATGTATTGATTTCTCTAATCCAGAAATAAAAAGCTTTATTGGGTTTTCCGAGCAATTTTGTCAAAAAGCGGGATATATTTCTGCTGGAGGAAGTGTCTATATGTCGGAAGACGGTAAATTCAGAATAGACTATTTAGATACCATCAAGTCTAAAAGCGGTAAAAGACTTACTACCCCAGCTAGAATTTCCCAATCAAGAGGAAACATTCAAGTATCTAAAGATTTATTCAAAAAATATACGGTTCCAATGAGGATGGCAATTTTATTGCACGAATTTTCTCATTATTACTTAAATGATAGAATGGAGGATGAGGTTGAGGCTGATTTGAACGGACTGTTGCTCTACCTCGGGCTCGGATTTCCCCGAATAGAGGCTTTCCAATCCTTCCTTACAGTCTTTCAGCAAACACCGACAGAGCAAAATAAAGGAAGGTTTGATGTGTTAAATCAGTTTGTATCAAATTTTGAAAAAGGCAGATATAATATAAGTTATTCTGGAAAATACCTTCGGGCAAGTTCTGGAACGTGTGAAGTGAATACTAATTAATAATTAAAAAATAAAATTATGGCATTTTTAGGTTGGTTTTTTGGAGAGAGCAAGAAAAAGTCTGCTCCTAAGAAAAAAAGAAAAACAAGAAAGAAAACAAAGAAACAAGGATACAACGCTCGTTTAGACGAAAAGTTAGGAGCAAAGAAGCCGAAGAGAAAAACTAAACAGTCCTACAAATCTCGAAGAAAAGAGAGTGAAGGAATGGAAAAAGCAAAAAAGAGAAGAAAGTACGCAAGCGTAAGTACAATGGACAAACGCAGAAAGAAAAGAAAAGCGAGCCCTACTGCTAAAGCGTGCTCTACGGCTGGAAAAAGTCTAGGCAGAAAAAAGAATAAGCCAAGAACAAAAAGCCGAAGTGGAAAAACATTACAAAGATGTTAAAAATAAATAGTAACTAATAAATATTAAGAATTATGGCATTTATAGACGATGGGTTTCAAAATGCAAACCCTTTTTTACCAACCTCTTCTAACTTTTTAGCAAGCGACCCCAACACATTCCTATTTGACCCTGATACTGAGTGGATGGATATGAGTGGATGGAAGACATTTTGGATGTCTACTTTCGCACCCAAAAAATATAAAAAGAAAAGAGACCAAGAAGTTGCAGACGGCATAAAGGATAAACACAAGTTCAGCAGTTCCTCTAGTTGCTCCACACTTAACTCTAAGATTGACAATATGGAATCGGAGTTGGACAGCCACGCCCAAGGAGGCGGAAAAAGAGGGGCGAGACGTATGCAAGCGAGGTCAATGAAAGCCCTTGAACCTCTTTTAGACAAAGCCTACAATTATGCGGATGATAAATGTTGTGAGGGGAGTGTGTGTGCTATAAAGAAAACTATGGGACGAGGAGACCCAGATGAGGGAGGAAATGGAGACGGTGATAGAGGAAGTGGAGGAAGTTCACTAAGCAGTAGAGAACAAATAAAAGCCGAGTTAATGGCGGAAATGCGAAGCGACCCTATATTAATGGGTTATCAAACACCACCACCAGAAGCCAAAGCAAAAGAAGGAATGGGTACGGGAACTAAACTTGGATTGGGAATGGGTGGACTTTTGATTTTAATGATGATGGGATATATGGTATTCAAAGGAGGCGCTAAAGAAACAAACGGAGGAAGAAGCCGAGGAAGAAGATAATGAATAATAACGCTTTATACGGGTTTAGTAATCAGATGGGGAATTTGAGAGGGTTCGCAGATGAACAGTATTCTAATTTCAGTTGGAAAAATATTTTTGCTCCTCATACTTTAGCTACAACTAAGTCAGGAAAAAATATTTTTACCCCTCATACTTATTTTAAGAAGAGAAGCATATTAGCTCCTCATACTTACCTGACAAATAAGAAAGGGCAAAATCCATTGACGCCTCACACTTATCTAGTGCCAGATAAGAGGTATATTGAAACTAAAGGAGGTGGTAAAGGAATTTCAAAAGCGGACGAACTAAGTAGTCAAGAACAACAAGCGCTTAGAGATGAAGTAATGGATGAATTACAACTGGAGAGGTCTCAGATGGCACCGCCACCAGTAGACAAAGAAAAAGAAGGAATGAGTATGGGGATGAAACTGGCATTAGGAATGGGTGGACTTTTGATTTTAGGAATGATGGGATATATGATGTTCAAACTAGGTAAGAAAGGAACAAAATGATGAAGAAGATAAATGGATAGAAACAATAACATATTTGGATTTAATGCTACAAGCGAGAGACAAGACTGGATAACCAGCCGAGAAGGTCAGCCAGAGAAGGACAATATGATTATTGGAGACCCTTTGTCTACAAACTTTGTAGGAAACGATTATATGGATATGAGCGGGTGGAAAACTTTTTGGCAATCTACTTTCGCTCCAAAAAAATATAAAGAAAATAGATTGAATGAAGCCCGAGGAAGTGTAGATAAAAAGTATCCGACAGACGGGAGTTGTTCAGTCCTTACAGATAGGCTAGACAAATTAAATAATGAAATTTCTTCAAATGTGTATAAAACTGGAGGAGGAAGAGGGTCGAGAAGAGTATCAGACAGACAAGTAACTGCTCTGAAAGAACGAAGAGAGGAAGTAACGGACGCTAAAAAAGAGGAATGTAAAGTTGACCCAGCCGTGCAGTTACAAATGCAACAACAGTTTGAAGCTGAACAGAAAGCGAAAAGAAGAAAACAAAATATAATAGTATTTAGTGTAGTGGGAGTAGTTTTAATAGGGGTGGGGATAACCGCCTACTATATGTTAAAAGGAGGGAAAAGTAAAACACGAACTAAATCTAAAAGAAAGAAATAGTGGGAGTATTGATGACACAATGTAGTAATTTGCCTCTGGCTTCTAGTAACGCAGAACAATGGGAGCAGTGGCATAAGAACTTGGTAAAATGTGTGGGGCGAGGAAAAGCGAATGATTTATTTTTAAGACTCTGGCAGAAGAGAGGAGCGGTAGGAACAGACGCCAGCACAATACAACTCAGGCAGTATCTAGGCACGCAAGGACTGGTGTTGACTACTGGAGGACTTAAAAAGACGTCAGATTTTTTTGTGGGAGTTGGAGATTTTTTTGGAGGAGGATTAAGTGCTTTAGGAACGGGAATGAAGATTTTATGGTACGGATTAGTAGGAGCATTAGTAATAGGGGTATTTGGGTTAATATATTTAATAATTGCAAAACCAGAAACAGCGGGAAGAATAGCGGGAGCCGTAGCGACAAAAGGAAAAAGTGAAGCGCTAATAGGGGCAACCAAATAATCTTTACCCAAAATGAAAACAAAATAATGGAAAATGAAAGTAAAACCAGACAAAGCCTTAATTTTTGGAACTATACTAGGAATAGTTGCCTTTTATTTGATTTTGGGACAATTTCAAAAATTAGCAGACATTAAAAAATAAAATTATGAGAAATCCAGCAGAAACAACGAAAACGAATCAAAAAACCTTTCTAATGATAGGGGGGGCAATAGTAATAGTAGCCATAGTATGGTGGTATATGAAAAAACGTAGAGAAGACCAAGGGACGGGAGCCCAACTGCCGAAAGAAGGAGAGTTTATTCCAGCAGAACCGACACTTACCGAAGACGAAATAAGTAGAAAATATGCTATGGACACTTTTGGTATAACATCCGAAGTAGCAGACCAAGTAGTGGAGAAGGCAAACTGGATAAATAACAACCCAGAGGGGAACTGGTATATACACAGTGTTAAACGAGCGAAAGAAGAAGGAAGAGATGTTCCGACTCAATTATTACACGAAGCATTTTGGGTAATTAACCAACCAAACAGAATGAGAGAATATGCGGAAACTACTTGGGGAAGAAATTATGACGAAGCAGAGGAAATAAGAGTGTATGCGATGGAAACAGTTAAGCCTAATGAAAAGTGGCACGCAGACGCGACAGTAAAAGCCAAAGAAAGAGGTAGAGATGTATGGCAACAATTATTACACGAGGCAAATTGGCAATTATACGTGAAAGAAGGTGCGAAATATAAATAAAACTGGGATTAAAAAAGAAGAATGACAAGAAATCAACAAATAGGAATTTATGGAGGATTGGTAGCAGTCCCTTTATCTTATTTTATGTTAAGTTATGTAAATAGAAGGGTAAGATTTAATAAACTAGCGGGAGAAATTGCTGGCGCAGAGGGAGGCACATCCCTACCCGACATAGCACAAGATGACGCCTTCGACCCTCAATATTGGAAAGGAGCCACTATTCCTATAACTAATTATTATGTTCTTTCTCAAAACGAGATAATAAAATATAGAGAACAATTATATCATTCTATGCACGGGGGAACTGGCTGGGGAACAGACGAAGATGAGATGTTAGGAGTTTTTAGAAGTTTAAGAGATAAAGTAGCGCTTTCTCAAGTAGCCGATAGTTACCAGATGAGATATGGCTATGATTTGTACTCCGATATAATGGGTGAACTTGAGTCTGATGACATATATACAAAAACACAAATAGGAACAATAGTCGATAATAAATTAGGATACACCCCATATTAATATGACAAAAGGAACTAAAATAGCAGTATGGAGCGTGAGCGGATTAGTTGTAGCCACTGGACTCTTCTTTTTAATAAGAGCATTAATTAAAAGAAGGAAAAGAGGACAGCCAGTATTATATGGATGTACCAACAACAAAGCCGACAACTATAATCCTAACGCTACTCAAGACAACGGAAGTTGTAAATATGGAGGAACTCCAAGCCCAAACGGAAACGGAACCAAACCTCCCAAAGTAAAAGGCGGGGGATTTCCTATAAGATTTGGAGACATAGGAGACCACGTGAAGGATTGGCAAAAAGGAATGGTTGCGAAGAACGGAGACGATTGGTGTAGTTGTGGAATGTGTCTTTGCGGGACTTACAAAAATCCAATTTCGATAGATGGAGTCTTCGGGGAACAAACCGCACTTTATACAATGTGCCATTACAGAAACACTAATTGTGCGAAATGCCCTTTGTATGGTAAAGGGTCAACTTATCCAATTGGGTCAGCGGATTACAGTAAGTGTTCGGTAAGCGAGAGTCTGTTTAATTCAGTAGTTGGTTCGGGTGCGTCTGAGAAATATGCGTTTGGAGGAGGATATAGTTATGCCGAAGGAACTCCAGAACCTAAAAGCGATATAGAGTTAGGTAAAGAGGGAGGATGTCCGTGTTGGGAAGGGGATACAGAATATAATCCGTGTTGTATGCCCGACTTTGAGAATATAGCAACTCCTAATATGAACCCTTATAGCAATATGGGAGGATTTAGTGGAGAAATAACAAATGATGAATATTTGAATATGGGATTCGCCTACTCTGGAAATGGAAACGGATTAAAACAAAAATTCAATTGGAAAGCTTAAATAAAAATTAAAAATTAAAAATTAAAAATTAGAAATTATGGCAATACCGTGTAATGGTTATACAGCGTGTCCGACTTGTGGAATAGGATGCAATTACGAATGTTCAAGCGAGACCACAGAATGGGGTGAATGCGTGGAAGTTCCAAGGGGAGAGCTCGTTGTAAGACCCCCTTTAGGAGGAGGAGGAAGATTCCCGAGGGGACTAAGACCCTCTTTAGGAGGAGGACGAGGTAGAGCCCACGTAGTACCAACATCATCCCCAAACCCTCACTATGACAATAGAGCACGAAAACAAAGAGGAATGAGAGATGTAGCTCGCTATGGAGGAGCAAAAAACTTTTTCCGTCTACCAAAGCCAACGCAAGAAGCGGTGGCTAAAATGGGGGCGTGGTGTTTATGTGATTTGATTGGGTGTGCAGAGGACTATTGCTGTACAGATGACTGTTGCGTGTCGTGTCCTTGGTATGACGAAGCAGAGCCGCACGTCCCACCAACATCATCCCCAAACCCTCACTATGACAATAGAGCACGAAAACAAAGAGGAAGGAGACTGAGAGCGTTAAAGAGAAGAGGTTGGGGTGGAGTCCCAATTCCGTACCCTACAAATCCGCACCCAAGAAGCATAGGAGCAATAGGAGGAGGGCGTGGAAGAGGCGGACAAGGATTTGGCAGAGGATTGAGTCAAAGTAATATAAAAGCCCGATACGGACTAGGATTTGGAGGATAAAAATAAATAAAAATTAAAAATTAGAAATTATGGCAATAGCGTGTAATGGTTATACAGCGTGTCCGAGTTGTGGAATAGGATGCAATTACGAATGTTCAAGCGAGACCACAGAATGGGGTGAATGCGTGGAAGTTCCAAGGGGAGACCTCGTTGTAAGACCCCCTTTAGGAGGAGGAGGAGGAAGATTCCCGAGGGGACTAAGACCCTCTTTAGGAGAAGGACGACCACAAATGAAGATGGGAAGTGGAGGAGTAACTGAAGGACGACCACAAATGAAGATGGGAAGTGGAGGAGTAACTGAAGGACGACCACAAATGAAGATGGGAAGTGGAGCGATGGGACGTCCACCATCTGGCTACGCCAACTTTACTATGCCCGTATTCAAACAACCAATAGTCCCAGCATTAGTAATGGGAATGGTAATTGGAGTTGGGCTTTTTGCTAGTTATCAATTAACAAAAACACTAAAAGTATAAACCGTGGAAAAAGAAATTAAGTTAACTTTTAGTGAGTGGGTAAAAGACAACTATCTCAAGAACAAGTGGAAGAACGATTAAAAATGAAAAATATAAAAAATAAAAAATAGAAATTATGAGTAATTTACCTTACGGGAGTATATGCGAGACCACAGATGACCAATGTTGTTGTGGAAATTATTGCGCACTAGCATCTGGACAACCCTCAGGAGGAACGGGCGTATGTCAAAGAGATGATGGGAGGGTAACTGGAGGAGACGGAGGAAGGACACTAGAGATTCTACACACTCCTCACACTCGAGTACCTGAGACTGGAGTAGGGAAGGCAAAAACTTATTCAACTGAAGAAGACGACCCTAACTACTCTGAGTTCACACCATCACTACGAAGAATGGGTAGAACGGGAATCCGAAGAAGAAGAAGAAGAAGTGATTTCTTTCAATTCAAACAAAGCTGTCTAAGTCAAGCGGCACTGTCCAGATTTTCAAGTCCAATGGAGCGAAGAGCGTGGATTAGAAAATGTATGGCAAAGCATTTACATAAACAAGAAGGAAGAATTGTACCTTCACCAAATATAATCCGTCCCACTACTACTCCTCAAGGATACCGTATAGGACAACCTTGCTGGGTAAACAATAGAGAAGGGTATAACAGATTTAGATGTATGGGAAGATATGATGTAGAGGGTAGGTGCTCTCCTTGTGATGATGATGTACTCCCAAGACAAATAATGCCTACTCCACGGTCAATGGGTGGATTAAATAGGTCTGACCTAAAATGGCATTACCCGTCTACGGTAGTCGGGAGAAACTATGAAGGAATAAGAAGAGGATATAGAGGAAAATTATTTGGATGGAACTTAGGAATGGGTAAAGCACAATTAAAAGAAAGACTATTCTCCGATAATCCCCACAAGTACGATTGGGGTTATGGGGGCTAAAAAAAAGAATATGGCAACTAACAAAAATTTTTCACAACATTGGGAGGGTTTCCCAGACGTAGACTACGAATGGGGGCAAGAGGATGTGTATTTTAGTGGGTTTGTAAATACCCACGTTCAAGATAAAATGGAGGCGGAGTATTATACTAATGTAGACGGAGCCTCTTGTCTAAAGGCAACGGACACTGTTACTGATGATGTTGGCGGTGCTAATGAAAGAGTAATTCCCGTATCTCAAGCCTTAACAGAAGGTCTTATTGATTGTTCAAACCTTTGCGAAGACGCTAGAGCAACATTTGGGTTTAAGAAAAATTGTAAGAAAGCATTTGACCCGAAAAAAGCTGGAACGTGGATTACTAACTTTTTAGCGGGCACGGGTCTATACAGACCAATTCCAACCTATGACCCAAATGCCCCTAACCAATCTACTAATACCTATCAAGGAAACCCTTTATATGGGTGTATGAATCCTAATGCCTTAAATTATAACCCAATGGCAAATCAAGATGATGGCTCTTGTCAATTAAAACAAGGATTATCGCCTTGGGCTTGGGCTGGAATCGGAGTAGGAGGGTTATTATTAATAGTAGGTATCATAGCAATAGCTGGAGGAGGAGGAGGAGGAAGTAAAAGGGGAGCTCCAAAGAGAGTTGTTGACTTAAATGACCCTGCATACTAAAAAAAATAAATTATGACAAAAAAAGCATTAGCATATATTGGAGGAACCACCCTAGTTTTAGGATTAGGAACCTTGGGGTACTATCTCTTTAGACAATACCAGATTTTAAGAAACTTATGTTATGAGTTTTCTAATTTAGTTTTTACTGGATTTGACCCACATTCAGCAACTATTGGATTTACAATGAGAAGCACCAATTACTCTTACCTTCCCGTAATAGTACGAGGAGGATTAATTATGGTATACATAGACGGAATGCCCGTAGCCTCTATTACCGTTCCACAAGGAAAAATAATGCCTAAAGCCGTAACTTTCACGTATTTAAGTTCACGAGTAGATAAAGTAGGATTAATCGCTCAAGGCGTGGGAAGTTTAATAGATATTTTAACGGGTCAAAATTTCAAAAGAATAACTTTAACTGGGACTGTAAAACTCAGAGTAGGAATATTTACAATGAATCATCCCATAATGTACACGGATACAGTAGCGAACTTGATTTCGTCAGCAGTAAGTGGACATCCTTGCCCTCCGATATACGGGCACCTCCCACAGACTTATCCGAATAACCCTTATCCTCACACACCATAAAAATATAATATATGTTATCAGAATTAGCGACAAACGAAACCAAAAGAGTAATGAAAAAAGCATTACTGAGATTTTCCAAGCAAAACGGAATTTCTCCTACCGACAATCAACTTTTGATATGCGGAGGAGAAGGAGGAGCTCCTTTTTATAAGTATATGAAGAAATATAAACCCGTGAATCAACTTACGTTTAACGACATTTTAGGGGTCACCTTTGATTTCAAATCCAGAGAGGCTTTAGCCACTCCATTTATGCAAAACGCGATTTTGAGATTATCCGAGGAAAAAGAGATAAAGCCACAAGATATACAAATTATGATATTTACAGAAACAGATGAGTGTAAGAGCGTGAGTTTATATGCGTATAATAATGGGAAAAAAATACAGCCCGTGAGTTTTGAGTGGCTATTTCAAGAAGGATTAGAAATGAAAGACTTAATACAATAGATATGGGAATAACTGGAAATCAAGTTTTTACAAAGTCTCTTACTAACGACTCCATTCAAATTCTGGAGGCAGACGGGATAGCGTTAGTGAGTGTATTGTGTACGAGTTCAACTGGAGGAACAATATTGGGAACTGGAACAGTAGGAGGAGTTGCGAGTGGCTCAATCAATGTAGCGGAAAATACAGCAGTTACTATTGGGACAAGTTCGGGGTTTCCCATAGATGATTTAACTATAGCAGCGCCTTCTGGGTGCACTTTAGAAATAACTGGAGTATTTGGGTAATGACTTATAAAGACGAAATAAAATATGTAAAAGGACAATTAAGCAAGCAAGGAAAATTGCTTGAAAAGGTTGCAACGGCAATCATTGGAGACGATGATTTTCAGCAAAAAGGCTTATTAGTCCAAGTGAATGAAAATTCAGAATATATAGCCCAAGATAAAGGGTTCAAAAAAAAAATATTGGGCGTGACATCTGCCTTAACTACTCTCTGGGGAGTAATTATAACGATAGCAGTCCGATTTTGGAAAAGTAATTAAATTAAATATTAACATAAAAAAAGAGAAAAAATGGATTACAAAAAATTAGGAACGAACATTATGTTATTTGGTGTGGGTTTTGTAGGGGGATATTTCCTTTACACTGGACTGTTTAAGCAAACAGTTGCTCTGCCTATAACAATGCCACCCAAACTAAGATGGGGCGGAGCTCAGGCACCCGCAGTTATGCCAACGGCACCAGTAGTTGTTGAGAATGGTAATGGTAATGGTAATGGTAATGGAGAAGTAGCACCTCCACCTCCACCTCCACCTCCAACAGCACTAGAATTAGCGCAAGCTAATCCAGAGGGCGTATCAAACGCGTTACTATATATGATATAGTAAACTAACTAATTAAAAGTAGAAATTATGACAAAAGGGAAATCAGGTGCCAAGAGTGGCGCTAAAGGTAAAGGTAAAAAAGGAGGCAAAAAAGGTAAAAAAGGAACGTCTAAAAGATTATTATTAGGAGCGGGGCTTTTGCTCTTGGGATGGTATTTATACACCCGAAGTAAAAAAGCCAAACAAGAAAATGCTTTGAAACAATCTATGGGTTCTGGAGCGGGTATACCGCCTATGGGTTCGGGAAGTGGTATACCTATGGGCTCTGGTATGGGTTCTGGTGGTGGTTATGGTGAGCCCGTTCATCCAGATACGGGTGTTCCTTGTTCTCAAGTTTTTGGAGGCTGTCCAACTGGAGGAGTATCTCCCCCAAGTGGAGGCGGAGTCCCACCATCATATCCGCCAACCTATCCATCTGGAACCACAGTGTATGGATGTAAGAATAGTGGAGCCACTAACTACAATCCGATAGCCACTGTGGATGACAACTCGTGTACGTTTGGTGGAGGGTCAACTGTTTATGGATGTACTAACGACCAAGCGGAGAACTATAACCCACTGGCAACATCCGATGATAATTCTTGTACTTTTGGAACGGGAAGCACAGTGTACGGATGTACTAATGACCAAGCTAGTAATTATGACCCACTAGCGACCGTAGATGACCAGAGTTGCACATTCGGTGGTGTATATGGATGTACAAATCCAAGCGCTAATAACTATGACGCCAACGCTACCAATGACGATAATTCTTGTACTTTTGACCCAGCGACCATAGATGGATGTACCGATTCAGGTGCTACCAACTATGACGCTTCTGCCACTAATGACGATGGCTCGTGTACTTACCCAACTGGAAGTTGTCCAGTAGACTCTCAAGGAAACGCAACAAACACTCCTAATTATGATTGTTCTGGAGTAGTTAACGGTAATGACACAAGTTGCTGTTGTCTCAATGATATAGCGATAGACTGTTGGACTGCGTGTCCAAATCCACAATCCCAAACCTTTATGACCCAAGGCTGTGGGGTAGCAGATTCTTGTGGAGATTCCACGGGATTCCCTCTTAGTGCGGAGCCAATGTGCGCACAACCAATAAACGGATGTACAGACCCAAGTGCTTACAATTATAACCCTTCTGCCACTAATAATGATGGTACTTGTTGTTTGGTTGCTGGGTGTATGACCCAAGGAGCTTCAAATTATGACCCTAATGCGTGCCACGATGACGGCAGTTGTGCTTCGCTACCCGTATTAGGATGTACAGACCCAAATGCTACAAATTATAATCCATCAGCTACACAAAATGATAATTCGTGTACATATCCTCCAGAACAGTTTAGATGTGACGCTGGAAGTTGTTTATCTTGTGGTTATAATGTAAACCCAACAAATTGTCCACATTATGAAAATACGTGTGCTAATAGTTGTAATGTGGCTCAAACCCAGAATTTAAGTTGTTGGACTGGATGTAATCCCCAGTCGACAGCCGTACCAGTAAATGGAGTTGGGTTATCAGCAACGTGTGAAACGGTAGATTGGACAGAGGCTTTATATTCCTCACAACAAACGTGCCAAGCACCACAAATGACTTGTTATCAATGTGACGGCAACAACCCAGTTGGAAATCAATTTGCACAAGCAAATGAGTGTCCAAAGGGTTGGCAATCAACACCTCCGTCTTGTCAGATGGTAGATTGTAGCACTTGTAATGGCGGTTCTCCAATGAGCAATATGTTCTCTGGTTCTTGTCCAACTGGATGGCAACTAACGAGCCTTGGAAACCCTTGTCCCCCTAACAATGGTGGCGGACAAGGAGTAGGAGCTCACGGAGGCGCTATGGTAGATTGTAGCACTTGTGATGGTGGTTATCCAATGAGCAATATGTTCTCTGGTTCTTGTCCAACTGGATGGCAACTAACGAGCCTTGGAAACCCTTGTCCCCCTAACAATGGTGGCGCAGTAGCAGTAGGTTTAGGAGGGAATCAATTGTTAGCAGGAGTTGGACAACAAGCACAAGCCCAAGCGGGAGTTGGACAACAAGCACAAG
>Ga0209756_1002441_pt1 | contig 16123 bp, 26 predicted proteins | sample ETNvirenome_6_85_FD_184071 | JGI IMG/M metagenome (GOLD analysis project Ga0209756, IMG submission 184071) | Marine viral communities from the Pacific Ocean - ETNP_6_85 (SPAdes) (version 3) | ecosystem: Environmental > Aquatic > Marine > Oceanic | place: Pacific Ocean | collected 2013-06-19
TCAAAAGATTTTATAAAGAATTTTGGTGGTAGTGCAGAGTTTAGAAAATGGAAGAAGGCTTTTGAAAGATCATTACAAGGATTTGATAATTAGGAGAAAGAATAATGGGTGTATATAAAGGTTGGAAAAAAGCCGAAGAAATTATAAAGAAATGGAGGGATATGCGAAAAGGTATTATAAAAAATAGTAGAGGACCTGATACTGTCATGTGGCAAGCTGAAACAAACGATGTAGGCGGGGCTGTACCAAAAACTATAGGAGAGTTAAAGATTCTTGACATGAATAAGGATCAATTTAAAGCTGCACAAGCCTTTAAAGAAGCACTATCCAAGACCAAGGAAATTAAACCTAAAAAGAGCAGAGATTTACAAAGGCAGAAGGAGGTAAAGAGTTTTAGACCTGAATTTGATCTAAAAAAGTGGGCTGAGACAACACAACAGCAAAGAGAACAGGTGCGAAGGCAACAAAAACACTTTAATAGAGCAGCTAAGGGTGCTACTGATAATTAATAACTAGGGGGAATTATGGCACAAACAATTGTAAAAAAATTAAGCACCCGTCATCAATTAATGATGTATGATATGGTTTTTAACGGGATGGGGAGTAAGGAAGTTGCTGATAAACATGGCTTAACATTAGCTCGACTCAATGTTCTTAGACGGAGTCCGTTGTGGGTAAAGGAGGAGGATAAGGTTAAGAGGGAAGTGTTGGCTGAGCATAAGGAAAAACTCGGACACATGATTCCAAAGGCTATGGATACCTTGAATGAGGTTGTGGGTTCGACCTATGTTGTTAAGGATGAGAAAGGTGAGGAGAAGGTTGTTATGACACCGCCAGCGACTAGGGTTCAGGCTGCCGCCCAAATATTAGATAGGACAGGTATGAAGGAACAAGATCTAGGACAAACGGGTGGCGTTACCATCCAACTATACGCCCCAGGCTATGCTACTGATGATGGTAAGGGTAAAATTATTGATGTAGAGATTGAGGATAAAGATAATGCCAGTTAAATATGAAAATGGAAAAAAAGTACACCTTCCATATACAAAGAAAGGTAAACGATATTATAAGGAAGGTGAATCAAAGGCTACTACATCCTTAAGTCAATATAAAAGAACTCCTACTGAAAGAATGCGTGAGATTAAGGACAAAAATTTAAAAGGGATGAAGGATAATTATTTAAGAGCTGTCGATTTAATTACAACCCCTGCTTTAGCGAAATCAGCTGGTAAGACTTTATATAGTCTAGCAAAATCAGCTAAGACTAAGGCAGTTTTAAGTGGTTTATTTCCTGGAATTATAACAAAAAAAGGACGAAGAGATTATCCTGAAGCTCAATCAGCTTTTTCGGCAGGAGAAGGTCAAGAAGCAGTTAGACGGAAGATAACAGGATCTAGAGATATACTTGAAAAAAATCCAAAAAGATTTAAAGATATTGATATGGATGAATTGGATAGAGGAGCAGCTCAGGCTGTACTTAATCCTAAGAATAAAGAGGATAAATATTTAGGAAAGTTAGTAAAAGCAGGGAAGTTAACATTGGCAGAAGTATTTGAAGCAGTAAAAAATCAGATCAATATTAGCAAGGTTGATGTCCTTAAAACAAATAGAGAATTAAATAGAGTTCTAGGAAAGCATAAACGTGGAGCTGGATCAAAAGAATATGAAAGAACTATAGAGAAAGCAAGGGAAGGCACATTCAACCCTGAACACACGGAAGAATTAAAAAGGATTCATAGAAAAAAGAAAAGAGAAAAATAAATGGACAAGTTTGATGGAGGAGGGTCTATTTTAAAGGAAAATTTCACAAAACGGGTGCGTGAACTTGTGGACAAGAGAGATAAGCCTTTCGAGAAGTGTCTTGAGTGGTGTGCAGGTTTAGGAGAGATTGGTAGGGATTTACTTAACAAAAAATTAATTAAGAAGTTAGTTCTTCTTGATATAAATAAAAAGGCTCTGGATGAAGGGGATAAAAGATGGGGTTCTAAGGATATACGATATTATCAATCCGACAATCTTTCTAATCTTAATAAATATGAAAAATTTGATTTAGTTGTTGGTAATCCGCCCTCATATTGTAATGTTGACCCTAACCATCCTTCATATCCTGAATGGGAGGGAGATTTAAGACCTTTTGACCCTGAATGGAAGTTAAGAAAAGAATTTTATGGTGATATTGCAAAAAATATGACTATGGATGGGGTTATTTTAATTAACGAGGTTGAATTATACAAAGACAAGGTTTTTATTGGAGAACTTTGGGATAATAGACCAAGGCCACCTGTGGGAGAATTTATGGATATGATTGAAGGGAATGGGTTGCGGATTAAGTCTTGTTCCTTTTTAAGGGATATTGATGGTGTTGATGTGTATATGATGGAGAGTAAGATATGTGGTTCTTACTTGTGATTATTTTGCAAATAAATCCTCAAACAGGTCCTTTTGTAGAGGAGGTTCATATTGCCAAAACTTTTGATACGGGGAGGGAATGTAAGGATTATATGAACGCCACCCGTGCATTTGAAATTCCACCACTACATAATTTGGGGTGTGTTAAATGGGGAGATGTTTTTGTTTGATTCTGATCTTGTGCTTGGGTTAAGGATATTAGAATTTATTACCTCTGGACTTTGTCTTTATGCTACCTATCTCTTGGTACATGAGGATGGGAGAGGGAGTTGGTGGGGGATGGCGGGACAAATGACGGGACTTTATTGTATTATGTGGGGTGGTTATTGGGGATGGTTACCATTGGATTTGGCGATGGGTGTTATTTATGGTAAGGCATGTTGGAAAAGACTTAAAGTAAAAGAGGAGTCTAAAGTATGGCGAAAAAAGATTTAAACCCGAAAGCAAGAAAGGGCTGGGTATTAGAGAAATTTCATTCATTTGCTGATAGAGAGCAAGCTGAAAAATATCCTGCTCATATAGGAGGTGGAAAAACCTCTATTTTACCTGCACTTCCGAAAAAAGAAAAATGGAGAGCGGAAATACCAGAAGATTTTGGAACCACTCCATATACTTTTGGATTTACTGATAAATATCCAACACCATCTGACAAACAAATTATACGGGAGATTCAAATTCGGAAATTTGCTAAAGAACTAGCTAAAAAATTAAAAGGAGAAGGTTTTCCCAAAGATATAATGATGAAGCATGCTCAAGAGAAGGATTATATAGAAGAGTTTAAGAGAGCTATGGGAGACCCTAAAGGATATTCTTTAGAACAGCTTGAGTTTCCTAAAGGGTTTAAACGATTGCCATTACCAAAAAATAAAGAAAATGAAAAATATTATGATCTTCATAGAGATAAAAAAAGAAAACTTTCATGACACCAAAAGCATATTTAAAAAAAATTAAATCAAACACACCCCTTATTATTACATGGATAGATGCTTCTGATTCTTATGGCGAGGGTGTTAAGGTGGTTGAGTTAGAGAAATGGGCGAAGAAAAATGGGCCGACCCGTTATGATACCCTCGGATTTTATATGGGGATTATCAATGAGCGATGTTTTTTAGGGTTTAACAAGGATAATAGTTCAAAGGATGGATTGTACAGGGGTGTGGCAGAAATCCCTCTCCCCATGATAGAACATATCCATGCCCTACAAAGATAAGACAAAACAACTAGAATTTAATAAGGAATGGTTGAGGAAGGATAGGATTAAAAATCCTGAACGTCATAGGTTATATAAAAAGACTTATTTAAAGACGGTGAAGGGTAGGAGGTTGAAGGTGGCGGGTAATGCCAAGTATAGGGCAAATGTTAGAAAGGCCTGTCCTTCTTGGACGAGTATAGGAGAAATACAAAGTATATATAAAGACTGTCCTGATGGTTATCATGTAGATCATATAGTGCCATTAACCAATAATAAAGTATCAGGTCTTCATGTTCCTCACAACCTTCAATATCTCACACCCAAAGATAATAAGAAAAAAGGGAATAAATTTTAATGTCTGAAATAGATCTATTTTATGGTAAAGAAGGACCATCTCCTAAACAGGCCATATTTAGAGAGGCTACTGAGAGATATAAATTATTTGGTGGTGGAGTTGGGGGAGGTAAGTCTAGAGCCTTGTGTGCTGAGGCTATCAGGCAAAGTCTTCTCTATCCTGGGAATAGGGGATTTGCAGGACGTAATGAAGCAGAGGCTTTTAGAAAAACAACCCTTGTCACCCTTCTAGCCCTTATCATTGAAATTGAAAATTTTACTGGTCAAAGGCTTTTGGTTAAAAATGGTCATAACCAAACCAAGAAAGAAATTTCTTTCATCAATGGTTCTATGATTTTGTATGGAGGGATGTCGGGACCCGATGCAGATGAACGTATCAAGTCTTTGGAGATTGGATTTTTTATTGTAGATGAGGCTAGTGAATGTAATGAAGATGTTGTGAATATGTTGAAGGCTAGGCTTAGGTGGAAATTACCTAACAATAAATATCCTCGGTTTTTTGGTCTATTCGCCTCTAACCCTGAGCCAGGGTGGCTTAAAAGTACCTTTGTCGTACCACAACAGTTAGGTGAGCCAAAACCTGACCATCTCTTCGTACAGTCTCTCCTTAAAGATAATCCGTGGTTACCTCCAGACTACCTTGAAAATTTAAGGAGGGATAATCCAGAATCTTGGGTTAAGAGATATGTGGATGGTAGTTGGGATGCGGTGGAAGGACAGGTTTGGCCTGAGTTTAATTATGAAGATCACGTCTTTCCTAGTTTAGCTCATGATTTTGAAATTCCATATCCAACAAAAGGAGAGGTCTTGCAGTTTGCTGCCCTAGATCATGGTCAAACAAATCCAACTTGTTTTTTAGGATTTTATGTGGATCAGGATGATAATATTTTTGTCTTTGATGAGTATTACCAAAAAGGACTTGTATCCTCACATTGTATGAATATTATGGCTAGGTTTGATGTTAGTGCTTTTGAGTATATTTGTGCCGACCCTTCTATGTGGGGAAAGACTAGAGAAAAAGAAGGAAGAGCGTGGAGTGTATTTGACGAATACGATGAATATGATATATACTTAGACAAGGCTCAAAATGATCGAGCTGCTGGGTGGAATCGTGTAGGAGAATATCTTCGTACCGATCCTGAACACTATCATCCTATATTGGACAAGCAGGGTTCGCCAAGACTCTTCATCTCCGCTCGGTGTCGTAGTTTACTTAATGAAATTCCTGAATATGTGTGGAAGAAATTAAGAGAGAAAGATTCTAATCCTAAAGAGGAGGCAAGGAAATTGAACGATCATGCGTGTGATGCACTGAGATATGGGGTTATGTCTAGACCTTCGCCTTATGAATTGAAAGAAAAAGATCAAGCACCTGTTGGTTCCTTTAATTTTTATAAAGGAATGAGTACGATAGGTTTTAAGAAAGGATATATGGTCAATGGCTAAAGAAAATGTGCAGGATTGGGGGAATAAAATCCGTCATGCTAGGGAAAATCATGAAAAGACTGTAGAAAAGCCTACCAAACTTTATCGCAATTATTATGCTGGGCGGCAATGGTCTCATATGGGAGAGGATAGTCGTACCTCCTATAATAATGAGATTGTGGATAATATTGTATTCACGGCTGTATCTACCATAAAACCCGCTATATCACAAAACCGCCCTAAAATCTTCGCTAAACCTAGAAAATCTCAATGCATGATACAAGGTCAAATGGTAGATTCATCTCTCCTCGTGCAGAGAGTTGAGATACTGGCTCAGTTCCTATTTGATGAGTTAGATGTAAAGGAGGAGACAGATAAGGCTATAGTTGATGCCCTAATAGGATCGTGTGGGTATGTGATGATAGGATATGATGTGGAGGTGTTGGAAGAAGAAGTGACACCAGGGACCTTTTTAGACCATATTGAAGATGAAAATATTTATGTAAAGAGAGTTTCCCCACTTGATGTGTTGAGAGATCCCAACGTAAAAGACCATAATATAGATCATGATGAGTGGATTGCAATAAAATGGCAAAAAACATTAGAGGAAGTGAAAAAGGATTCGACCTACAAAAACACCAAAGACTTACAAATAAATGTTGATATTAGAGAAGATCAAGGAATGATGGCGAAGGTTGATACGAGGATGGGAGGTAATCCCAAAGATCTTATTAGTGATTCGGGTATATTTGGTAGGGTTGAGGGTTGGGATATTTGGGATAAGAAAAATGGAAGACTTTTAGTTTATGTTGAAGGACATCATTCTTTTTTGAGAGATACTGATTGGCCTTTGGATTATGGAAATTCCTACCCGTTAGAGAGTGTTTGGTTTAATTACAACCCAGACGAAACCTATGCGGTGGCTGATACGGCTACTTACCAGTCCAAACAGGACTTTTTGAATAGGTTTGAGTCTAAGATTGTAGATCATGTTTCGAGGATTGCGGATCGTAAATATGCCTATGATGGGAAGAGGGTTAATCCGAATGAGATGGATAAGTTTGCTCATGGGCCATCAGGGACTTACATTAAAACAAAAGGAGACCCTAATACCGCTATAACGGTTGTTAAGGATTCTACCATCTCTCAAGATTTATATGCCACTGTCGCTACCATAAAACAGGACATTTATAGACAGGTAGGTATTGCTCAGTTTGAGAGTGGTGGGGCTGAAAAACTACAAACCGCTCAAGAAGGGCAGATGATAGGGCAGGGAATCTCGGCTCGTAGGACAGAAAGAGCTACAATGGTGGAGAGGTTCTTATCTAAGGTTATTAAAAAAATGTTAAAAATTGCTCAACAAACCCTTCCTGCCGATACAGAACTACCTATCTCTCAAGACCAAGCTATGTCTATCAATGAAGAAACCCCTGGCGTTGTGAGAGGAAAAAAATTTCCTTTTCTTCCTATTGACAAGGAAATTATTGGGGGTGAGTATGCGTTTGGGATTGAGACAGGTTCAACTCAACCTACCAATGATACGGAGAGAATGCAGAAAATTTCTTCCCTAGTACAATATGCAGCCCAAAATCCTCTCATAGATCAGGTGGAGGTTACTAAGATTGCTCTTGAATGGGGTGGGTTTGGTTCATATATGTCCCGACTCATGAAAGATCCACAATTAGTCCAGCAAGAACAGCAGCAACAGCAACAGCAACAAATGCAAGCTATGATGGCTGAACCTCAGTTAAAGACCCAGACTGACCTACAAAAAACCAAACTCAAGACTGATACTGAATTGAAAGTTGCGGGATTGAAGGCTAATACAGAAAGAGGTAAGAATTTGGATGACGGAGCTGAGAAAGACGCAGATAGGAAAGTTAAAATGATGGATATGTTGATGAAGGCTGCAAATGATAGAAAAAAATCTAATGATAAAACCTAAGGATAAATAATGCCTTTATATGATTTTAAATGTAAATCATGTATGATAGAGTGGGAAGAGTTTAGTAAGATGGATGAGAAGGATGGTGTTAGGTGTGAACGGTGTGGTGGTGAGGGTGTTTCTCTCATAACCATAAGATCTAAACCTAATGTTTTTATGGAAGAGTACGATGAGGGATTGGATGCTGTGGTTACGGGTCCTGCACATAGGAGACAAATTATGAAGGAAAGACATTATGAGGAAATTTAGATGAGCAAAAAAAAATTATTAGATACAGCAAGAGCGTCCTTTCTAAAAATTATGGAAATTGCTCAGAATATGCGAAAAGGTAAGAAGGACAGAAGAGCAACGCCACCCGTTGGAGGGGATGGCAGAAACCATCATCAAAGGGCAAAAGTACAGGAAAAGCCAGATATACCTAAAGATCCACGGGTCGGTTCTCATGAAGCATTTCTTCAAGAACAAGAGATGAAAAAGTTTGCTAAGAGTCGAGTAGAAATGGAAAAACTCTGGGGCAAGCATTTAAAGAAAGGTAAAGAATATTAATAATTAAATAGGGGATTTATTATGAGCGAAGGAACCATGATTGACCAAGGGGAAGCGGAAGACATTTTCGGTGAGGAGACCGATTTTGAAATTCGTCCTGAAGGTGAAGATGGACAATCTTCCGAAAATGAGGATGAAGAACTGGACGAGAATACAGAATCATCTGCTGAAAAAGAAGGAGAATTCTCACAGGACTCTAAGTCATATAAGGAACTTCAGAGAGTCTATACGCAAGGACAAGATCGTATCAAGGATGTTGAGGGTCAGTTAGGCGAACTAGAGCGGGTCGCTTCTCAATATGGTGGAATAGATCGTATGGCGGAAATGATCCAATATGCGACTACCAATCCTGAAATTTCTGCTGCCATTCAAAAAGCGCAGCAGACACAAGGGACAGGGATTAATATGGATGAGCTTGACGACCAAGGTAAGAAAGCTCTCGAACTTGTGGATAAGATCGTAGAAAATAAACTTGCAGCTAGATTACAGGAGTACCAAACACATGAAATAGATCCGATAGTTGATGCTCATAGGGTTGATCGAGTAGAGAAACTCATGGGGCAAATGGATGAAAAGTATGGTGATAGGTGGAGTGATTCTCTTGACTCTATGAAAAATTTGTCAGAGACCTTACCTAGAAATGTGCTTGTCAATCCTAGTTTTAATGATATGGAGGATCTTTTCTTCAAGGCTCTCAGATCTGAGGGTAGGTTTGATGACTTTATGGGTGAAACATACCAGCAAACGATTCAAGAGAAGAAAAGAAGGTCTGTATCAAAACCAAAAACAACAAGATCCTCAATGCCTACAGGAGGTAAGCCAGCTAATATGTTTGAGGCTGCCGAACTTGCGGCTAAAAAATTGGGGATGTGATAGGAGTATAAAAAATGCCATCTCGTTCAGAAACCAGATCAATTGATGCGTTCTTAACAACAACGCTAGCAGAGTATGGGCGTACTTTGCATGACAATATCTTTGATGATGTTCCTCTTCTATCCTATCTTAATGGAAAATTGGGTAAGGCCTTGGCAGGTCGTGGTCCTGATTCTCAAATTAAGAAGGTATTGAATGGTGGGGAACGTATTATCGAACCATTGTTATATGGTCGAAATTCAACTGTTGATTCTTATTCAGGATCTGAAATGCTTGATACTACCTTACAGGACGGTATCACAAATGCTGCTTATGACTGGGCGCAATATTCAGTCGCTATTGGTATTGAAGGTATTCAGAAACGTAATAATAAAGGTCGGCATGCCCTTGTTAATCTTCTCCAAGCCAAAACTACACAGGCTGAAATGACTATCCAAGAACGCTTGAATAGTGATGCCTATAAAGATGGTACGGGGAATAACTCTAAAAATATTTTAGGGTTAGGTGGTCATATCTCAACTACTGCCACAACTGGTGGTTTAGCACCCGCAACCCATACTTGGTGGAAATCCGAGGTTACGGGTAGTGTTGGTGCTTTTGCCAGTAATGGTATATCAAAAATGAGAACTATGACTAATACACTCACGATAGGTAATATATCTCCTGATATGATTATTACAACTCAGGATATTTATGAAGCCTTTGAAAATGACATTACAGACCAGAGACGATATACTGACTCTAAGGTTGGTGATGTTGGGTTTGAGAACTTGGTCTTTAAAAACCAACCCATCATTTTTGATCGTGATTGTACAAGTGGTTATATGTATTTTTTAAATAGACGTTATATGAAATGGTGTGTGCATGCAGAAGCGGATCTTAAGATGGCTGAGCCTGGATTCCAGACTCCTATCGGACAAGATGTTTCTACAGCTCTCATTCTTTTCCAAGGTAATATGACTGTCAATAATCGTAGACGATTAGGTGTTCTAACTGGAATCACTACATAAGTCTATATAATTAATTGGAAAGGAGTTTTATATGTTTTCACATCAAGTAAATAGAACGGATGCTGATAAGGTATTTACTGTCGTGCATAATGTTGATGGTGCTGCCATTACTACTGGGCATGGGGTAAGGTATGTTGGAGGTGTTGGTGCTGATAATGCTTCCGCTGATGGTATCCAAGCAGTAAAGATTAATGCTGCTGCTGATTGTTTTAACTTTGCTGGAATTGCTGTTCAGGACATTGCCGATACGGAGTATGGATTGGTACAGTCTTGGGGTTATGTTGATTCCATAATGCTCTCTCACGAGGGTACGAGTATTACAGTAGGATCTGAAACCTTCGGGAAAGAGATTCTAGTTCCTGGACCTCCTAATGGTACTTGGACATCAGGTCAACCTCCTCAAGGTCTTTCGACCTTCGGGTGGAAGTATGTTCAGGTTTGGAACACGGCAGGTGTATCAGCTCAAGCATGGTGTAAGGGCTTTGTTCGTGCGCTTTAAATCTAAGTAGAAAGGATAAATATGCAGAGGGAACGTATTTGTTTGAGATGTATGACTTGTGGATGGAGACTAGCTGATCCTTCTAATATGAAGGATCATGCTGGTCACCAACTGCGTACAGCTGTTAATCTTTCCATTATAGAGAGGACTAAATGGACATGGTGGATAGTAAGGGACAAGATTGCGTTAGCACTAAAAGGAACATTACTGTAAAAAAAGTTTTATTTGGTATTCCTAACGAAGGACATACTGAATGTCAGGCTTATGATAATAGGATGGAAATGACATTCCATCTTGGAAATCTTCAAGTACTCTCGTCTTTAGGGTTGAGAGAGTATGGAGATAAAATTTATGATATTCCTCCCGATATTGAATACCAATTTTCAATATCAACCGTGGGTCAAGTACTCACACCTTTAGCACGAGAACGACTCGCTGAACACGCCCATGATAATGGTTTTGATTATTTATTTATGATTGATGATGATATGTTGGTTCCTGTTGATCTTTTTGAGAAATTGGTCAGACATGATGTGGATATTTGTGCAGCCTTGGCTTTTACTAGGTCGGCACCTCACAAACCCGTTGTCTATAATTTAGAATCAGGATGGGATCATGTAAGGGGAGAGCAATATTATATAAATCATAGTGTTCCCAACTACCCCAAAGACCAATTAGTACAATGTGATGCTGTGGGTTTTGGGGCTGTTCTTATAAAAACCTCTGTCCTCAAAGGTCTTAAAAAACCTTGGTTTATGAGTACTAGCGGGGCTGGTGAAGATATTTGGTTTTGTCATAAGGCAGGTGAGGCTGGGTTTAAAATATTTATGGATACGGCTACCAAACTAGGACATTTGGGTTATCCTAAGGTGATAACTGAAGCTGTCTATGAGAGTGAGTCAATTGTTAATGAAACGAGGGAGAAGCATGGAGACCTTAACAAATACGCATGAAAAGTGGGTTGATGTTATAATACCCACATATGATAATATTACACAACTGTCACAGTGTATTCAGTCTATCTTGGCGCATAAGACAGTATGGCCTTTAAAAATTATTATTATTAATAATGGACAGGCACCATTAACGGACCTGTTACCCTACGATCCTGATATTACTATTGTTGAGAGTAATGTGAATAGGGGTTGGACTGGAGGGTTGAAATTAGGCTTAGAATATAGTACATCTAAGTATGTTGTTTTTGCTAATGATGATATTTTTGTACCTAAAAGTTCGTACACATGGCTCCGTGACATGGTTCGTGTACTGTCTGTGCAACCCAATTGTGCAGCGGTAGGTCCCTCCTCTAACTGTGTCATGGGGTCTCAAAATATTTGGGCTAAGACTAAAGGATGGGCATCTTATACTTCATTCCTAATTGGATTTTGTATGGTATTTAATAGGAAGATCTTGGATGAAATAGGAGGAATTGATGATTCTTTTTATACAGGGGATGATATAGATCTCTCTATTAGGATTAGAGAAGCAGGGTATAAAATGATAATTTTATTTAGTGTTTTTATATATCATCATGGTTTCCAAACAGGAGAAAAAGTTCATGGTAAACCATCTAAACCAGGAGGATGGAACTCTAGAACAATGAGTGATGAGACTAATAAACACCTCATCCAAAAACATGGTTTTATCCGTTGGTGGAAAACTATGTGCAGAGCAGAAATGCCTTCTGAAACAGAAAACCAGAGGCTTAAAAATAGTATTGAAAAAATTTTTTCAAAATGTTCTCATATGTAATTTTATATTAAAGGGGGATGAATGAGGGTATGTACTTTTTATGAAACTAGATTGGGGCGAAATGATGGTCCCCCTCTCTACTGGACAAATGCAATGAAAAATCTGGGGTGGGAAGTTACACATCTCTCCTCAGAAACAGAACCAAAGAATAAGGATTTTGATCTTTACTTATGGGTTGATTGGGGTGAAGATGGGTTAACGGGGTGTATACCATACACACCAATTTCAATGAAAAATCTTCACCCATCTGTCTATATCACTTCTGACACACATTTAGGATTTGATTATAGATTAAATAAAGCTAAGGAATTTGATTATGTCTTTTGTAACCAAGAACGAGCTGTCGAGGAATTTAATGACAAAGGAGTTGAAAGCGAGTGGTTACCACATGCTGTTGAGCCACAAGCCTATCCGAACAGTCCAACCTGTTTCAAAAAGTATGACATTGGATTTGTTGGATTCGTCACCTTCCTCAAAAGGGCAGAAGCTCTCGATAAAATGTTGAAAGAGTTTCCTAACTTTTTCTATGGTCAGAGATTGTTTGAGGATTGTGCCGAGATATATAGACAATCTCGAATTGTTTTTAATACAGCGGCTGATGATGATATAAATATGAGGATGTTTGAAGCTCCTGCTACAGGTTCTTTTTTGCTGTGTGAAGATGTCCCCACACTCTCAAAAATTTTTAAAACAGGTGAACACATAATTACATATTCTGACATCTCTGATGCTATTGACAAAGCTAAGTATTATTTAAAGAATGAAAAGGAACGAGAAATTATTGCAAAGCAAGGAATGGAATATGTCCTTGCACATCATACATATTCTGCTAGAATATTGAAGATCTATGATGTTATCTTTGGAGAAAATGGTCCGTGGCAAAAACAACCTCAGCAGGAACCCAAACAACTCTCTTAACTGATGAAACATTTACAGCCGCCCCTGGCGCTCCTGTTTCAATAACCATAACTGGTGGTACTATTGATGGTGTGTCAGCTGGTGTTACAACCCCCTTAACCAAGATTTGTGTTGATAATCTTTGTTTGGATGGGAGTATTATTTCCTCTGTTACTGGAAATATTTACCTAACTCCTATTGCTGGTTCTAATATTACCCTTGATGGCGCAACAACCATAGATGGTGGTGTTGTGGTCAATTCTGGTACTTTTACCAATACAGGAGATGTAACTGTAACAGGTACTCAAACCATTACAGGAGATTTAAAAGTTGATAATCTTTCTCTAAATGGTAATACCATCTCTTCTCTCTCAGGAGATGTTCAATTAAAGGCTCTTTCAGGCTCTAATTTAACCCTGCAAGACGATCAAAGTGCTACTAAGGAGGTAAGTCTTGATATGTCTATTGTTCCACAAGGAACAGATAGAAAATGGAGATTTCCTACAGGACTTAATGGAATAGAACATTTTGTGGGGGAGACAGAAAATCAAACCATTAAACATAAAATCTTACACCGACCCGTTATTGAACAAGGATTTTTAAAACTACCTCAAGTTAGTGGATTATTTCCAAAAAACCATTATCAGATCCAACCTAGTGATATTACAGGAGATAGGGTTGCTAAACTCCCTAAATTGACAAATAATGATGAGTTTGTTTTTGCTAAGCATACTCAAACTCTAACAAATAAAACATTAACAAGTCCTGTTATTGATGGATCATGGACATCATATACTACAAGTACAGGCAAAGCCCTAGTAATGGGAGTTTAGGAGAAAATTATGGCATCAGAATTATTAAAAGTATCACATACCGCTGGGGTTACAAATGCTGAATCGGTTTTGATTAATGGAGTAAGTGGTCACACCTACACTATTCTTTCAATTCTTATTTGTGAAACGGGTGGAGCAGCTGAAACATTTGACCTCTATATAGACGATAATGGGGGTGGAACGGATTATGAAATTTATTCAGATCAAGCTTTAAGTGCTAACGCAACCTTTGAACATACAACTAGATTCGTCATTGAGGGAACAGATCATTTATGTATGGCAACTGCGAGTTCAGCCAATGTAGATGTTGTTGTGTCTTATTTAGATCAAACATTATAAGGAATAAATTATGAGTGGAATAGTCGGTAGTAATACAGGACGTACATCAGGTGTTGTTGGAGGTGCGCCTATATCTGACAATTCAATTACTGGTGATAAGATTGCGATGGGAAGTGATGCACAAGGGGATATTTTATATTATAACGGGACAGATTATGCTAGACTAGGTTTTGGTACTTCGGGTTATTTTCTTAAAACTCAAGGGACTGGGGCTAATCCTGTTTGGGCGGAATCTACGGGTGGCGGTCCTTCTTATGGGACTGGAGATGAATGGGTACGATATAACAGCAACCAAATTAATCAGAATATTACGGTGGCTAGTGGAAAAAATGCAAGTTCAGTTGGCCCTATCACCGTGGGTTCAAGCTATTCGGTCACAGTCAACGGAGTATACACGGTAATTTAAGGAAATAAATTATGGCATCAGAAATTAAGGCTAACAAGATAAGCCCAGCGACAGGAACGGCTTTCACAATTGGAGATAGTGGAGATACCTTCACCGTTCCATCGGGAGCGACAATTGTAAACAGCGGAACTGCGACAGGATTTGGTGGGGGTAAGGTTCTGCAATGTTTAACTGTTCAGAAAACAGATTCGTTTACAACTTCATCGGCTACTTATGTTGATGTTACTGATGTTACTTTAGATATTACCCCGTCAGCTACGACAAGCAAGATACTGGTGATTTTAAATTCTAAAATTAGTGGAAGCACAGACGGGTATCCAATATACGCACAGTTCCTCCGTGATTCGACAGTAATCGGTAGTGGTACTGGTTCGGCTAATGAAGATTGTTTCGCTTCCTCACAGCCGTGGACAGATCATAGTCGGTATGGATTCCCTGCCGATCTTAATTGGCTTGATTCCCCAAGTTCAACAAGCGCACTTACTTATAAAATGCAAGTGCGGGCGCATACAAGTGCGGCTGTTTATGTAAATAGATCCACAGCCGTACATACCTACGGTGGGGATTATGCTACCTCATTAACATTAGTGGAAATCGGTGCTTAATAATTAAAAGGAAATAAAAAATGGCAGTTGACATAGACGGAGTTAATTCAACAATAAGTACAGACAAGCTGATACCCCAGTCTGGCACGGCTTTGCAGATAGGGGAATCGTCAGACGTTATCACCATTCCTTCTGGTGCTACGATTACCAATAGTGGAACTGCTACTGGATTTGGTGGGGGTGCTTGGACATTTTTATCGTCAGCAACTGCTTCAGCAAGTTCATCTATAGATTTTACATCTAGTGTCATTACATCTACTTACGACCAGTATGCGGTTACTATGACCAATATTAAGCCAGCAACGGATAGTGTTGTTTTGTGGCTACGATTTAGTGTTAGTGGTTCATTCATTACTGCCACAGACTATCCAGAAGCATTTATGGCTATAAATAATGCTGCTGGTAGTGCAGCAAATAACGCTGGTTGGGCTAATAGTGCATCAGCCAAGATTTCGATGAACTCAAATGCGAGTAGCAATAAATTAGGTACAGCGACAAACGAGCAGTACAACGGTACGGTGTTTATTTACAACCCATCCGATGCTTCACATTTTACGACTTGCCGAGGGCATTGTGTTTACGAAACAGACGGTGGACTATTTACAACTGGTTCAATGGGTGGGCATTATATCCAAACTTCTGCCGTGGATGGAATTAGATTTCTGATGTCGTCAGGTAATATTGCTAGTGGAGTTTTTAGAGTTTATGGAATTGCGAATAGCTAAATAAAGGACAAGTGTATGACAATGACAAAGATGGTGAATGGTGTAGCTACAGATTTAACGGCTGAAGAGGAAGCTCAAAAAAACGCTGAAGATAAAATTTGGGCTGATGGAGCTTCTGTAAGAAATGCTAGAGATGAAATAGAACGATTGGAATCTACAGTTACTCCAAGACGAATAAGAGAAATGACAACGGCTGATGGAGCTAAGTGGGTAGACGATGTAGAAAAATTAATAGCAGTTGAGAGAGGTAAACTATGAGTGTTACCAAAGTAACAGATGCAATGCGGAATGTCACAGAAGTGGATGCCGCAAA